>Ga0182024_10016351_pt1 | contig 14080 bp, 8 predicted proteins | sample P32metaG_FD_120480 | JGI IMG/M metagenome (GOLD analysis project Ga0182024, IMG submission 120480) | Permafrost microbial communities from Stordalen Mire, Sweden - P3-2 metaG (Illumina Assembly) | ecosystem: Environmental > Terrestrial > Soil > Wetlands > Permafrost | place: Sweden: Stordalen... | reverse complement strand
TCGGCGTGCGTGGGAGTTTTCTTTGGAGTCTACCCGGCCCGGAAGGCCGCGAAACTGGACCCGATCGTGGCGCTAAGATTTGAAACGTAGTCCATGATTCACAAAGACGAATTCGGCGAGATCGTCCACATGGCGACGGATACGATTCGCAGCAACAAGCTGCGCTCCGGGCTGACCGTGCTGGGCATCGTGATTGGCGTGGCCATGGTGATTGGCGTTTCTTCCATCGGCCGCGGTTTGGACGACAACGTCCGTGATGTAGTCGCCAGCATCGGATCGAATGTCATTTTCGCGTTTCATATTGAGCCCTTCACTTTTGGGCGCCCGACAGAAGAAATGCGCACTCGCAAGGAACTTACCTATGACGATTCGCTTGCGATTCGAGACCTGCCGCATGTGAAGGCAGTCAACGCAGGGATACGATATATCCGGCCCGAGCTTGGGGTGGGAACGTTTGCCGTGAAATATGGCGACAGGAAAGCTAAGAACACGATTCTCGAAGGGGACCAGGCGTCGGCCAAAGAAGTATTCGACCTGCGGATTGCCTCGGGCCGCTGGTTCAGCGAAGTGGATGAGGAACATCGCTCACCGGTTGTGCTTCTGGGCTCGAATACCGCGGAGGAGTTATTTGGGAATGAGAATCCGTTGGGGAAAGAGGTCAACATCGAAGGCCAGCTTTTTACCGTGATCGGCGTGGCCGCACAAGTAAAGTCAGTCTTTGGCGGGGGCAAGAATCCAGAAGACAATAAAGCGATTTTTCCTCTGAGCACTTTACGCAAGTTGCATCCGGAATTGAAGCAGCACTGGATCAGCGTGAAGGCCACGTCCCACGACGACATGCCGAAAGCGATCGATGAAATTCGTGAATTGCTGCGTCGCCGCCGTAAAGTGCCGCCCAACAAACCGGATAATTTTGCCGTATTCACATCCGACTCCATCTCGGACGTTTGGAATCAACTAACGGGGATGTTGTTTGTCGGGATGTTTGCGATTTCGAGCGTAGGCCTGATCATCGGTGGCGTCGGGGTGATGAATATTATGCTGGTCAGCGTTACGGAGAGGACGCGCGAAATCGGCGTTCGGAAGGCGATCGGCGCCCGCAAGCGCGATATTCTTCTGCAATTCACGCTGGAGGCGATTATTCTTACGGCGGTCGGCGGCGTGATTGGCGTTCTACTCGGTGCGAGCATCGTCGGGATCATTCCCGAATTCTGGCCGTCGCTGCCGGCACGCATGTCGATGTTCTGGACGATTTTCGGTTTTACCTCGGCGGCCGGAGTTGGGCTCGTCTTCGGCATCTATCCCGCGTGGAAGGCCGCAAATCTCGATCCCATAGAGGCGCTCCGTTACGAATAGGCTGGATCGCCGTTGCGCATGATGCACTTCATCCTCACCATTCAGATCATCGCCATCCTCGGCATCATTTCAAGTTCCCTTTACTACTTGCTTTGCCTGTGGAGCGCTTTTCACTTTCTGTCTGAGAAGGGAACTCGCTTCCAGTCCACGCAGGCCTTGCCGCCGGTCTCGATTCTAAAACCGTTGAGAGGAACCGATCCTGAAATCTATGAATGCTTTCGCAGCCATTGCCTGCAGGATTATCCGGAATACGAAATCATCTTCGGCGTAAGCGATGCCGGCGATGCTGCCGTGGAGAGCGTGAAATCATTACAACGGGAATTTCCGGATCGCAGGATTCAGTTGGTGGTGAGCCCGAAGATACTGGGTGCGAATGTGAAAGTCAGCAACCTCGCGCAGATGCTGCCAGAGGCTCGTTATGATCATCTGATCATCAACGACAGCGACATTCGAGTCGATTCCGATTATCTGCGGCGTGTGATTGCGCCGCTTGCCGATTCGCGAACAGGAATGGTCACTTGTTTATACCGCGGAGTGGCTGCTTCAACGCTGGGATCGCGGCTGGAAGCACTGGGCATCAGTACCGATTTTTGTGCCGGAGTATTGGCCGCACGCCAGCTCGAAGGCATTCACTTTGGACTGGGCTCCACGCTTGCGTTCCGCCGCGCCGAGTTGGAGCGGATCGGAGGGTTCACCTCGATCGTGAATCATCTTGCCGATGACTACGAACTGGGCAATCGTATTGCGGAGGTGGGTTTCGCCATAGAGCTCTCCGATGTTGTGGTTGAAACCTACCTTCCAGCCTATAATCTGCGCAGTTTTTTCGCGCATCAGATTCGGTGGGCGCGCGGAGTTCGCGATGCTCGGGCCGGCGGATACTTCGGTCTGGCTTTCACGTTTGGGATTCCATGGGAGTTGTTGGCGATGGCGGCAAGTGGGGCAAGCCTATGGTCTTGGGGTACGCTGGCTTCTACGTTATTTCTTCGTTACGCGGTTGCGTTGGTGGTGGGTTGGAAAATCTTGCGTGACCGCCAAGTTCTAAAGTATGGCTGGCTGATTCCGCTGCGGGACTTGATTGCGGTTGTAGTCTGGATCGTAAGCCTCGGGGGTCACACTGTGACTTGGCGCGGAGAACGGTTCAGTTTGAAAGACGGCAAACTCACTCGGATTGCGCCGCTGGATGGTTAGAATGCTGAATCGCTTGCGGCGGGCGAACTGCAATCGTATCGCGATCCAGAACTGCCCTGACCTTGCTGGCCAGTTGTCTTAATGTAAACGGCTTTTGAAGAAAGTTATTTTCCACGTCCATTACTTTGTGATCCAGGATAGTTTGGCCTGCGTAGCCAGAAACGAATAAAATCCTCGTCCCAGGGCGCGCCATATTCAGTTCTTTAGCCAGCTGGCCCCCGCTAATGTGGGGCATCACAACATCTGTGACTGCGAGATCGATGGTTTTTCCATGATTTTTCGCGATGGACATTGCGTCCTTTCCATCTCTAGCTTCCAGGACGGTGTAGCCCCGCAGACCGAGAAACTCGGCGGTAGCGCGGCGCAAGGCATCTTCATCTTCAACCAGAAGGATGGTTTCTGTTCCTGTAGATAGTTTCTCTGAGTCGGAGCTAAATCCTTCTGTTGGAGATACACGATCGTGCACGCATGGCAGATAGATCTTGAATACCGTACCCATTCCCGCTTCGCTGTATGCCCAGACAAATCCGTGGTTCTGTTTCACGATGCCATAAACTGTCGCCAATCCCAGTCCGGTGCCTTGGCCGGAAGGTTTGGTGGTGTAGAAAGGCTCGAAAATGTGCGGCAGATGATCGGGTGAAATCCCCGTGCCAGTATCGCTCACGGTAAGCACGGCATAACGGCCGACTGGAATGACCGCATCCTTGTGGCAAACGTATTCTTCGTCAAGGCGCACATTCGAGGTCGCGATGGTGCAATGTCCTCCCTCGGGCATGGCGTCCCGCGCATTGGCGGCAAGGTTCATCAGGATCTGCTCGATCTGCATCGGGTCGAGACGAATTCGGCCCAGGCTCTCTCCGGGGACGAACGTCAGTTCAATGTCTTCCCCGATCAATCGATGCAGAGTCTTGACGATCGTAGTGACGACGGGATTGAGCTCGGCGACGCGCAGGGCTTGCGGCTGATTGCGGCTGTAAGCCAGCAACTGGCGAGTCAATTCCGCGGCGCGGCGTGCTGCAGAGAGGATTTCCTGTAGCCGGCTCTGCGTGGGACTCCCTGGAACCACAGAATCCATCGCTAGTTCGGAGTAACTGGTGATGATAGTTAAGAGATTATTGAAATCATGCGCCACGCCTCCGGCAAGACGTCCAACCGCATCCATCTTCTGCGCCTGCAGCAGCTGTGCTTCCAGATTCAGTCGTTTGGTGAGATCGCGGCCGTTGGAGACAAAGTGGGTGATGGCGCCAGCGGCATCGCGGATGGCACTGATGCTCTCATCGATGTAGTACAGCTCGCCGTTTTTCTTCCGGTTCACCAGAATGTTGTGGTAGATGTTGCCCACACTAATGGTCTCCCACAACTCGCGGTAGATGGCCGGCGCTTGCTGGCCAGAAGTCAGGATGCCGGGACTTTTGCCAATGGCTTCCTCTGAAGAATATCCCGTCAACGATTCGAAAGCAGGGTTGACATACTCGATGATGCCATCGCTGTTCGTAATCATGATCGTATCGGCGGATTGTTCGACCGCGCAGGAAAGTTTACGTAACGAAGCTTCCGCCAGGTTGCGCTGCTGCTGCGTGGAGTGGAGATTCAGCGTACATCGGATCGTGCGCAGCAGATTTGCTCCGGTGAGCTGAGTTTTCTCCAGGCAATCCCATGCACCAGCATGAATAAGTTCGGCAACCGCCTCCTCGTCTGCCTGGTCAGTCAACACGATGAAAGGGACTGTGCGCCCAGTCTGCAAGAACTCGGCAAGCAGTTTCGTGGCGGCGACGTCCCCGGTTCCATGTTCGAAAAGGACCAGGCCGTAGTGGCCTCGCTGCAACATGGTTTTCGCTTCTTCGAGCGAGCCAGCGTGATCGAGTTCCGCAGGCATAGCTCCCCGGTTCCGATCCAGGATCTCGCGAATGAGAAAATAGTCTTCTTCCTGGTTCCCCACCAGCAACACCGGCAACAGTGAGGCGGAGGGCGCGAGTTGGAGTGCGCTGGACATAAGAGAATCGATTACACTTCTATCATCGGAAACCATTCGTCTCTCCGTGGCCCTCAATGAGCATCGGAGATGATTGAGACGAAGCTGAAGTCCCGAATTGGGCGCCAGTCCAGTTTGGAACATGATTTCGTGCTCTGCTCGAGTTTCCGCCGTTATCCTCTTCTATTTATTCCGGCGCTTCCTCCTGGTTAACCAACGCTCGAGGTGTGCGTCTAATGAATAAGCCAGGCCTTGAAGGTGATGCGGTTGTCCGGGGGGAGATTTGGGGAACCACGAAGCGCCTTCCTGCGTATTGTCTGAAAGAGGCCGCCTTCGCTGACGCTGGTGCGGCGCCGTGGAGTTTTGGAGGGGTTATGGAAAGTCAGCCAAGCGAGATCAGGACCTCAACGAATACCGGAAACGCACATGTGCTGGAAGTCGTTCGGGAAGCTCATGAAGAGCTGCGTCACCTGTTGCAGCAGCGCGCAGAAGTGATGCGCCGCATCGGTACTATTAAACAGACCATTGCCGGCCTTGCCAACTTATACGGGAACGAAGTGTTGAGCGAAGAACTGCTGGAGCTGATCGATCGTAAGAGCAGTGGGCGTCAATCCGGTTTCACCAAAGCGTGCCGTATGATTTTGATGGACGCTAATCGCTCTTTAAGCGCCCGCGGAGTATGCGACCGGATTCAGGAGAAGATGCCGCTGATGCTGGCGCGCCACAAAGATCCCATGGCCTCGGTAACGACAGTGCTGAACCGATTGGTCGCCTATGGAGAGGCCAAGGCTGTGGTTCTTGAAAATGGGCGCCGTGCCTGGCAATGGGTGGCTGACTCTGAGCCTGCATCGGCCCGCATGGCGGTCGTGCCAGTTGCGCATTGAATCGTGCTAACCCGGCGGCAACAGCAGCGCCATCGCTGAATCTTCTTTCGTCCGTAGGTTCCGAACTTCTTGCATTCTTGATGCTGGCACCGAATGCACGTCATTTTGGCCTTGCTTTCTTCGGGCCAATAGAGCCAAAATGACAGCGGGTGCAAACCCTGTCCTTGGCTCATACCCGAGGACAATCCCCCGTAGGCGGCTGGAACCGCTTGCGGGGTAGTGGGTGGTGGAGCTTAGTCGGAATTGAACCGGACGCCGGGCCAACCTGTCACGGCGAGACCCGGCTCCCCGTGGATATCTCAGGGAAAAGACTCTTTCCTTTGCGAATAGCAGTTCGTCAACGGAGGACACCGATAAGTTTCTGCAAAGTGTGATTGAAAGTGCGGTGACGGAATACAGTTTGACTTTCGATCGCGACATGATAAGACGGCGGCTCTACCTGAGCGAACTAAATGTTAGGCTCGATCAACCGTTGGAAAAGTTGAATCCAAAACTAGCACAGTTTGCCAGCAAGCTTTCGGTTATGTGTAAGGATGTAATCACGAAGCCATTTGAGGCAGGTGGCATTAGTTTTCTGACTGACGTTACGCATGCCGTCTACAAAGTACCTTCCTTCGCTGTCGAGCGAAAGGTAAACGCGCCCTTCAATGAGAACAGGTTTTACACCAAGGCTCCCTTGCAGACGGTACAACATATAGAAATGCTGGCGGAATTGGAAACTATTCTCGCCGCTCCATAAGCTCAGCAACACACTTTTAGGACACTTCCGCAATTCCGCGCAACTCTGTGATGGTTCTGCCTGGAATCGACCACCAGTGAAGATCGTCATGCTGTTCGCCTGACCAATGTCACACTTAATTCTTCTAATCAGTTCTTCTAATCAGTTAAACGTTTTCGGGAGCAAAAGGTCACGCAAAGGGGAGATATTCTCGCTATTGCAACGCGCAGCTCGAAGAAAACGGAGGAGAGCCAACCCGATTTTCCCGCGTATTATCAGTACTTTGGTAACTCGAAGCGTTTAGGTCGGTGGCGTTATTCTAACCATGCCCTACCCCGGGGTTTTGAACCCACGCGGCTTCCCAACGGAGCCTGCGCGGCTTGTTTTTGTGACGAGGCGCGGAGCAAATGTCAAAAATTGGCCACTTCGAAATCCTGAGCGAGCTGTCAAAGTCTGCCACTGGCGCGGTCTATAAGGCCAACGATGCGCAAACGGGTCAAACCGTAGCGTTGAAGGCGATTCAGTTGTCGGCATTCGGCGAAAGCGCCGGCGAGCTGGAGAAGTGCCTGCTGGAAGAGGCCGAGACGACAAAAGTTTTGAGCAATCCAAACCTTGCGCCGGTCAGCGGTGCGGGAGAGATGGACGGGCAGTTCTGTGCGGCCATGGAATACATTCAGGGCAACAGCGTGGCCACTATGTTGGCGCGGAAAGAGGGATTTTCCATTTGGGATCTGCTGGACATCGGAAGGCAAGTCTGTGGCGGACTCGATCACGCTCACTCGCAAAAAGTTTTTCACTATAGTCTGGAGCCGGCGAAGATCATGTGCGGATGGGATGGCACAGTCAGAGTTCTAGGCTTCGGCGTTTCCAGCGTGGGCAAATTTACCGCGCACATGCCAGAGGTACCCCCGATTCTGCACTACATGTCGCCCGAGCAGGTTCGGGGCGAAAACATAGACGCGCGCTCAAACCTATTCAGCCTGGGTGCTCTGTTTTATGAAATGGTGACCGACCGCCAAGCCTTCGAAGGTGAGACGTCCGAAGCCCTGCGCCAAAGCATCCTGGAAAGCGCACCTGTTCCTCCGGTGCAGGTGAATCCCAAGCTTCACCCGATCCTGAGCGGTCTCATCATGAAAGCGCTCGCCAAGGATCCGGCTGAGCGCTACCAGAATGGACGCGCGCTGCTCGATGATCTGGAGAAGTGCAAGGAATCTAAACCTCAGGCAGCAAAAGCCGCGGCAGCTCCAACCAAAGCCCCAGGTGTTGCAGCAGCAGGGAACGCGGTGGCGCAGACAAAGTTCGCGTCCGCGGCCTCGGCACCCGCAGAGAAGAAGCCCGCTGTCTCTCCGACGCCAGCCTCGAAACCGGCGGCATCACAGCCGGCGATTGCGAAACAGGAACGACCGGCTAAGGCGGCGGCGGCCGCAGCTGGCTGGGGAGGAGGCCAATCCGCATCCTCATCCTCAAGCCTCAGTCCGTCCGCTGCGGCGCGAGCCAAGGTCACCAGCAATGCTGCGCCTCCTTCAGCCTCCATGTCTTCCGCCGTTCTGGATGAGCCAGCGGTAGAAGCGCCGAGCGTTGAGCCGCCCAGAATTGCAGTCGACCCAATGATGGCGGGAGATGCTCCATCGCGCGGCGGCGGTGTCAGTTTCTCGGAGATGACCGAACTGCCGCCATTGAAGGAAATTTACATCGCGCCGCCTCCGGCTCCTCCGGCTTTTGAGCAGCCTTCTCCTGCACCTAATTTCAGATCTGGCGGCGAACCCGAAAAGCCGAAGGTTCAGCCTCGCGAAGTCGCCGAAAAGGCAATCAAGCAAATTAAGAACGTTCCCCCCAGCCTGATGGTTTACTCGATCGCGGGCGCGGCGGTTTTGATTCTTATCATCGCAATCGTGCTGGTGCTACACATCAACCATTTGAACAGTGACGATGATGCCGGTCGTCCCACTCCGCCCGAGCCTGCAGCGCAATCGACCGCCAGTCAACCTGCTGCTCCGGCGCAGCAAGTGCAAACGCCAGCCCCTCAGGCGGTTACGCCCGATCAAAATCAGCCTACGGCTGAAGTCACCGAATCCCGACCCGAACCCACTCGTACGGCACCCGTTGCGGGTGCACGGGGTAAGAAGAACGCCAAAAAGAATCGCGCTGCTCCGGTTCCTCCGGTGGTTGTTCCCGGACAGGTCGCGATTGACTCAACTCCTCAAGGCGCGCAGGTGCAGCTAGACGGGAAAACCGATCCCTCCTGGGTTACGCCGTTTACGTTGTCGGGACTGAATGCAGGCCAGCACACGGTGACCGTCACCAAGGCGGGCTACTCTTCGGACACCCGTACGGTTGCAGTAGCATCGGGCAGCAAGTCATTTGTGGTGACTCATCTTGCTCAACTTATGGCGACGCTATCCGTTACCAGCACGCCGCCTGGAGCTAACATTTACATCGATGGAAGAGACACCGGCAAGCTTACCCCCGCGCAGGTTTCCGTGGATAAAGGTCAGCACGTCGTGCTGGTGCGCAAGGCAGGTTTTATCGATGAAACCACGAGCGCGCAGTTCGTCGTAGCCCAGACTATCAGTTTCTCGCCCACGCTGCGCTCGCTCGGCAACGTGGATGACATTAAAACCGTAGGCAAAATGGGCAAGCTGTTCGGCGGCAAACAGGCGCAGGGCATGGGCTCGGTGAGCATTAAAACCCAGCCCAAGGGAGCCCAGATTGCCGTCAACAAGCACATGCTGGATAAAAGTTCGCCAGTTGATGTGATGCTCGATCCGGGCAATTACATTGTCGATATCACGTTAACCGGCTACGCTCCGGTGCACAAAGTCGTAACCATAGACAAAGGCGGCAAAGCTGTCATCGATGAAGCGCTGCAACATGAGTAGTCGATGCGCGCAGCACGGCTAATTCCTGATAGTTCTAACTATCGCCTGCATGTCCGGAACCGGACCAATCTCTTTTTGCTGCACAGCAAAAGACCCAGGCTCATCGTTCTCAGCAAGAACGCGCTCGAGAAAATCGAAAATTTTGAACGCATTCGGAGCCTACCGCAATCCACGGCCCACCGGGATGGGCTTTTTTAACATCTTTTTAACCGTGCTGTAACCTTCATGCCCTAGGATTACCCACCAGCTAAGTCCCGCACCACCAATTTCGGGAAAGGTAAAAACCCTATGCGTCAAATTCTGTCGATATGTCTTGCCGCGGCCATGGTCATCGGACTAGTGCTGACACCGCTAGCAAACGCCGCCACCGTTAAAACAACCACGCCGATTAAACACATCGTGATTATTTTCGGAGAGAATCGCTCCTTCGACCACTACTTCGGCACGTATCCGTACGCGCTGAATCCCAAAGGAGAGCCGCAATTTCACGCGCTTTCGAACACTCCCACTATAAACGGCTTGAGCAATGCGCTCCTGAACAACAATCCAAATCTAAATCCGCTCAACGGCAGCGGAGCAGCCAATCCGTTCCGCTTCAATCGCTCGCAGGCAAACACGCAAGACATGGATCACGATTACACGCCTGAACAGTTGGCCTTCGACGGTGGCGCTATGGATTTATTTCCCGCCAACACCGGCAGCGCAGGTCCCCCACCCAGCGCTCCGCCGGACGTCGTGCTGACGAACGGTCAAGTGATGGGCTACTTCGATGGCAATACCGTCACTGCGTTGTGGAACTATGCCCAGCACTACGCCATGAGTGACAACTCCTACAGCACCAACTTCGGTCCTTCCACTGTGGGCGCGATCAATCTGATTTCCGGCCAAACCAATGGCGTCGCGAAACACATCGGGGGCACTGGCGAGTTGGTAGCCGATGGGAACGGTGGGTTTACGATGATCGGCGATCCTGATCCATTCGGCGATGTGTGCTCAGGCAGCGAACAGGTGCAAATGGCCGGAAAGAATATTGGCGATCTGCTCAACGCAGCCGGTATCACCTGGGGTTGGTTTGGCGGAGGCTTCAACCTGAACATCGTAAATCCCGATGGCAGCACTGGATGCAATCGCCAGTCGACTTCTCCAATCGTCGGTACGCAAGGCGATTACGTTCCCCATCACACCGCGTTCCAGTACTATCCGTCAACTGCAAATCCTACGCACGCGCGTCCGAAGTCAGTTAAGACGATCGGATATTCGGGCGACCCCGCGAATCACGACTACGATGTCGACGATTTCTTTGCCGCGGTTCAAGCGGGCAACTTCCCGGCAGTGAGCTTCCTCAAAGCAATCTCGATTCAAGATGCTCATCCAGGTAATTCCGATCCGCTTGATGAACAGGAATTCGTAGTGAAGGTAGCGAACTTCCTGCAGAGCCAACCGGAGTGGGCGAACACGGCGTTAGTCGTGCTCTACGACGATTCCGATGGCTGGTACGATCATCAGCTCGGCCAGATCGTGAATGGGTCGAAGAGCCCGGCGGACGCTCTTACGGGTCCGGGAAGCTGCGGCAGTGGCGCGACGGCGCTGCCTGGAGTGAATCCAGCTACAACGCACGCTCAAGGCCGATGCGGATACGGTCCACGACAACCGCTGCTCGTCATCTCCCCGTGGGCGAAGCACAACTTCGTCGATCATTCGGCAACCGATCAAACCTCGGTCATTCGCTTCATCGAAGATAACTGGCTCAACGGCCAGCGCATCGGACAGGGATCGTTTGATGGCATCGCTGATTCCATCAGCTCTCTGTTCGATTTCCATCAGGTTGTGACGGACGACTTGTTCATTCTCAACCCGAGTACAGGCGAGCCTGTGAACACAGGCTCCAACTAACACGCGTCCCTGAGGATGCGGCTAAATCGAGTATTTTTATAGGAGCAACGGCAAGGCGTGAGCAGCATCAGTCCACATGCCTTGCCGTTGTTGTATGCTTGCGCGAAAGGTATGTGGTGATTACACGCCGAGATTTTCTGCAACGATCGACCCTGCTGGGCACAACACTGGCGGCTGGCAAGAATGGGCTACTCAATGCGATGGTGCATGCCGCGTCTACAATGGCCCCCGCGCTTGATGTCAACACTCTCGCGCAATTCGTGGATCCTCTTCCGATTCCTGAAATTGCGAAACTTCAGGCACATCGCCCCAGCCCAACCGATCCAAAGCTAAGCGTTCCGTTTTATAGAATCCGGGCCCAGGCCATCGCCAGCAAGGTGCACCGCGATTTGCCGCCAACCAGATTCTGGAGCTTCGGTTCTTCCACACCTGGTCCGACGTTTGAGACGCGCTCCGGTGAACCTGTGCTGGTGGAATGGGTGAATTCCCTCCCCAGCGAACATTTCCTGCCGATGGACCGCACAATTCACGGAGCTGAAGCGGACAAACCGGCCGTCCGCACCGTGGTGCACATGCATGGGGCGAAAACCGCACCGGAAAGCGATGGGTATCCAGAAGATTGGATTGTGCCGGGAAAATCTTCGCTCTACTACTACCCCAACCAGCAGGATGCGGCCATGCTCTGGTACCACGACCATGCGCTCGGGATTAACCGTCTGAATGTCTATGCCGGATTGCTAGGAGCGTTTTTTATTCGAGACAGAGTGGAGGAGGCGCTGAATTTGCCTACGGGCAAATACGAATTGCCGCTCATCCTTTACGACCGGCTGTTGACGCACGAGGGTCAGCTACTCTATCCAGTTTCGCCCGATCCACAAGCTCCCTGGGTTCCCGAGGTCTTCGGCAATGCAATTCTAGTCAATGGAAAGCTCTTTCCGTATCTCGATGTTGAGCCAAGAAAATATCGCTTCCGATTGCTGAATGGTTCCAATGCGCGGTTCTACAATTTGTCGTTTGTCGAGGATGCGTCGGCCAATCATAACGAGATGCCATTTCACCAGATTGGAACGGATCAGGGTTTGCTGTCCGCGCCGGTGCCGCTGACCAATCTTCAAATCGCGCCGGCCGAACGTGCCGATCTTGTCATCGACTTCAGCCAGCATCGGGGCGCGCAACTGACCCTGAAGAGCGATGCTTTCACCGTCATGCAATTCCGCGTCTCGTCACAGAAGGCGACCGACACAAGTTCGCTGCCCCCGGCCTTGCGGCCAGTAGCAAAGATCCCGGAATCACGGGCCGTTCGAGCACGTTTGTTGACGCTGAACGAATACGTGAACAAGGCGGGCAATCCGGTAATGTTGCTTTTGAATGCAGCCCACTGGAAAATGCCAATTACAGAAAAGCCGGTGCTCGGCTCGACCGAAATCTGGTCGTTGATCAATCCCACCAACGACTCTCATCCGATTCATCTGCATCTGGTGCGCTTCCAGATTCTCGACCGTCAGCCCTATGTGCCCTGGCTGTTCCAGACCAAACGGGAACTACGCTTTATCGGACCGCCGGAGCCTGCGGATCCGAATGAGGCGGGGTGGAAAGATACGGTACAGGCTCACTCCAAGATGGTCACTCGAATTATTGTGCCGTTCGAAGGATTTACCGGACGCTACGTATGGCATTGCCACATTCTCGAACACGAGGACAATGAAATGATGCGGCCATACGAAGTGATCCCTGCGAGCTGAATGCTCCTCGTTGCTCTTCATCTTATTGGGGCCGCGACCCAACCCGATCTGAGCTCGCCTGCATCCTACGAAACTATCTGTACCTCTCAGGCAGGCGAAAAACCGTTTACAATTGGTTACCAATTTTAAGCCCGAAATCCAAGGTTTGGTTTAGCGGAGTCGTCGCTAGACGGACCAATCGGTAGATTGCCCCATAAGGATGGTGCCCGATGTCGTTGGTCAGAGCTTTGCTCCGCCGCATGCCGCGGAGTTGCGTTGCTCCTGTTTCTCTGTTGTGCGTCGCGCTGTGCTCTGTCACATTATTGGCTCAAACGACGATTTCCACCGGCAGCATTCAAGGTACGGTTACGGATCCCTCGGGCGCCGTGGTGGGCGGCGCAAAGATATCCATCATCAATAAGGCCACTGGTCGCGTAATCAATGCCAAGTCTACGTCCGCGGGCGCATATGCCTCAGGCGCCTTGACTCCTAGCGATTACACATTGCGAGTCGAAGCGAAAGGATTCAAAACGTCCGAGGCCCCAGTTACCGTGCAAGTGGGCGTGACCGCTTCAGGCAACGTAAAACTGCAACTCGGAGAAGCCAGTCAGGTAGTCCAGGTGCAGGCCACCGCGGTTGCCGTGAACACGCAGCAGGCAACCGTGCAAGGGGTGCTGACCAGTCAGCAGATCGAGAACCTTCCGATCAATGGGCGGAACTTTCTGGACCTCGCGCAACTCGAGCCGGGAGTGCAGATTCAGGATGGGGGAAATTTCGATCCCACCAAGAATGGGTTCTCTTCCATTTCATTCGGCGGCCGCTTCGGGCGCACCGCCCGCATCGAAGTGGACGGACTCGACATCAGCGATGAAACCGTTGGCACCACCACGCAAAATGTGCCCGCCAGCGGCATTCAGGAATTTCAGATTCAGCAATCCTCGCTCGATCTTTCCACCGAACTTACCTCCTCTGGTTCGGTGAATGTGACCACGAAATCGGGAACCAATAAGTACCATGGCGAGGGCTATTATTATTTCCGCGATCAGACTTTTGACGCGAAGCTGCCCGGCGGCAGCGACAATTATTTTCAGCGCAGTCAGTTCGGTGGCAACTTCGGCGGCCCAATTCTGAAGGACAAGTTATTCTTTTTTTTGGATGTCGAACGGACGAAGCAAGATTTGATCGATCCAGTCCTTCCGGGCGGTCCGTTCGCCGCGCTGGTTGGAAGCTATAGCTCGCCCTTCCATGAGGTGGAAGGCATTGGCCGCATCGATTGGCAGATCAATAACAACTACAAGTTTTTCTATCGCTTCTCTTACGATCAGGATCGAGACGTTTCTGCAATCCTTCCTAACTCCTTCCAGCCGTTTGCTAACGTGAATCACACGCCCGTCCATGCACTGGGATTGGACTTCAACACTGGCCCTTACACGCACAGCATTCGTTTCGGCTATATCAAATTCCGCAAC
>Ga0182024_10016350_pt1 | contig 14082 bp, 17 predicted proteins | sample P32metaG_FD_120480 | JGI IMG/M metagenome (GOLD analysis project Ga0182024, IMG submission 120480) | Permafrost microbial communities from Stordalen Mire, Sweden - P3-2 metaG (Illumina Assembly) | ecosystem: Environmental > Terrestrial > Soil > Wetlands > Permafrost | place: Sweden: Stordalen... | reverse complement strand
GAGGTGGCCGAAGAGTTTCTGGCGCAAGTGGTGGAGCGAGCACGGAGCCAAGGGCTGACTTCGGACGAGCACTTTACGGTGGATGGGACGTTGCTGGAAGCATGGGCGGGAGCGAAGAGTTTTTGGGCTGGGGTGCACCACCAGGAGCCTCGGTGAGCTATCCCACGCGCGGCCCCCGGATCACGCTCTTCGCAGTGAAACCTTGACCTCTTAACAGGCCATCGGTTTGCGCGCTAGCAGATGCCAGCGGTATTTACTGACCTTTTTACCGCTGTCGCCCTTGTCTTGCGGTTTAGTCATCAGACATGGACTCCTCAGCGGCCACAGTGCCCATTAGCCATACCGCTTTGGTCGTGCCGTCCTCCATACCGTCGACTTCGCACTTCTCCGCTAAGAGGCTGATCGTGTAGCACTCGATCACGTTTCCACCCCCGTCCATCAAGTTGACCCCAGTACATTTCGCCTCAAGGTGGACAGGCAATACGCCATGTTCGGCTTCAATGTGTTGCAGTCTTGCTATCAGTTCGGTAGATGTCATTCACCTCTCCTTTATTGAGCGCCCCAACTGGTGGGGCCCTGCGATCCAGATGAGGCGACCGGATCTAAACATGGACGCCGATCGCCAGTTCGCGATTCTTGGTGCGACTTCTAACCTCTTGAATTCACTGTCTTGCGGAGGCTAGTTGCCGCCAGCCGGAACGTCGCTGAGCTGTCCCACGCGCGGCCCGCGAAGGACGCGGCCTCCCTCATCGATCGGAAACCGTAGCGTCTCCAGCCAAAACTTTCTTCCGGTAGTGTCCGTCACGATCTCGGTTTCAGCGCAAAAACCGCAGCGATCGCACGCGATCGTTATTTCGTTTGTATCCAGGTTGTGGTCACGCTGAGCCTCGTGCCCGCAGACTGAGCAGTTTATGGTGTCAAGCATTTGCGTCATTAGAAAATCTCCTCAAGCAGTACGTCGGTTCTGTTGCAGGCGCGATCTAAACACTGATCTTGGTGCGGACTTCCACCCCCGCTCGCGTCGCGGTCGGTCATCGCCTTCATGAGGCGGAATCAAGCGGCGCGAACCCGCGCCACCGATCTCCTGGCTTCCCGCATCTGTGCTTCGGCGTCTCGTCGCTGAGTTGTCGTTTGGTGTCCGCCGCATCGCACATTGCTGCCGCGAACATTTCCGTGTTGCTGCTTTCTTCTGACATCATTTCCTCCTCACTGTTGCCGGCCTGAAGTTCCGATACGCCGTCCGGAGGGAGCCGGAGAGTCACATATAATGTGATTTTGAAGCTCCTGGCGTCCCACCCTGTTTCAGATTGGCTCGCCACCTCCGTTTCGTCCGAACACGACTGCAAGAATTTGGAATCTCGTGTTCGGGCTCAGCGCCAAAGGCCGTCGTAAAGCACTTCGGAGGTCGGCGAAGGTTGATTATGTCGACGTCAGATAAGTCCTGTCTTTAGGGGATTCGAAATGGACTCGCAAAAACTGAGTAACTCCGCTTCGGTTGAAGAATGCCGGGAGTTCCTGGTAGCGGTGATAAATAGTCGACCCGGATTCCTAACGAGATATGAGGGATGGTTTCCGCGATATATGCCTCGGGGTGGGGATGAGTACGAGGTTTTGCTTCGGTTGTACCAGAGGGTTGTTCCACTCTGGGTCCATCCGAACGTACCACTCAGTGAGGCTCCAACAAATGCGGCCGACCTATACGTTCTTCTTCTGCGTCACAAGCTCCGGGTTGTCTGGGAGAGGGCTTTAGGCCACCGAAACCCAGCGGCGGCGGTAAGACGTCTGTGGGCTGAAACCAACGAATTCGAGCATGCTTACGGTGGTATTTTGCGCGACAGATGGATGTTTGAATTCACTCGGCGTCGCGCGCAACCTGCGATGAGGGAGTCGCAAGACGAGTTGGGTTTACGTTGGGACCGATTTGACCGGGCAATGGAGTGGCTACAGGCGAATACGCATCAGCTAATGAAATGTACGAATTCCGATTGCAGGCAGAATCTCCATTTCATCCGAGGGGCGCCACATCAGAAGTTCTGCTCCCCGGGCTGTGCAACTGAGGCCGCCAGCAAGAGGGTCAGCCAGGGTCTCATAAACAAACCAGAAGGGATTTCCAGGTTGTCACCGGAAGGCAGAGCAAGAATTGTGGCGGGCCAAAAGAAGCGCTGGGATAAATTCAGAAAGAAGATGAAATCACATAGCGCGGCTGCCGCCTGATTTCTGATTCGCATCGGAGTAGCTGTGCCACCTTTGCGCGAATGGCCCGGTCATCCCTGGCACTGACGAAACATAGCCGCTTTCATTTCCTGTTCCACGGGACTTGGCGAGCAATCGGGTAGTGAAACTCTCGCGATTGGCGGCCTCGCTTGAATCTGCGCAGTCACCGAGTGAATAGCTCGCCACCTTGGTGAATCGAAAGGATAAAGGCCACAAAACTTAATCCTTCTACTCACGACCTACTTCCGCAAAGCTTCCATTCACTTGGCTGCGGGTCTTCTCACAATTCAACTCGGCGTCTGCGAGGTAGCGAAGGGTGGTCTCCAAATCTGAGTGGCCGAGCCAGCCTTGAATGGTGCGAGCGCTTACACCGTTTTGATGGTGCAGCGTGGCAAAGCTCTTGCGGAACTTGTGCAATTTCCAATTCTCGCAGCACGCTTCATCCCGGCAAGAAACTGGTTGGCCCTTTCTCACACTCTGGCAATGTCCGCAATTTAGACCTGCACTGAGGGCTCGCTCTTTGAGCATTCTCAGGAAATGACCTTGCGGATTTCCCCCATGGTTCGGAAAAATCAGCCACGAACCCCCAAGCACGGATTGCCGCACCTTCAACAAATCGATGAGTGAATCGCTAACTGGAACAGTGCGCTCCTCTTTGTCTTTTGGTTCCCAATCGAACTGCGGTTTCTTTAGCACGCTGATCGTGCAAGCCTTGAAATCGATGTCCGAGAAGCAGGCGTGGGCAACTTCATCATCTCGGAACCCGCTATGCAAAAAGAACTGCCAAACCTGCAACTCTTCGTCCGTACTGGTAGCATTGAGGTCCCGCAATTCCTCCACGGAATAGGCTTTCACTTTCTTCTCGGTGTAGGCGTAGTGCAGGCTCAACTCCAGGTTGTTTTTGTGGAGGAAGGTCCCAACGTTCGTGAGATGGTTGTCAATGCTTACGTCCGACAACCGGCCTCCCAGTTTCAGCGCCACAGCAAAATTGGTCAGATCATCTTTGGTCAGCTCATCCAAGTAGTGCTTGGAACAGGACGATTGGAAATCGGTCAGAGCCTTTTTGTAGGTCAGGTAGCTGCGCCATTTTCGGGTGATGCTCACATCGATGAGGTATTTCTCCACAGCATCCTTTAAGAAGATGTGCTGGGCTGCTGATGCATCCGCAGAAACAACGGGAGTGTTCAGCAATTCCGCTTCTTTCTCCGCTCTCCGCCTTAACGCCGCTCCTTGATGGCTGACCTGCAAGGTTTCAAATTTACGGCCATAGCGCAGGCAGAAAATCGTGCCATCTGCGTAAACCCGTTTCTTGTTGAATTTCACGTAGCGGCGCTGCTTGCCCGTTCCCATCCTTACGACTAAACTCACTTTCATTTCGGTTCCTCCATGGCGCCTAATACTGGCCCGTTGGAGAATCAGCAACTTCAGTAGCCTCCCATGGTAGCCACCTTTTATAATCCCTATAAAGATTGGGTGCGCTGAAAATCCCACCCTCTCCGCCATTCTTTTGGTTTTCTTAGGGTTGCTGGTTTTAGAGGGCTCCCAGGCTCGCACAGTGTCACTTTGCTAGCCTGACGATTGGTTGGCCTACGGATGAATTCATCGGGTCGGGCCGCAGGGACTTGAACATCCGCAGCAATGATCGTGACTTTTTCCCCGCGGCGGTACGACCGCGGCGTGCTCATCGCTACGCATTTATCGGGAGCAATCATGGGTCGAGATGGTTTTGTTCCGGTTGCAACTAATGTGCGGCCGCGAAACGACCTGGTCGAGCGCGGGTTTACCCGTCAGCCGCTCAGGGTCGATGCGGACGTAGCGCGCTCGCTGGAAGAGTTATCCCATGCAGCCTGGTCGATTCCACGAGACAAATACTATGAGGCGGGCGACCGTTATCGATCCTTGAATCGTGTTCGGGCCGAGATTGTCGAGGGCGGCGTAGAAGTTTCATTGAGCGAAGAAAGCACGCCCTATGTGCAGCTGAAAAAATACAACACGACAATCGGTGGCCAATCGCGAGAGTACGCTCCGCTGCCCGCCGCGATTGCCGGCGCGATAGGCGTTCGCAAGATGATTGCCCACCACCTTCATTACCTGCCGCTCTCGGTAGTGGGAACGAAGTATCTGGTCAACCTGCATCTAATAAGGTTCACGGCTACGCCGGGGCGGCCGTGCGACACGAGCCCGCCAGGCTTACATAAAGACGGGGAAAAATATATCGCCACGCATCTACTGGGCCGGTGCGGCGCTCACGGCGGCGAAGTCATCATCAGCGACAATGACAAACACGAACTGGATCGCTTCACCATGCGTGAATCGGGGGAGTGTTACGTCTTCGACGACGATCGCATCTGGCATATGTTGACGCCGGTGGCAGTACTGGAAGGCAATCAATACGCCTACCGTGACACGTTGGCATTGGATATGCTGCCCGAGGGCTGGGAACCCGTGAAGTGATCAGGGGAGTTGCCGCGCGGGGCTGGTTCTCATCGACCTCCCCAAAGAAAGACTGGGGCCCGAGGTACGGCCCCGCCCCACCTTAATCCTTATGAATATTTGGGCAGGCTGGAAATCCCAACGCTCTCCGCCATATTTCTTGGTTTTCTTTCTGATAACCGCGCGGATTCTTAGGACGTGCGTTTGAGGATGAGGCTCAGCGGCGTCGCGCCTTGCTTCCAGTTGCCCGCGATCTCGGTCCCTGCCTGGTTCAGCGTGCCATCAAACGTAGTTAGATTGGAAGTGCTTTCGAAGTGCAGGTTGTGTGCCTTGTAGGTGATGGCGGTGATCAGGATTCCTGAGACGTCCTGGTCCGGATAGTCGATCGTGCCACTTAGGCTACCGTCCTGCTCGGCGGAAATATGCACGACTACGTGTTTCTTGGGTTGCGCGCCAGGGTCAAGCACTCCTTCCCAGGTTCCGACGATCCTGGGAGGATCGGCGGCCGTGGAGGAGACGGGGGCGGCCGCGAGTCCGAGCATCAGCGCCAATCCCAGGCAAAGATGGAAGCGTAACGCCCGATGCCTTTCCATGGTCGATCTCCTATCCTGTCAGAGTACCTCATTCCACCAAAGGTTGCTGGTGAAATGATCCAGAAACGTGGACCACGATGTTCGACATTGGCGCGAGTGGTGCGTTCACTCGACAACCACTTTGCCCGTCATCTTGGGGTGGATCGTGCAGTAATAGGGATACGTTCCCGCCTTGGTAAACGTGTAGGAGAATTTTTCATCCGTATCGAGCACCTTGGACTTGAATACGCCCTCTGTACTGACCGAGGTATGGGGAATATCGTCGCGGTTCGTCCAGGTAACTTTTGCTCCCACGGGCACGGTGATGGTCTGGGGTCCAAAAACGAAATTATCGATCTTCACCTCGGCGTTTGCCGCAGACGGCTGGTCGTTCGCGCTTACGCTTGGCGATGCCGCGAACAATAGCAGTATTGCTGTCATAACCGTGCTCGCCAAAGTTGCGATCCATACATTGTTTCTTTTCATTGCCTTTTCCTTTCTAGAATTTTCTCGTATGAAACAGTGGAGCGAGCGACCGGCTCCCCCAGAGGCTAAAGAGCGTAAGTGAGAACTGGCGCCATCCCCGGAGTCTGCGTCATACGTCTCTTTCGCCCCTTCGGGGCTTGCTCTGCTTTCACGCCCTACCCAGGGCTTGCGCCCTGGGCTGCGATCTTGCGCCGCTTCGCGGCTGAGCCAGAGACCTTATTCCGCTGCGACGCCGAGAATCTAGTCCTCACCCATACGCTACCGCCCGCTCAAAACGATTACGACTGGATCCCTATGCTCCGAGGGGCGAATCAACGACTGCGAGGCTGCGACCGCTGACCAGGTAGTTCACGTCGGTGATACCCAAGACCTTCTGCAACTGGTCGGCTGGCACCTTCATGGGCCCGGCTGAGGGAGCTGTTCCCGGCGCGGGTTGAGGGAAGGCAGTCGACATCGCGGTGTGGAACGAAACCTTACCTTCGACTTTCTGCATGATCTGGTGAATATGACCGTTCAACACCGTCACGGAACCGAAGCGCTTGATGTAAGACAAGGCTTGCTCGCTGTCGTCGGTACCCCAACCCCAGTCGGGATAAATCGTCCACAGCGGAATGTGTGCGAATAGGACGATGGGCGTGCTGGCAGGGCGGCCATTGAGATCACTCTCGAGCCACTCCAATTGTTCGTGCCCGAGCGAACCCATGCCTCCCGCCTTCAAGTTGGCGACATTTACCAGACCGACGAAATGCACGCCCTTATGATTGAAGCTCGACCAGCCGCTTCCCTTCGTACCTTTTTGGTATCGCTCGAGATATTGTTGGCCGTTGTCGGAGAGCATGTCGTGCTCACCTGGCACAAAGAAAATCTGTTTCACGGACGCTCCTTTTAATACCTGGTCGAGCGTATCGAACTCACTCGGCTTCGAGAGCTGACTCAGATCGCCGGTATGAATAATGAAATCCGGCTTGTGGGGCATCGCGTTAATCTTACTGATTGCCGTCTGCAGAGTAGCGGTGACGTCCGGGTTGGCCGGCTTGTTGAAGCCGATGTGGCTGTCGCTGATCTGCACAAAGGTGAGGTCTGCGCCTTTGCCGGCATTCTTGCCGTGGCTTTTGGCGAAGGCCTGCGACACCGGAATGCCGCCGGTCATGGTCCAGACCAGGCCTGTACCCGCCCATGCCATGCACTTCAGAAACCCGCGTCGGTCGACTCCATCGTTGTTGAGGTCTTGCAGCTTCTGATAGATGAGATCCTGCTTTTTGTCGGACATTGGTCCTCCATGGTTTGTAACGTTCTGAGTTGATGACTGGCACGGGCGGTTTTTATTCCAGCGATTTATTCTGCCGGCTGCATTTTTCTGGCTCGTCGGCCTAGCCGGGTGCGTTTACTCCACTGAGAAATCCGCCAAGATGCGCTGTCAGCCCTACAATCAAAACCGCGAGCGCTTCGATCGGGAGGCGGTAGTTTGGCAATGATTGTTGCGGAGACCGGCGCGCCCTCCGATGGATCCAAAGCACCAGCCAGATCAAACCGCTCGATATGCATCCCAAGACCAGGTGCAGTCGGAGGATCCCTCTTAGCTTTTGCCCCTCGAGCGCCCACTGCCACGCCGCGAAGCCAGAGGCGACCACGGGCAGCGTGGAAATGGCGGCCACCAGCAAATTGAAATACGACGCGGCAGCCATCGTCGGGCTTTTCCTCCACTGCGCCAGATAATCGAACGCCACTGCCGCGAGAAACAGTGCGATCGGGAAGTGAATCAGCACGACATGTTGTGCGTGCCTGGCTAACAAAGCCGTCTTGAGATCGAATGGATTTACCATTGCCGTGCTCCTTATGAGTTTGAATGATGCTAGAAGCTGTCTGAAGCGGCCGGTTACTTCAGGGGCTAAAGGCATCGTCTTTCTGGGCTCTGGACGGCACGACTAAAGTCGTGCCCTTCCCGACCCGCAACCTTACCCCTTCCGTGACTCCCGGTCGCTCGATCGCCCGCTATGGAAAACTGGCGGCGTGCGGTTTTATTCCGCACGAAATTATTGTGCACGAGGGAATGAAACGATGGTCCGCTGGTTTACCCTAGTGGGCGTGTCGCAAGCGACGTTGCCATTGGGATCGTTCGAGGAGCTGGCCATCCCGCATTTCGAGCGACTCTATAACTTTGCCTGCTGGCTCACACAAGACCGGCACGAGGCCGAGGATCTGGTGCAGGAAACCTATGCCAAGGCGCTTAGAGGATTCTCTTCGTTTCAGCCGGGCACGAACTTTCGCGCGTGGATCTATAAGATTTTGCGGAATACCTTCCTGACTTCCCGGACCGGGCTTAAGGCGGCCGCGACCTTACCGCTGGATCTTGAAGGCGACGAGGAAATTCTCCCTACAGCGAAGGGAACACCGGAGAGCATTCTGCTGCAGCGTTCGGATTCGCAATTGGTGCAACAGGCTCTGGAGCAATTGCCCGTCGCTTATCGCGAGGTGCTCTTGCTGTGTGAAGTGGAAGAGATGTCGTATCAGGAAATTTCGGCTACGCTCGCGATTCCGATGGGGACGGTGATGTCGCGTTTATCGCGCGCGCGCCGGGCATTGAAGGAGGCTGTACGGAAGGAGCAGAGTGTTGGCGGGTGACAGCCAACAGCAGGTTCCTCGCCGGCCTTGACTCCCGGTTCGGAATGACAAAGTTTAACGGGTTCGGAATGACAAAGTTTGGTTGGGGTTGAATTCATGGTCTGCGACGCCTGGACGGAAAAACTCGATGCCTATCTCGACGGCGAACTGCCGGCCGCCGAGGCTCGGGCGGTGGGCGAGCATCTGCGAACTTGCGGCGCTTGTGCCGCGGAGAGCTTGAGCAGGGTTCAGCAGAAGCGCGCGGTACAGGCTGCCGGCCGAAGGTTTACGCCCGACCCAGCTTTTCGCGCGCGTATTCAGAAGAGTATTGCGGGTCGCAAATCCGGTGGATGGAAGCGCTTCCGGTTCCCCGCTCTGGCGGGCGCGATGGCGTTGCTGATTGTCGGCGCGATTTTTGTTAATCTGAATCGCGGCCGCAGAGGCGAGCGGGAATTGATGAGCGAACTGACCGACCTGCACGTTGCTACGCTGGCCAGTTCCAATCCGGTTGATGTAATTTCCACTGACCGGCACACCGTGAAGCCCTGGTTTGCGGGGAAAATTCCCTTCACTTTCAATCTGCCCGAATTGCAGGATTCCCCGTTTTCGCTGATCGGCGGCAAGGTAAGTTATCTCAACCAATCGCCGGGGGCGGAACTGATTTTCCGCGTGCGCCAGCATCAGATTTCTGTTTTTATTTTTCAGGAACAGGCCTTGGGGAATGCGCGCCCGGATGCTGTGCAGACAGCGCTCTCTTTCAATGTGCGAAGTTGGGATCAGAACGGTCTTCGGTATTTTGTGATTGGAGACGCTAGCGCGCAGGATCTGGATAAGTTGAGCGAATTGATGAAGGGTGCCAGGTGAGAAGGGATTAGGGGCCAGGGGTTGGGGAACACCGTTCTCACAGGCACTCCGCCCTATCCCCTAGTCCCTGTTCTTTAGGATCCGCTCGATCTGCTGCAAGTGGTTGATGTCGTGGCCGGCGAACATGCGTACGATGTGCTCGATAGTTTCCTGGCCGCGCTCGGCGTGCATTCCGTAGTGCTTCCACTGCTCGGGCTTGAGGGATTTGAGCAGCGCGAGATTGGCTTCTCGAACCGCACGAAACTGCGCGAGGGATTTGCGGGGATCGCGCGTTGCGTAATGCCCGGCGACGACCCAGGAATCCTGATCGAAGGCCGCGATGGGAGTGCCGGGAGCGCCGAGAATCAGCCGCATGCGAAAGCCTCCGACGATTTCCGCGTCGGCGAGGTGGGCAAGGATTTCGCCAACGGACCATTTGTCAGGCGCGGGGCGCTTGCGTAATTTTGCAGTCGGCACGGCTTTGATTAGGCGCTCAATCTTGCTTGCGGTGGCCGCTTGTACCGTTAACGATTGCTTGCCTTCTACATAGCTGGTGACTCGTTGCGTGTATTGTTGTGGTGTTTCTTTCATTTTGTTTGACTCCTATCGGAATAGTTCCGCTGGGCTTCGCCCCCGCGGGACGGCCGAGGCGGCCGTCTCTACATCAGTTGAGGCGCTACTGGCTGGCTTTTTGTCCTGCCTGGAATTTTGTCCACGGACCCGCCTTCATGTCGCGCAGGAGGGGCTTCTGCCACGAGAATTCCGGATGGCGCTCCAGGAAGCCGGCCGCCTTGAAATCCGCACCGCAGGGATGGCCGGCGCGCGCTACGAAGCTCATGTTCGCCGCCATCTTGCTGTCGCTGGCTTTGCCCTGCACTGCGCCCCCTGGGTTGTATGCATCCCAACTCCATTCCTTCACGCCGCGCGGCGAGGCATCCACATGACCGCACAACGAGCGTTCGCTGGGTTGGGATTTCTCCATACTGGAAGCGGTCTTCTCGAAGCTGTCGATGTGATCCGACAGAAAATCCTCGGCCATGTTGACGTCAATCGTCCCCTTGGCGTGCTGCACCATTTCATCGGCACGCGCATGGCGGGCATTCATTGACGATGACATATCGCTCGGATCGAAGCCGCTGGTCTCCTGTCGAATCAGTTTGGGATCGCGGGGAAAGTTCGAGCTGACGAAGTATCCATCTTTGGTTCGCCACAGCGGCGTATTCTTCAGGCCGAGTTCGAGGTATGCAATCTCTCCCGTCTTGCGGTCACCGATGAGCCAGTCGTTGGCGTAGCCTCCGTTGTTTCCTTCTTTGATAATGCCCACGTAATCGTCGATGCTCTCGGCGTACTGCAGTGCCTTGCGCGAGCGCACGAATTCCGGCTTGCCGTTTGGATCCCAGCCTTCGAATTGCGTGATGGTGGTCTCAGTGATCATGATGCCGGCCGCGTTCACGCCGAAATCGTCGTCGCTGGTGATCACTCCGGGAAAGCCGTCCATCAGAATGCGCTGGCCGTGCTGCGGCAAGATATCGAAGATGATCACCCAGCGCTCACCCGCTAGATAACTCGTCCAGTTGTTGTGCGCGATAACGATCTGGTGATCTTTGGTGTAGGCGCCGGTGGCGATGAAAGCGCTGCAATTGCCTGGAGCCTTCAGCTTCGGCGCTCGGGCCTGCTTCTCCCGCTTGTTCAGCCACGGCACGTAGTAGTCGGGAACTTCTTCGAAGGCGTTCAGGGCGACGATGTCATACACGTCCAGATCGACGCCGTGGGCCTTCACGCCGTCGGCAATACCCTGCAACTCCTGCTGATACTCGGCGTCAATGTGCGGCCAGAGCATCTCCCGCGCGGTTTTGCGAAAAAACTCCCAATCACGCTGCGTTTGATGTGTGTCGAAAAGCTTGATCGCTTCGAGAGCGTCGGCAATCTCGGGAGCGAGCAGGTAGCCGTGCTGGAATCCAATGTCGGAGGGGGAACCTTCCAAATGAACGTAGGTCCAACCGCCTTTTTGGAAGCGGTAGGCGTTGGCTAGCCGCGGCGAGTCTGAGGGCGCTGCGAAAGCGTGTTGAGCAAAGGAGAAAGAGAAGGCGAGGAGCGCAATTCCCAAACATCGCAACAAAGAAAAGATGAGCCTGTTAGACATCGGCGTCCCTCTACGTCTGAGTCAGGCCATTGTAGCCGATTCGAGGGAGAGAGATTTTCGGTGGTCCCTTAGTTTGCGTCCTTTGGGAAGAAGTCGCCTCGATTCGCTCGTCGGACGGCCGAGGCGGCCGTCCCCACATGAGTATCTACAAGCTCCTAAGGCATTACAGCCGGAACATACACCTGTCGAGGTGCGACTAGTTCCGCATTGGACACTTCTGTCGTAATTTTGATTCGTTGCCACCCACTCTTTTTTGGAGGCTTGGCGAGGAACGTTAACCAATACTGGTGGTCGAGGTGACGTACCATGTCTTCGAGATAAGGGTCAAAACTTACTGGGCCGCCAGTGAAGCCGATGTAGTACGATTCGCCGCCAGTGTCCTCGGCCAAACGCGAGAGATAAATCTGGCCCCAATAGTTTTGCCAGTAACTATGGCCGAAGTGTCCCGCACCCGGAGTATAGATGGCAAAGACGAGGATGCCGGCACGCTGAGCATCGTCGATGGCCGCGTCCAGATAAGGGTCTAGCAAATCACCGCCGCCGTAATAGCGATCCACTCCGTCGGAGGCCACGAGCACTTCCCTGCGGGCTGTGCTCTCCGGCCAGCGCTTGATCAGATCGCTGAGAGAAAAATACGGACTGGCATTAATGCCGCCAACTCCCATAGGAAGGCGCAGAGCTTTGGCAGCTAAAGCATGATCAGTGGTTGGACTCTGCTCCACCTTCGCGCTGCCGTTTTGCATATAGGCCACGCCGATCTTGGTGAACGCCGGCTGGGCAATGATGAATTTACGCAGACTCTCCAGTTGCGTGCCGAGATTTGTGCCGGAGCTATCATCCAACAGGATAAACAGTTCGAGTCCGGCGCGATCTGCCTGCGCAGGGACCCAATCGGTGACCTGGTCGCGATCATGGCCTTCGTAGACCATCACATCCTGGCGGCTGATTTCAGGTACGTTCTTGCCGTGACGAGCTTCTACCGTGACCAGCAGATGCGTCGGTATTCCTTGCGTACCTGCATTCTGTGCGTAAACGCTTCCCGTAAGGGACACCAACACGATCATCCCGAGTGAAGCTTTGAGTAGGTAACCAGATTTTTTCATGGGCGTTCCTCTTTCTTCTTCCGACTACTTTGTTAGATGGTCCGTGGCACTGGTTCGATGCCCAGCGCGCGGCTTCGCGCCCAGACAGCCCAGCGCCTGTAGGTTCTGGCTTTCAGATGTCGGTACGTTGCTCCGTGTGGCGCTGCAAATACCAGCAGGGCTCGTATCCGGCACGGGGGAACAATGCGTGGGCGCAGGTTCGCAGCTCCGGCGGATTGAAGATGAACTGGGTCTTACCACTTTTCTGCGGCACCGCGTCGTAGGGCAGGACTGTGACTTGTCCGAAGGGCTGGCGGTTTGCCGCGACGCGATAGCGGAAGACAGCGTAGTCCACGGCGTAGGCAAGTATGGTGAGACTTAGAGCCGACAGAAACGCCGCAGCGGCGATTCGAAGCAACAGACGACGGAGTCTTCCACGCAGCACCGGGTACACAGACGGCAATTATACTGGCCGGCGCGGTTGAAAACTTCCAGTTCGCGGCTGGTTCCGGATGACATCGGTCGTAGCCCGTAAAATCGGGAGCGTATAATTAGCAGCTTTCGAAATGAAGGAGAGTGGCTGATGCGCGTCCTCTTAATCGGCGGTACGATGTTCATCGGCAAGCGGCTGGTCGCGCGCCTGCTTGATGCGGGGCACGAAATCACATTGTTTCATCGCAAAGCCGTGCATCCATTTGGTCCCGACGTTCGCAGCGTGGTTGGAGATCGGAACGATGCGGTTTCGGTTCGCAGCGCGCTGACGGGGCTGCATTTCGACGCGGTTTACGACATTGCCTACGACTGGGAACGGGGAACCACCGGGCCACAGGTAGAGGCCACTGCGAAGGCTGTTCCCGGCGATCTTTCTCGTTACATTTTCATGTCGAGCGTGGCGGCTTACGGCGCTGGCCTGAACCATGATGGTCTGAATCATGGGGAAGACGATCCGCTGGCCCCTGATACTGATTCGAACGACTACATTCGCAATAAAGCTATGAGCGAGCGGGCTCTGTTCCGCATGCATCGCGAATCGCAGTTTCCGGCGGTCACGATGCGGCCGCCGTTTGTTTATGGTCCGGAGAATCCGTTCTATCGCGAGGCGTTTTTCTGGGACCGCATTCGGAACGACCGGCCAGTCATAGTTCCAGGCGATGGAAAACGGTTGATGCAATTCGTTTACGTCGATGATCTGGTGACGGCATGCTGCAATGCCCTGGAGAATCCGGCGGCGGTCGGCCGCGCCTTCAATGTGGCCTGCGAAAACGCTGTGACGCAGACGGACCTGGTAGGCGAATTCGCGAGGGCGGCGGGTAAGCAGGCGTCGATTGTCTATGTGCCACGCGAGATTATTGAGCGAAATGGCGGAAACGTGTTTCGCGATCCCCTATATTTCGGCGAGTATTACGATGTGCATTCGATTACTGAGAGGGTGGACCGGGTGCAACGCGTGCTTGGAGTCAAACTGACGCCTTTCGCCAGCGGACTTCGTGAGACCTACCGGTGGTATGCGGACAGGCCCGCGCTACGGAGTGCGGATTTCTCGTTTGATGCCAAATTGTTGCGAGAGGCGGCCGCGGCGTAGCGATGGGCGAGTGGCGCGGCGGAGTTTCACCACCGCGCTCTCTCAGAACCGGACGTGAGCCTCTCGGCTCATCCGGCTCCCGGTATCCGGCTGTTGGCATGATTGTCCAACGGCTTTGCCTTGGTC
>Ga0182024_10016349_pt1 | contig 14085 bp, 8 predicted proteins | sample P32metaG_FD_120480 | JGI IMG/M metagenome (GOLD analysis project Ga0182024, IMG submission 120480) | Permafrost microbial communities from Stordalen Mire, Sweden - P3-2 metaG (Illumina Assembly) | ecosystem: Environmental > Terrestrial > Soil > Wetlands > Permafrost | place: Sweden: Stordalen... | reverse complement strand
GTGCCTGTGGGATCGCGACTGAAGTAAGCCGGCTGCCGGCCAGTGCCGGCCAGTCACTGTCGGCCACCGTCGAGAGAAACACTCCCATGGCAGAAGCCCCCGTTTCGCCCAAGCCTTTTTCGCCCAACTCGGTGCCCGCCCCAAAGCCCGAATCGTCGCTTGTCTCAAAGCTCGACTCGCCGCTCCCGGCAAAACCTGACTCGCCGCTGGTCACAGAACCCGAGTCCTCGCCGCTCGAACTGGTCGACTCGCATGCGCACATCGATGCCAGCGAGTTCGATTCCGACCGCGATGATATGCTGGCGCGCGCTCGCGCCGCCGGTGTCGAAGCCATCCTCGCGATTGGCGGTGGCGGCGCCGATCCTGCCTCCCTCGCCACCTCCATGCCCTTTGCCGAACGCCAGGACTGGATCTACGCCGCTGCCGGCGTCCACCCGCACGAGGCGCAGTCGGCCACCCCCGCCCACTACGACCTGCTTTCGCGACTCGCATCTCATCCGCGGTTTCTGGCGTGGGGCGAAATTGGCCTCGATTATCACTACGATCACTCGCCGCGTGCTGTGCAGCAGCGCGTCTTTATTGAGCAGTTGGACCTGGCACGCGCCACGGACCTTCCCGTAATCCTGCACTGCCGTGACGCCTGGGACGATTGCCTGGCTGCGCTCGACGCACATTGGCGCACTTCGGGACTCGGCGGCATTTTCCATTGCTTTACCGGCACTCTCAACGAGGCTCGGCGCGGAATTGAGATGGGATTTCTGGTATCGTTTGCCGGCAATGTCACATTTCCCAAGGCGCAGAACCTGCGTGATGTGGCGGCCGCGCTGCCCCTGGAATCGATTCTCATCGAAACCGATTCGCCATTTCTGGCGCCGCAGCCGCACCGCGGACGGCGAAATGAGCCCGCCTACGTCGCCGAGGTAGCGCGAACACTTGGACCTGTGAGAGACTTGGCGCCAGCGGAGCTTGCGAGCGCCGCCGCGTCGAATTTCCGACGCTTTTTTGGCCTGCGACGTCTCCTCAGCCCGGCTGGAGGGCCCTATCTCACCGGTAACTGTTAAAGAGATTTTTGACCTCGTGCGGGACGATTTGGTGCTCGTCGAGCAGGAACTTGCCGAGCAGACGGGCGCTGCCAGCGAACCGGTTGGCGAGATTGCGCGTTACCTGCTGGGCGGTGGCGGCAAACGATTGCGGCCGGCCCTTCTACTCCTCTCCGCCGGCTATGCCGGGTACCACGGTTCGAGCGCCGTGCACCTGGGCGCCGTGGTCGAGTTGATCCATAGCGCCACGCTGATCCACGACGATGTGATTGACGGCGCGGACATGCGCCGGGGCCGGCCTTCGGCGAACTCGCGCTGGGGCAATCATCGCAGCGTGCTCGCAGGCGATTGGCTCTACATGCAGTCGTTTCAAATGGCGCTGGCCGAACGCAATTTCAAAGTTCTCGACATCCTGATCGATTTGACGCAAAGCATGGTGCAGGGCGAGTTGGCGCAGCTCACGACGCTCGGCCGCATGGATTTGGGTGAAGACGAAGTGATCGACCTTGCGGCGCGAAAAACCGCTTGCTTGTTTAGCGGCTGCGCACGGCTGGGTGGTGTGCTGGGACAACTTTCCGAGGCCGAAGAGCAGTCGCTTGCCGATTACGGCCGTTATGCGGGGGTAGCTTTTCAGTTGGTGGACGATCTGCTCGACTTCACGGCATCTCCTGCGCAGCTGGGTAAGCCGGTACTGAGCGACCTCAAGGACGGAAAGGTGACGCTGCCGCTGGTGTATGCGCTCGAAAGCGCGCTCAAGAACGACGGCGCAGCGGGGCGTCGCATGGTGCGTGCCGTGCTCGACGAAAAGGGCTTCCATAGTGTCCGGCCGGAAGAGATTTCGGCCCTGGTGCGCGATTCCGGAGCGCTCGAGCGCAGTCGCAGCTTGGCCGTGGAATACGCGACGCGCGCTAAAGCGTGTCTCAATGGACGCGCTGAAACCGAATTCGGCCGTGCATTGGCCGCTGTCCCTGACTTCATTCTCGACCGTGAACGCTGATCGCCAAAGCTGAACGCGCGCGGCTATGCTGCCGTTTAAACTCGTTTACCACGACCGCTATAATCTCCCGATAGGTCCGCACGTTTTCCCCTCGCACAAATTCCGCATGGTGCGTGACGCGCTGCTGGCCGAAAAAGTGGCTGGCCCCGAGGATTTCCTCGAGCCCCTCCCCGCCTCCGACGAAGACGTGCTGCGCGTGCATACCCCCGGGTACGTGGCCAGGCTAAAACACGACAAGCTATCCGCCTCCGAACGAATGGTTCTCGAACTTCCGTTCTCGCCGCAACTGGTCGAGTCGTTCTGGCTGGCGGCGGGAGGATCGATTCTCGCGGGGCACTGCGCGCTCGAAGACGGCTTCGCGGCGAATATCGGCGGCGGGTTTCATCACGCGTTCCCCGAGCATGGCGAAGGCTTCTGCATGCTGAACGATGTGGCCATAGGCATACGCCGCCTGCAATCCGACGCTGCCGCCGAGGGCGAGCCACTGCAGGTGATGGTCGTCGATACCGACGTGCACCAGGGCAACGGAACGGCGGCGGTTTTTGCCGGCGACTCCTCGGTATTCACCTTATCGATTCATCAGGAACACAATTATCCGGTACCGAAACAGAAATCCGATCTCGACATCAACGTGGAAGATGCAGCGGGAGACGAAGAATATCTCGAACTGCTCGGTGCAGGTTTGCGCGAAGCGCTCGGTCGCTTCAAGCCGGACTTGATGTTCTACGTGGGCGGCGCCGATCCGTATCGCGAAGACCAATTGGGTGGCTTGTGGCTAACGCTGGCGGGACTGCGCAAGCGTGACCTGCTGGTGTTCGGCGAAGCGCGGCGGCGCGGCGTGCCGGTGGCGGCGACACTAGCGGGTGGTTACGCACGAAATGTTTCCGATACGGTACGCATCCACGTGGAAATGGTGATGGCCGCACGCGATATCGCGAACCAAGCTGTTCTGCGCTAGCCGTTTCCAGCCGGCGATTTCCGCAGGGCTAATGCAGCTGCGATGGAAGTGAAGCCAAGTCAATTGAAGTGAAGTGAAACTTGACCGGGGCATCACTTGAAATCGATCAGGACGTCCATGACGTGAGTGTCGGTATTGGGACGCAGCCAATGACCCACTTCCGTGTAATGAACGGGGATATCGCCGAAAATTGCGGGCGTCGGTTTTTCAAGCTTCACAAGCAGAGCGTCGAAATACGGACCATCGAACACATCCCCGCGCGCCTGGTGCCACGCGGCGCGTAATTTGCGTTCGGCATCGACGGAAAGGCCAGTCACAATGAGCTCGCCCATACGGTATTGCGGACCCTCGGCGACATTGACGTGATAGGTAACGGTCGCAGCAGCGTCGTCGAACCGTGGCTGCGGATCGAATTTCACGTCGAGGTATCCTCGGCGCTGATATTCCTGCTCGGCACGCTGCCAGCCGGCCATCAGCTGCATGCCATCGGCGAGGTTGCCTGGTTTCATCGGCAAGAGCGCGGTAAGCGCAGGTGCGGCGAGCGCGCTGTTTCCGCTCCAGTCCACGCCGGAAAAATGGAAGACGGGGCCAGGCACAATCGGGATTTTTACCAGTACGCCGGATGGCGACGAGGTTTTCGCCTGCGGCGCACCGCGCAAACCGGCGTCAGGCTCGCCAAACTGCACGTGGATGTGGCCGGCCACGAGGTAGAGCGGCAGCACCTGCTCGTTCTCAAAAACTTCGATAGTGAAACGCGAAAATGGCTTGCCAATCAAGTCCTGGTTGCGATCGCGCAACGTTTCGGAATTTTGCGCGAGGGCGTCGCCGTATTGGAGCGATGCGATGGTAACGCCCGGGTCATCGACGCGAAACTGCACGCTCATGGCCTGCCTTGACGGCAGCACGTGTAGTTCATGTTTCACCGTGCCCTGAACGCCGCGGCTCTGCAGCAGCTTCGTGAGCACAGAAGTCATTTCGTCGAGCATGGCTCCTTCCTCGGGCGCGGCGCCATTGAAGAGGGGCACCGCGCCGCGCATCGCAGAGACAATTTCGGGGTCGCCGAACCAGACGAAATTATCGAAGGTGACAGGGAAAGCGGGCGCGTCCGCGAGCTGCAATTCGACGACGATCTGGTTACCGCGGCTGGTGAACTGATAATTCACGCGTTGAAATGCGCCGAGATGCGCCAGCCGATCGGCCGCTTCCTGAAGTTGTTCCCGCGTCACGGGGTCGCCCGGCTTAAGCTCGGAGGCGGCGATGATCAGCGGTTCGCTGTAATGGGTCGATCCTGCAGCGTGAATTTCGGCGATGACACTCGCAGGCGGAGCTTGCGGTGCCTGCGCACGGGCAGACGGAGCGGCGCACCAAAAATAAAGCAGGCCAATCAGGAGAGAAAGGTTATGGGCACGCACCGCTTTGATTTTACGCGAGAATGCGGATCTGGTGGAAGCGCCATGCGGATAGGAGGAAGCATAGGGCCGGCCAGACATTGTTCAGACATTGCCGAGATTCGGGCAATGCCGAGGTGCAGCAATGCCCAGATACAGGTGAGAAGTAGTCAACAAGTGGTCCGATATTTGCAAAAGGGTCAAAGCAACTGGAGCGACAAAAGAAGGAGCATCTGCCCTCGTTGACCCGTGGCAACAGGTCTTGGGGTTAGTCTAGCGGTTGGTCTAGCGGTTAGTCGCGCGTTTACTCAACCGTGACGGATTTTGCCAGATTGCGAGGCTGATCGACGTCGCAGCCGCGGCGCACGGCGATGTGATAGGCAAGCAATTGCAGCGGGAGAATCTCCAGAATCGGCGTCATGAGTTCGGGGGCAGCGGGAATTTCGATCACATGGTTGGAAGCCTTGCGCGCGAGGTGATCGCCATCGGTCACGATAGAAATAACGATGCCGTCGCGGGCTTTCACTTCCTGGATGTTGGAGACGCTTTTCTCGTAGCGAGTCATGGAGTCGGGGTCGGATTCGTCGCGGGTTGCGAGGACGACGACCGGAAGGTTTTCATCGATCAGCGCGTTGGGCCCGTGTTTCATTTCGCCGGCGGGATAGCCTTCGGCGTGGATGTAGGAAATTTCCTTGAGCTTGAGCGCGCCTTCGAGCGCGATGGGGTAGTGAATGCCGCGAGCAAGATACAGGAAGTCTTCGTAGCGGAAGAGTTGGCGCGCGAGCGATTCATAGATCCCGGCCTCGTCTCCGTGGAGGATGGTTTCCATTTTGTGAGGCAGACGCGTGAATTCCTGCATGAGTCTTTGGGCGACGTCGGCGGACAGCTTGCCGCGTAACTGGCCGAGATACAGGGCCACGAGCATCAAGGCGGTGAGCTGGCAGGTAAAGGCCTTCGTGGACGCGACGCCAATCTCAGGTCCCGCGTGGGTGAGAATGGTGCCGGCAGCCTCGCGAGTGATCATGGAGCCCACCACGTTGCAAATCGCCAGCGTCTTCGAGCCTTTCTGCTTCGCCTCGCGCTGAGCCGCGAGCGTGTCGGCGGTTTCGCCGGACTGGCTGATGCAGATGACGAGCGTACGGTCGTCGAGAATGGGGTCGCGATAGCGGAACTCGCTGCCATAGTCAACCTCCACCGGCATGCGCGCGAGCCGCTCGATCATGAATTTGCCGGCGAGACCGGCGTGCCAACTCGTGCCGCAGGCGACGATTTTTACGTCGCGGAAATTGGCGAAATCCTGCTCGGTGATTTCCATGCAATCGAGAAACACCTTGCCAGTATCAAGCGAGATCCGGCCCAGGAGAGTGTCGCGGACGGCAGTGGGCTGCTCGAAAATCTCTTTCTGCATGAAATGCTTATAGCCGCCCTTTTCCGCCATGATGGGATCCCAGGTGACGTGCTGCATCTTGGGCTCGACCTTATTGCCAGCGGTGTCGCTCAGGCAGACGCCCTGGGGCGTGAGCACCGCGATATCACCGTCGCCAAGGAAAAAAATATCGCGCGTGTGGTAGAGAATGGCGGGAATATCGCTGGCGACAAAATATTCGCCCTGACCCACGCCAATGACCACCGGCGGGCCGAAACGCGCGGCCACAATTTTCTGCGGATCCTTAGACGAAATCGCCGCGATCGCATAGACGCCGGTGAGGCGCCGCACGGTTTTGCGCACAGCGTTTTCGAGCGGGCCACCGTCCATATATTTCTCGACGAGGTGGGCGATGATCTCGGTGTCAGTTTCGGTGAGGAATTTGTGCCCTTCCCGCTCGAGTTCGTGCTTGAGCTCGATATAATTCTCAACAATTCCGTTGTGCACCACCACAATCTGACCCGTGCAATCGCGGTGCGGGTGAGCGTTTTCCTCGGTGGGACGGCCGTGCGTAGCCCAGCGGGTATGGCCGACGCCATACAGGCCATCGATGGGCGATTGGCGGATGGACTCCTCGAGGTTGCGGAGCTTTCCGGATGCGCGGCGGAGTTCCATCTTGCCGTCTTCGGTGACCACGGCGATGCCGGCCGAATCGTAGCCGCGGTACTCGAGACGCCGCAGGCCATCGAGGATCAGGGGCACGACCTTTTTAGGACCGATGTAACCGACAATGCCGCACACGATGAACCTCCTGCTGGGTGTTGCTCTCTTACGCAGAGCGGAAAACGGGAACCGAACGGAGACAAAGTCAGAGTAGCATACCGGCAGCCGTGGAATGCGATGTGCGCGGCGGCGATGTTTCGGCAACCTAAACAGGAAAAGTGCGGAGTCAGGGGCTGAAAAACCCTGTTGGGGGACTAGCTTCATGTCGCGGTTACAACCGCGATCCCCAAAGCCATGTGTTACTCAGAGATTTTTCTGCACTCAAAATGACAGCAAAGAAGGTAAAGGCTCTTGGGGGTTCGCTGCACTCAAAATGACATTTTGGGCGACAGCCGATTTGGCGAAGGTGAGGGCTAGTTTTGTTCGGGGTGCAGGCGAGGAAGGGAGTCAGGGGCAGGAAGTCCTCATGGGCCCTGGGGTTGTCGCAGCTAACGAACCTAGGTTTCTCCACTCTGTTTTACCGACGGCAAGGATGATGGAGAGCGTGGCTAAGGTTCAAAATAGCTACGAATGCTTTATTTGAAAAACCTTTCAGGTAATCCGCAAGATGGCGCACGTTCAATTTTTTTCAAGTAGGACTAGGCCCAGGAGAGGTTGGCATAGCGCTCGACAAGTTTTTTTACACCGTGACCAGAGAATCGCACGGTGAGCTTGCGCTCTTCATCTTCGCCGTCGACGCCCACGATCGTGCCCAAACCGTAAGTGGGATGGCGAACACGCTGGCCGATGAGCGGATTGGCATCTCCGGTGCGAGACCGCGCAGGAGTAGACGTTCGCGCGCGCGGTGTCCGTTCGGCGGTACCCGAGGACGAATCGGAGGGGCGGCGGCCGGGCGGGGCGTGACGCACCCTGCGCGAGAACTCCTCGGCAGAATAGGAGTATTCGGGATCGGATTCGTAGCGCCGGGTTTCTCCGGCTTCGGTCAGCGAACCGGCGGCAGTATCGAGCAAATCGCGCGGGACCTCTTGCAAAAAGCGCGAGGGTGTCGAGGCCTGCAGCCGTTCGCTGCCATAGATGCGGCGATAGACAGCACGCGTGAGTGTGAGGGAATCGCGGGCACGCGTCATGCCCACATAGCAGAGCCGGCGTTCCTCTTCCAACTCCTCTTCCTCATGAAGTGAACGGCTATGCGGGAAGGTGCCCTCCTCGAGGCCGGTAAGAAAAACATGGTCGAATTCCAGGCCCTTGGCGGTATGCAGCGTAAGCAGAGTGACGGCGGCGCGATCGTCGAAGCCGTCGGCATCGCTCAGCAGCGCGGCGCGATCGAGAAAATCCGACAGGGTCTCGCCACGCTCGGCGCCTTCGACGAGGGCATTCAGGAGTTCGCGAAGATTTTCGACCCGCGCGATGTCCTCGGAAGTTTCGCGCTGATGCAGCATGTCCAGGTAACCGGTGCTCTCGAGCACGGCCTCAAGAAATTGTGCGGGCGGCAGGGCGGCCAACTTTTGCTGCAACTCCTCGATGAGGATGCGAAAGCTTTTGAGCGGCGCGAGGGCGCGGCTCCCGCCAGCCTCGACCGTTTCGCCCAAGGCGGTCCAGAAAGAAACGCTACGTTCGCGGGCGACAACGCGCAAAGCGTCAACCGTGGTTTTGCCAATGCCGCGAGGCGGGGTATTCAGCACGCGCAGGAACGCCACATCGTCGTCGGGAAACATAGCCAAGCGCACATAGGCCAGCGCGTCCTTCACTTCGGCGCGCTGATAAAAGCTGAAACCACCCAGGAGGCGGTAACGCATGCCGCGTGCGCGGAAGGCTTCTTCAAACGAGCGTGATTGCGCGTTGGTGCGGTACAGCACGGCCACGTGTGGCGCGGAATCCTCGGACGAGAGTTGCGCCACGCGACTGGCGACGTATTCGGCTTCGGCGCGGGCATCGCGAGCTTCGTAAAAGACGAGGTTATTGCCCGGGCCGCGGGTGGCTGCGAGCTGCTTGCCGATGCGGCGAGCGTTTTTCGCTACCACGGCGCCTGCGGCATCGAGAATTTTCTGGCGCGAGCGGTAATTCTGCTCGATGCGCAGAACCCGCGCGCCGGGAAAATCTTCAGAGAAGCGCAGGATGTTGCCAATATCGGCGCCACGCCAGCGATAGATGGATTGATCTTCATCGCCCACGACGCAGAGGTTCGCGCCGCCTCCGGCAAGCAGGCGGAGCAGATCGTACTGTGGGCGGTTGGTATCCTGATACTCATCGACGTGCAGAAAGCGGAAACGCTGTTGCCAGGAAGCGCGCGCGTCAGGGAAGCGGCGGAGCACCTCGACGGCGCGTAAGAGGAGATCGTCAAAATCGAGCGCACCCGCCTTGCGCAGGATTTTTTCGTACGCTTCGTAGACGAGCGCGGCTTTCTTGCTACGGTCGTTGAACGCGTTCGCCAAGGCCTTTTCGGGCGACAGGCCGTGATTTTTCGCGTGACTGATGCCGGAGAGCAGCGCGCGCGGTGTCTCCTCCGACTCACCGATGTCGAGAGAAGCCAGCGCGAGTTTTACGGCGGCCTGCTGGTCGTCCTCGTCGTAGATGGCGAAGTTGCGTGGCAACCCCAGAAGCGCTGCCTCGCGGCGAAGCACGCGCAGACAAAAAGAATGGAACGTACTGATCCAAGGACCGTGCGGATTGGCGCCGGTGCCTTCGAGCAATGTGCGAAGGCGGTCGCGCATCTGATCGGCGGCCTTGTTGGTGAAGGTGACCGCGAGGATCGAGGCGCCCGGAACGCCCTGCTCGATGAGATTCGCAATGCGGTAGGTGATGACGCGGGTTTTTCCGGTGCCGGCGCCTGCCAAGATAAGGACTGGCCCCTCCGTCGCGAGCACGGCTTCACGCTGTTGCGGGTTTAAGGAATCGAGAAGATTCATGAATGGCTGGGCGCGGGATTCGTTCACATTCTAGCCGAGGCGCGTGCGGCGAGCAAATTGGATGCGGAGACGAATGCTTGAAGAGAAACCTGTTGGCGGCGTTGTCTGCCCGATGGCGGTGTTTTTGTAATGCACGTCGTGTAATCCGCAGCGTGCCATGCACGTCGCGGAATGCACATCGTGTAATGCACATCGCGTAATGCACATTGGGCCGAAGCGGCCGGCAGAATCGAGTTCGAATGCATTCAGCGCGCGGCGGGGGCCAGATCGACTTCGAAAAAGAAAAGAGCCTTGTTGTCGAACATAAAGGAAAGGTCAGGCACTTCCAAGCGCGCGTTCGAGAGCCAGTCGAATTGATGATTCACATCGAAATAAAACAAGCCATGCGAGGTGCCGTGAGGGGCGATTATTTCGCTGGTCATCGCGGAGGCACGCAGCACGCTGGCAAGCGCCTGCCAATTTTTGTCTCGCGGCGGCCGTGGCATACCACCCGGCAAGGGCAGCGGCAAGCGGCGAGCGGACGGCTCCTTGCCGGGCTTGAGCAGGACGACGTCGGCGACATCTTCGGGTGAAAGAGGCTCGAGTTTCTGGCGCTGGCCGCCGGGTTCCCCCATGAGGAGGCGAACGGTGGACAAGTTAACGCGAATGGGACTATCGCCGTCATTGCGGAAGTAGACATCGAGCGAGAGGACGCCCGCATCGTACGGAGTGCGCTTGCCAAATTTGTCCTTGTAACGAGTGGAGGAGGTGTAAGGGTCGGCGGCGACGAGCAATCCCTGATGCAAATCGTGTGCCGCGAGAGAGTTCGGATCGACTTGCGCATGAGCATTCGACGATCCGGGGAACGATGTGAACAACAATGCGAACAACAATGTGAATGAGAATGCGAAAGTGGCGCCAACTACTCGCCTGGCGCTGGCCGTCGTGCCCCGCCGACACGGGGAAGCGGTGGAAGAGTTCAGCATTCGATATCGTTGAGATGCATGGCGCGGCTGGGCGTTGCCCGTGCGTGAGGGGCCCGGCTTTACGTGCAAGGCTCGCAATGCGACCGTGTGCTTGCCGTATGCGAGGCCCGCTTATACTATTGATTTTAAGCGCGAAGGCGATTTTACGCGCGAAGGGGCATCGGGAATCGCCAGCCGCCCAGCAGAAGGTGTTCGGACAATACGGCCGCGCGGCTGCCATCTGCATGTATTTTCTCTACAGTGTGCTCAGTGCCGGCGGGATTTTTTTGCTCGCGCCGTATTTTCTGGTGCAGCAGTTCGTGAACAAGGGCAGGCGGCGGAAACAATATCTGCGAAACCTTCCAGAGCGCCTGGCGTTGCGATTTCCGCGGGAGCTCGTTTCCGGTACCTATCACGTCGGCGGTGAAAAGGCGAGGGAGAACGCTCGCGACCATTCGGGGACAATATGGCTGCACGCTGTCTCGGTGGGAGAAGTGCTGGCTGCGGTCCCGCTGGCACGGCTGCTGAGGGAGAAATATCGAGCGAAGCGGCTGGTGATCTCGACCACTACGGCAACCGGGCAGGCTGTGGCGCAGGAACGCATGAAATTCGCGGACGCGATATTTTATTTTCCGCTGGACTGGTGCGGTCCGGTGCGGCGCGCGCTCCACATCGTACGGCCGGAACTGGTGATTATTTTTGAAACGGAGATATGGCCGAATTTCCTGCGGGAGACGCGGCGCGCGGGCGTGCCAGTCGTATTCGTAAATGGCCGCATTTCAGGCCGGTCGTTTAAACGATTTTCGCGAACGCTGCACTTATCCGCCGGGCTGTTGCGCGGCTTTCTGCGCAGCGTGCTGAACAATGCCACTTTTTACCTGATGCAGAGCGAGGAGGATCGTACGCGCCTGGTGAGCCTGGGCGCGCGCGCGGACCGCGTGGTCGTTGGCGGGAACATGAAATACGACGCGGCGATGCCCATAGCGGTGGCCAGCGCAACTCCGCTGGTGGATTGGCTGGCCGCGGAAATAGCTCAATCGCGGCGCGGGCCTGTGCTCGTCGCCGGCAGCGTGATCGCGGGGGAAGAGACGGCGGTGCTCGAAGCGCTGGCGGTGGTCAGCCGACAGTGGCCTGACGCGCTGCTGATCATGGCGCCACGCAAGCCGGAACGGTTCGATGCGGCCGCTACACTCATCGAACACGCCGGCAGGCGCGTCGTGCGCCGAAGCGGGCTCTCGCTCTCGCTCGATGGCTCAGAAAATGGGACGCCAAATGGCACGCATGACAGCGGCGCAAGGGGTGCGCTTGCGCGCACGCCCGGCGAACCGGGCAGCATCTTGCTGCTCGACACGATTGGCGAACTGGCGGCGTTGTACGCGCTGGCGGACGCTGTGTTTATCGGCGGGTCACTTGAGCCGGCAGGAGGACACAACCCGCTAGAACCGGCGACCTTCGGCAAAGTGCCGGTATTCGGCCGCTCGATGGATAATTTTCGCGATATAGCCGCAGCATTTCTCGCGGCGGATGCGGCGATGGAGGTGCGTTCGGGCCTCGACCTTGGCGAGGTCTGGAGCGCGTTGCTCTCCGACGATGCGCGGCGCGAGCGCATGGGGCAAGCTGCACGCGAGCTGGTGCAGCGTCACCAGGGAGCTACCACCGTTGCCCTGAAGCACATTGCGAACTTGCTGGGCGAGACGCAGGAGCGCCTTTGACACTACTGGACTCGCTATCGCCGGGAATTGCGCGCCTGGAAGCGCAATCTCCAGCGGCTTGGCGTACGGCGCTTTTTCCAGCAGCTCTGCTGTACGGCGGCATTATGCGGTTGCGCGCGGCGTTTTACCGCGCAGGCCTTCTGCGGAAGCGCCGACTACAAGGCGCGGTGATCAGCGTGGGCAACCTCACGGTCGGCGGCACGGGAAAAACGCCGATGGTTCTGTGGATTGCCGAGCGTTTGTTTGTGGAGGGAAAGCGGGCGGCGATTCTCACGCGAGGCTATCACGGCGGGGCGCAGGCAGACGCTGCGGGAATTCCGCGCGCCGACGAAGTAGCGCTGTTGCGCGAGCGGTTGAGCGGGCGCGCGCAGCTTGGTGTGGGCAAAGACCGGTATAGCGCCGGAAAGATGCTTGAGCGCCACGGGGCGGAGTGGTTTATTCTCGACGATGGATTTCAACACTTGGCACTCGAGCGCGATGCAGACATCGTGCTGATGGATGCGACCGACCCGTTTGGCGGCGGGCGGGTTTTGCCAGCGGGGCGACTGCGTGAGCCGCGCGCGGCGCTGGCTCGCTCGGACATTATTGTAATTACCCGCACCGAGCATGCGCCGGGGCTGGAGATGGCGGTGCGCCGTTTTACGACGAGCCCGATATTTTACGCGCAGGTTGAGCTGTCCGCGGTCCTGCGGGCGCCCGCGATGGATGTGGCGCTGCCGATGGATCGCACCAAGGCAAAGTTTTTTGCTTTTTGCGGAATTGGCAATCCCGCGGCGTTCTTTTACGACCTGCGACGCTGGGCGTTTCCTGTGGTGGGCGAACGCCGCTTCGAAGATCATCACCGGTATTCCGCGCAGGACGTGATGACACTGGAGCGAGACGCGGCCGCAGCGGGTGCTGAGGCGCTGGTGTGCACCGAAAAAGACGTTTTCAACCTGCGCGATGCGCTGCCAACTACGCTGCCAGTCTACGCGTGCCGGGTGCAACTGGTGGTTTTTGACGCGCAGAACTTCTGGAATGCAGTCCTGGCGGCCATTCGGCGCCGCCGTGCGGGTGAGGCGGGGAGTGGCGGGTTAACGGGAAAGCTAACATGATCCTGGGCCGCCGAGGCCCCGAGCACGAATTTCACGGCGTTTCACAGTGACCCTGAGTGTTCAAGTGGTGCCAAGCGCGATGACACGATGACCACACGATGACCATAAGATGAAGATTCTGGTGCGCACCACAAACTGGGTAGGCGACGCGGTGATGGCCATTCCCGCGCTTGCGGCGATCCGAGCGCGCTGGCCAGATGCGGAAATTGTTGCGCTGGCGCGCCCGTGGGTTGCAGATTTGTATCGCGGGCAGGGTTACGTCGACCGCCTGATGGTGTTTGACAATCGCGGCCGGCACAAAGGTTTTTGGGGGCGAGAACGGCTGGCGAGCGAACTGCGACGGGAGAAATTCGACGCGGCGCTGCTATTGCAGAATGCCTTTGAAGCGGCCTGGCTCGCGTGGCGGGCAGGAATTCGTGAACGCATCGGTTACGCGCGTGACGCGCGTAGTTGGCTGCTAACGCGAGCCGTTCATGTACCTGCAAAGGGCGAGATTCCGTCTCACGAAACTTATTACTACCTGGAACTATTGCGACGTGCGGGCTGGCTCGCGCAAATGCCTGCCATAGACTGCATCGTGCTCCAGGTGCCGGCCGAAGCGCGGCAAAGGGCGGAGGAACGCCTGGTGGAAGCGGGCGCTCGCGCGGGCGGGTGCAGGATCGCACTTGCGCCGGGCGCAGCCTATGGTTCGGCAAAGTGCTGGGACCCGCAACGCTATGCGGCGTTAGCGGATCGGCTGATTGCGGCCTTCGATGCCGAGGTGCTACTTTTCGGCGCGCCTCAGGAAAATGAAATGGCCGGACGAATTGCGCAAGCGATGGAAGGCCGCGCGCTGAATTTGACGGGGACGACGAGCATCGGCGAACTACCGGCGCTACTTGCAACGTGCCGCCTGTTCATCGGCAACGACTCCGGCGCAATGCACGTGGCCGGGGCGGTGGGCGTGCCGGTGGTCGG
>Ga0182024_10016348_pt1 | contig 14087 bp, 14 predicted proteins | sample P32metaG_FD_120480 | JGI IMG/M metagenome (GOLD analysis project Ga0182024, IMG submission 120480) | Permafrost microbial communities from Stordalen Mire, Sweden - P3-2 metaG (Illumina Assembly) | ecosystem: Environmental > Terrestrial > Soil > Wetlands > Permafrost | place: Sweden: Stordalen... | reverse complement strand
GTCGACCCACAACGGCCAGTTAACGGATTCTCGACATGATCCGAGAGAAGAGTCAGAAACATGTCTCGTTACAGCGCGAGGGCGAGGCACGTGGTGAACGGCCTGGCTAAATTCGCACTTCTTCGAGCCAACCGCGGCTCTACTGCGTTCTAAGACATGAACGTGCAGCACGCTCGCTACTCGCTATAAAGACTCGGATAATCTACGGGATGATGTGCTCGACGCCTACCTCGGGGCAGCCCGCCTGGCGAACCGGCTTAAATTATACAGCAGGTCGTTGGACCTTGTAGCGCTGACTGAGTTGATGCTTTCTGGAGCGAGCAGCTTGGAAGAACGCGTCGGCCGGAAGAGACTGTCAGTCCCCAGAGGCTGCGCCCTGCGCGGCCTCGGACGAACGGATGAAGCGATAGCTGCCTTTGAGGTATTCACTACCCTCGATGAGGCGGAGCGCCGCTTTGCCGCTGTCTTACCGTAACTGAATGCGTTTCAGGCGACCGCTGGTCTTTACGCAGAAAAAGGTGACCTGATTCGAGCTCGTGACCTTTATGAGCTTGCGATAACACGCTTTGGCGATAGCACCGATCGACATGTGCAACGGCACGTGGCCGAGTGCCGCGATGCGTTGCGTGGGCTTTCTGGCGAGACCAGTTGATGGCGAACTGCTGGGCCCGTCGCAGACCGGGGCTAACTCCAATCACTCGTCCTCGCTTAAAACAGTCGGCCGCGCTAGCGAAAGGCCAAGCGCGCCGTTCATGGAGCGAACCGCTTAGGACAACGTGGTCGAACCTTTCGCGGGGCCTAAACAACCTAGCGCTCGACCGGTAGCGGTAATGTATGGGTTGGCCGGCTGTTGGGTCGCGTCCACAGCGTATCGTCGTGCTGGCGCGGCTATGCACGCGCCCGTTCGGGCAGGGGATAGAGGCAACCGATAGCCAAGTCCTGCGCCCGATGGGCGTTGACCAGGCTGAGGGCGCCTTCGCGTTACCGTTCCGGCGCCTCGTGCCGTTGAATACCGTGCACAGGTGACGTCTGCTTTTGAGCTACGCCTGAACATCTCGGCCTCCTGGATCGCGGCCGTAAGACGGCGCGTCCAGATACGCCCGCGGCGGCCGAGCCAATAGACGTGCCCCTTACGGCTAGGCGATGGCAAGGCCTTCGCGCGCATCGGTTCGCCGGCCTCAAGGCGACAGACGTCGCAACGATCGCAATCTCCGTCATCGCGGTCGTCCTGTCGGTCGTCTCGTACATCGCGTCGGAACGCACGACTCGCGATGTCGCGAGCGTTCAGGCACTGACGGTCGAGTATTCGCTGTTCGCTGACCTCGCAAAGCTGCAAACGGAGCACCCCGAGATGAACCATCTCTTCGCGACGAGCCGCGAGCTTTACGACAAAGACGTCGCGCTCGTCCGTATAGCGATCGACGACACCGCCGTTGCGAAGCGTAATTCGCAACGCGCGCGGCGCCTCTTAGAAGAACAGGGCGTCGCGATGACGATCTTCGACGATTACGAAGAGGCGTACTTCTATTCGCGATTCGCGGCGGACAGCCACGACGCGCTCCGTACGCGCCTTTTGCAAGCGAACGTAGACTATTTTCGAACGCTGCTCTGTAATCCCCGGCTTCGCTGGTACTGGCAGGGCAATGGCGGTATGCGACTCTCCGTGCAATTCTCCAGCGAGCTGAACACCGACTTCCAGACTAGTGTCCTTCCCGACTGTTCCTTCGGTTCGAGTCCGAATCAGGGCGTAGATGCCGACGGCCCATTCTGAGCGCTTTAGAGTCCCCCGTGCAATGAGCCCTGCACGAAGGAGAACAATTACGGTGCACGCCTCTCGGAGTCTCTTAATTTCCCTCGCGATCGCCGCAGTCTGCGGGCCTGCGAGTCAGCCGCGCCCAGCGAGTGCTGAGAGCAGCGTGACGCCGACACCCGGTCCTAGTCTCAAGACGATTCGTCTCTCGGACTCGATCATGCCAGACCTGCCGTGTCCGTTCGCATATCCGTCGGTTGACGACTATCCAAACGAATACCGCAAGTTCAAAGATGCTGGCTCGCTTGACGCTATCGCGAGGCGGCATCCGGGCTTCAGCAGGGCCGAAATCCAAGACGCGCTCAACTATCTTATCTATATCGGTGAAGCGAAGCGCTTTGGTGACGGAACAGTGAGCATTTACCACTGCTCACGCTCCAGTGGAGGATAACCCGAGCTCCGCATCCGACGCTCTCGCCTATCGCGCGAAGCGGAGCGCATTCTACGAGCACATTGGACATCGATGGCCCGGCACGCTTGCAGAAGCGTATGATGTTCTCGACACAATGGTAGTCGACCGGCCGGAAATCGATGCGATCCACTCGGCGGCGAGTGTCGTCGCGAAAATTTACGCGCGAGTGCTGCGCCTGCTTGAGCAAGCCTCAGCTGAACTCTTGATCGTGCTCGGGCTGACGAGGGAAATCATCGATGTGCTTGCGGCTGCGGCGCCCTGGAGTTCCTTCCCATTGATCGCGCGCCTCGATCTCGTGGCAGTTGACGGCGTCTACAAGCTACTTGAAATCAATTGCGACGCGCCTGGTCTGCTAGTTGAGACCTTTCCGATCAACGCCGCAACCTGCGAGGCAGAGTCGCGCGTAAATCCGAACGCGGCGGGAGCGGCGCGCGTCGCTCGTGCATACGCAGACGCGTTGCGTTTGGCCCTGGGGAACACCGCGCACGGCGGCGCAAACGTCGTCGTAGCGTATTCGGCGACAGCGCTGGGTGACCGCGACGCCGCGACTTACCTGAGCGGCCTGCTCGCGCCATTTGACATCGACGCACGGTGCGAAACGTTGCGCAGCATCCGCGCCGACGCCGAGGATATCTTCGATAGCCGCGGGCACGCTATTGATGCCATTGTCAATATATTTCCCATGCGGTATCTACTACGCGGCGCGATTTCCCGCGCCGATGGCCGTCCTGTCCGTTCTGACGATTGGATCCAAATGCTCTCGCGACGCCGACCGGCGCTCCTAAATCCGCTGTCTGTCTGCGTGCTCGAGAGCAAAGCCGTCCAGGCGCTGATCTTCGCACTGTACGATGCGGGTGAATACTTCACCGAGGTCGAGAGGGACGGTATTGCGCGCCACATGCTGCCTACATCTCTGCAGAAGAGTGGCAATACACCGTTTGTGATGAAGCCGGCGTTCGGCGCAGGCGGCGACAGCGTCTACGTATATGACGGAAAGACGCGGTTCATGAGCGCCGGAAACACCTGCGCCGATGACGTGAAGGTGTTTCAGCGTTACGTCCCTCTTCCGAGGATCTCGGCCATGACAGAGTACGGGATGATGGAACTTAGCGTCGTCGCGTCGTGCTTCCTCGTCGGCACTGAGCCCTCGGGTGTCGTCTTTCGCTGCGGAACCGGCGTGACGAACAACTCCTGGTGGGTCGCGCCTGTTGGACTTCCGGCGGCCGGAGACCATCGCTCCTGGCAAGCGGCCGGAGAGCAACGCTCGCCGCCGTCGTAGCGGTGACGTCCGTGCTGAAGTCGGCCGCTTCGCGTCGGATTGTGATTCTGGGGGCCGGCGCGGTCGGCACTGCGGCGCTTTTTCTGCTGCGCCGTTTCGTGGACGTCGACGAACGCAACGTCATCGTCATCGATGCCGACCGCAGAAACCGCAACCGCGTACGCGCGCTCGGCGCGACGTTCGTTCGGATCGTGATCACTCGGTGGAATTTCGCCACAGTGCTTGCATCATTTATGACCGAAGGCGACGTGCTCGTGAACCTCGCCTGTGGCATCGGGTCGGCCGACGTTATCGTGTTCTGCCAAACCAATGGCCTTCTGTACGTCGATACATGCACCGATCTATGGGAAGACGAAGAGGAGAAGCGCATCGGCGCGTTCCGGCAGCGGCGGTTGGTGCTCGATCGCTGCGGGCATGGTGCCGGCCTCCCCACCGCGCTGATCTGCCACGGCGCGAACCCGGGACTGATCACGCACTTCGTGAAGGCGGCATTGCAGCACGCGGCCGCAGCCTCGGGGATGATTGCGGATATGAGCGCGGACGCCCCGTTCGCGGCGCTCGCGCGGTCGATGGACGTCGCGCTGATCCACCTTACCGATCGAGATAACCAGGTGTGCGCGCACGGCGACGAAGGCTGTTCGTGTCCGACGAACACGTGGTCGATGCGCGCATTGCTCGACGAGATGTTCGAGAACGCAAGCGCGGCATGCGGCGTCAACGATCCGCTGCGCAACGAACTGCTCGTCGGAGCGCGCTTGACAACGGGAGCGTGCGAGGCCATCGAGCTCGCGCTGCCTGCGCGCAGCATTCGCAGCCGAAGCTGGTCTCCCGGGCACGGACCATTTGTCGGGTACATGGTCCAGCACGAGGAAGTCTTCTCGCTCGCGGAAATGTTGTCGGGCTGCGCACCCGACGGTCGTAGAGAGTATGCGCCGTCGATCGGCTTCGTCTATTCACCGTGTCCGAGCGCGCAGGCGGCCGTCTTGTCGGCCGTCGCCGCGGACATCGCTGCGCCGGGACGCGTGCTCTCCGAAACGGTCACGCGCGGTGGTGAGGAGATCGGCGCGTTGATCCTACGTCGCGGAACGAGTGAGGTGACGTGGTACGGTTGCGCGCTCGACATCTTGGCGGCACGCTCAGCAGTGCCATTCGGGAATGCTACCACCGTCCAAGTCGCGGCTGCCGTCCTTTCGGGGCTGAGTTGGACACTCCGCAATCCGTGTCGCGGTCTCGTCGAGCCCGAAATGCTCGACCACGAAGAGATTCTGCGGGACGCCCGGCCGTATCTTGGCCGTGTGTTCGGCGCGACCGGAGACTGGAGACCCGGCGGCCGAGGAACCACACCGCGTTGGCACCTGAGCGACCTTCTCGTCCGCCGCTAAGGATCGCTGCTAATGGTTGAGCGCCATTAACGTCGGGGTCGGAGCCCACATCCTTCAAGATCCAGACGAGCAGATCGCTGGCTACCAAGGCACCGAAAGGTCTCCGCTGTTTGCATCGGAGTCCCTATTGGGACGCCATGGCGATACAATTATCTCGTCACTCCTCGATGGATAAAACTATGAGCCTTTCAATCAACGTCGACGCGGTGCACTCCATCCTTCTGCGCGATGGATGGCATGACGTCGTCGAGGATAGCTTTTGCATCGACGCATACGAGTACGTTAGTGGAACGGTGTCGCTTCGCAATTTTCAGCTTCACCTCGGCGGTGGTCAAGACGAGACCGTCTCGACGACGGGCTTCGGGACGGTTGAACAGGTCGGCGATCGGCGCCTCACGCTTTCCGGGCCTATCTCCTCCATCATCGCAGTCCGCGAAACAATTGCCTGACGCCCCGAGAATAGACTACGCGGTCCGATCGACCCGAGGGCACTGCGTGCCTTGAAAGACACGCTCATCCGCTTCCTCGATGAACTGAACAGTGAGGAGCGACCCGAAGATTCGCCAGCGTAGAGTTCTAGACGATCTCCTAAGCTAGCCGCCCAACCGATGCCTCCAACAAGCTCCAAGCCTTCGGGCCGAAGGTGTCGCGCCAGCGTTGGTACTGGCCCGACTTGCGGAGGGCGACGCGGAATGGCTCGATGTTCGGCTGTGCGACGTTCATCCCGCGGCGCTTCAGGTCGGCGATTACCGGGGCGCCGAGGCGCTCGACATCGGCTCGTTCGAGCATGGCGCCCTCGTTGAGCCGGCGCTCGCCGATCTCGCGCAGGTTCTTGGGGAGGCGTTCCCAAGCCGCGCGATTCGCCAGCAGCGAGAACGGCGTCCAGATGTGGTTCGTGATCGTGAGGTACGGCTGCACTTCGTAGTACTTGCCGGTCTGCACCAGCGTCAGGCCGAGATCGGCGCCGTCCACGACGTGGGTCTGCAGGGAGGTGTAGAGCTCGTTGAGGTTGATTGAGGTCGGTGCCGCGCCGAGCGCGCGGTAGAGCGCGATGTTCATCGGCGCCTCGGCGACGCGCACGCGCAGGCCCCGCAGGTCGTCGGGTGAGGCGATCGCGTGACTCGTGCTCGTGATCTGCTTGAAGCCGGCGTCCCAGCTCTTCTCGAACGCCATCAGTTCGGTCTTGCCGATCTCGGCGCGGATGTGCGCGCCGACTGGACCGTCCATCGCCGTCCACGCCTCCTTGAAGCTCGTGAAAGCGAAGCCAACCGAGTTGAGCGCCGCGGCCGGAACGACGTTCGCGGTGATCGCGTCGGCCATCTGCACCAGCTCGAGCGCGCCGCTGCGCGTCTGCGAGAGCATCTGCGTGTCGCCGCCCAGCGCGCTGTTCGGAAACACCTGGACCTCGAACCGCCCGCCCGAGTCTTCCTTGATCTTCGCCGCGGCTTCGACCGCGCGAATGCTCTGCGGATGAGGCGCCGGTTGGTTGAGGCCGAGTTTGTAGGTGAACTCGGCCGCGTCGGCGGGCCGGCGCACGAACGCGATCGAGGCGAACAGCCCGGCCGCGCCGGCGACGAACGCCGCGCGCGACGGCTCCGGCTTCTGTCGCGACGCCGCGAACGCACGGTCACGGGTGGAGACGCGGCGCAGGTCGCGCCGTTCGTTGCGCTCGTCGAATGGCCGGCCGCGGTGCATCGTGCAGCGATTGTCCCAGATGACGAAGTCGCCGACGCGCCAGGCATGGCGGTAGACGAACGCGGGCTGCGTCGCGTGCTCGGTGAGCTCGTGCAGCATCAACCGCCCGTCGGGGACCGGCAGGCCGACCACGTGCGCCGCGTGCGAGGCGAGATAGAGCGTCGAGCGGCCGGAGCCGGGATGGACGCGCACGAGCGGATGCCGGACCGGCGGCAGCGCCGCACGCTCCTCGGCGGTAAAGTCGGCGTACCCGAAGATCGCGCGCGAGTGGAAGATCGAGTGCTCGGCCTCGAGCGTCGCGAGCTCGGCCTTGCGCGCTTCGTCGAGCGCATCATAGGCGGCGCGCAGGTCGGCGAACTCGGTCTCGCCGCCGCGTGCGGTGACCGAATGGGCGGTGAGCATCGAGTACTCGGCGGGGATCGCGCGGAACGAGCCGTCGGTGTGCCAGAGCCGGTTGCCCAGCGCGTACATGCGCTTGCGATCGTCGGCAGCGCGCGGCTTGCCGTCGGCGTCGAGATTGGAGATGTCGCTGAGCGCGCGGTGTTTCAGCCGCGAGTTCGCGTCGCGGCGCAGCGTCTCGGGTGTCTCCGGCTCGCCCAGCCGCTCCGCGAACGCGACCTGTTCGTCCTCGCCGAGCGGCTCACCGCGAATCACCAGCACCGCGTGTCGGTCGGCCGACCATCGCGCAGATCTGGCCCTGGCCGCCGTCGTAGGGCCGGTGCCGGCCAGCTTCCAAAGGGCCACGAGCACGGCGTGACCGGTCCCCGAAAGACGCTCGAAGGCGGCCGGGTCGCATTATAGAGCTCGCCGCCGCTCTCAAGACCTCACCCAGGATCTTTGCTGATGCTCGTTCGAGGCTGCCGGGATTTGCGTCGGACGGCCATCACGGCGAATTGAAGCAGCATTGACACCAACTCGGCTCGCCGCCGCGTTAGAGTAGAGGAAGTCGCCGATCACCTCAGGAGCACGGCGACGACAGCGCACGGAAAGATGGGGGCGGAGATTAATGATCAGACGCAACTCGCGAGCGCGAGTAGCTCGGCGGAGCTATGTGAAGAACCTACGGACTCGAACCGTCCGGGCGCTTCGGCGATTACTCGCCGTCGTGTCGGCGATCGCCGACGTTTCTGGAGCCCTGATCGCCGTGAGCATCGTCATGGGCTTCCTGCACTCCATGCTCCCGCCGGGAGCCGGGATGTCGTAGGCCTTCATCACGCTACCTCCGGAAGCGCGTACGTCGCCGGGGCAACGCGCACGAAGGACTCTTGCAGCGCGCGACGGATCGCCGCGCGGCAGTGCTCCGTTCGCGTCGGGCGCGCGCCTTCGACTCGCTGAGCTATCTCCTCAACCGTCGCGGGCCGTCCGATCGCGCGCAGCTCCTTTGTCGCATGCGGCGACGTAGACGTTCGTCACCGTCACCGCACGTCGGTTTGAGGACGCGCTCGCCAGCGACGAGCTGCGCACGATCGACCAGCGCCGCAGCCAGCCATGCTGGCGTCGAGTAAGAGTCGAGCGCTATCGTTCCCGGCGTGATCCCCGGAGCATCGTCGAAAAGCTTCACGCGCAGGCTCCGCGCGCCACGCCGCCAATCGACCGATCATGACGATTGATTCGGGGCTGGCGGCGCTTCTCGGTGCCCTCATTGGCTCGATTGGCGGCGTCGTATCCCAGTACACCACGCAGTACCTGATCGACCGTAACGATGACAACACGCGAGCGCGGCGCGAGGCGCGAACACTTGAGGCGTTTCGCGGCATGTTGCGATCGTACCGAGCGCTTATTGTTGCCTATTTCGGGCGCGAGCGGCTTCCGTCCATTGTCGCGATGAAGACCGCGATCGCGCCGCTCCGTGATGCAATAGCGCAGCCTGACCTGTTTCTCGACCTTAACCCCGACCAAATAAGGACCCTGTTTCGTATTGTAACGTTCAGCCACCGCCTCGAGATCATGATCGATCCGAGCATCGACAACGTGTTCGTCAGCAATGAGGGCGAAACGAGCGAAGCGACTATTAGCGATATTCTCGGCACAATGTTGGATCATTGCAACGAGGCGGCCGACGCGTTCTCCCTGGATATAATCACCCGCGAAGACGCTAAAACGCTTGCGCAGTCCTAATCCGCACGTCCGGCCCAAAATCACACCCGCCTCCGAAACCGCCGCACCCGAGAGCCCGGCCCAGTATAGGCGGTACGCCACCGTAACGGTATGCAATCCTAGGCAGAGCTTCTCGCCCAAGGGCTCATCGACCGCACCGCTTTGTGTTAGCTCTTTCAGCCTAGATGCGGCGAGCTGGCTCGCAACTCGAGGTCTTGTCAAAGCACGATTTGCCGCAGTATCATAAAGTGGCGCGGGCGCGAAGTAGCTGGGTTCCAGTGTCGCTAGCGTCCGCTCTCTGCCGAGGTGTGCGAAGTGCAGAAGCCGATCACGATGAACCTACGAACGATCGCGATGACCCTCACGCTACCGCTTCTCACCGCGTGCGGCGGGGGCGCGGCCTCTCCGTCGGCGCAGCCGACGCCGATCGCGACGGGTACGCCCGGCACAATCATTCCCGCGACGGTGCAGACCCTCGCGGGTAACGGTTCCGCAGGCAACACGAACGGATCCGGGCGAAGCGCGACGTTTGCCGGACCGACGAGTATCGCCATCGACGTCATCGGCGGTGTGCTCTACGTGTTGGAACCGGGAGCCACAGACATTCGCGCCGTCACCCGCCAAGGCGCCGTGACGACGCTCGCCGGTCGATTGTCCTCACCCGGTTCGTTGACATTTGACCAAGCCAACGCGAGCCTCATCGTCACGAACACCGCAACGTCGGCTCTCATCCGGGTGACTGGAGGCGGTGTGTCGTCGGCGTACGCCCAGGTGCCGACGGCGCAAGCGATCCCTCCTACGGGCTCGGCCAGATAACCGCCGACGCGAGCAGGACCGTCTACGTTACCGCCAGCCGCGCGGGCGACCTGTTCACGATCGTGTCGGCTGGTACGGTCTCGTCGCAGGCCGTCGGACCCGGGGCACAAGGGGTCGTCGCTCCATCCGCGGACGGGTCCGTGTACGTCGTGAATCAGAGCGCCGGCGCTCTTCAACGCATTTCTGCCGCGGGGACGACCACCATCGCCGCCTCGCCCTGCTGCAGCCGACCCAGTCGATGACCTTCGACCCGGCCGACTCGACGTTTTACCTCACCGATACGCGCGACAACCGGATTATCGCCGCGACGATGGGCGGCGAGGTCACCGTGTTCGCGGGCACGGGGACGGCGGCCGAAACAGACTGGACGCTCGCAGCGGCGTCATTTAATGCACCGAGCGGGATCGCATATGACGCAAGCATCGGCGCGCTCTTCGTGAGCGACACGAACGGGAACACCATCCGGGAGATCGTCGGCTTCTAGCGGGTCTCACCGAGCGCCACGTCCAGCGTGATGTGGTCATAAAGGACTTTGGGGATAAGCCTTCGCTTCTCGCCTTGCTGTAGTTCGACTATCCCGTATGACTCCATAGTCCTAAGAGTGCGGGATAAATTCGATTTCTTACGCCGAGAGATTGCCGCTAGCTCATCGAGTGAATGCGGATTGCGATCGCGAATCAGACGCAGCAGGTCCTGATTGTTACGGGACAAGACCTTGGCGAACGATTCTATCGAGGTGAACCAAACCCGCGGTTCATCTTGCGATCGCTTCACTTGACCGCGAGCAATGGCTATCGTTCTTGCCTTGATCTGTTCATAGGTCGCAATGCCAACTCGCAACGTACTCAAATAAATGTGGCCAGCCTATGGTCGCGCAGAGATTTCACCCCAAGAACGATGTTATCACAATCTGATAACATCGTCAAAGCCACAGCTACATGATCGCAGCTGGAAAACTGCGGTGTACGCGAGTAATGGAAAGCATGACTGCACAAGAAGTGATCGCTCGGGCTTACTCGGCTTTCAACCGGCGGGATATTGACGCCACACTCGCGCTGATGAGTGAGCATGTCAGCTGGCCTAAGGCCTCCGAGGGTGGTCGCGTCGTCGGGAAACAAGAGATCCGAGAGTATTGGACGCGTCAGTGGTCTGAGTTTGACCCTCGCGTCGACGTACTGGAAGTCGTCGACGGTGCAGCGGGCAAGATCGATGTCAGGGTTCATCAGCTTGAGCGGAACTTGGCGGGCGACGTCTTGTCGGACACGGAGCTATGGCACGTTTATACGCTTGCGAACGGCCTCATTGAGCGCATGGACATCAAGGAAGGCGAAGGCGCTTCGGAGGGTCCGTCCGCGGCTTTCTCAGGGCGCGATCACGCGAAGTGAGCCCGCGGCACGCCTGGGCGAGCCGGGGCGCCACGGGCCTTCGGCGAGCGCCCTTGCCAGGAGCCGCGCTCGCCGCCATTCGAATACCGTCCGGCGGATGCACCACGTTCCAGGGGCTTTGATACGATGACGACGACGGTCGCGAACCCCGGCCTGCCCGACGGCACCGCCGAGCTGAACCGCACGTGGCCGAGCGAGGGGGTCACACGCGTTCCGTATTGGGTGTTTGAAGCGCCCGACGTGCACGTTGCCGAGCAGCAGCGCGTGTTCGAAGGGCCGTCCTGGAACTACCTCTGCCTGGAAGCCGAGCTGCCGAACGCCGGCGACTTCCGCACGACGTTCGTTGGCAAGCTGCCGGTCATTGTCGTGCGCGATCGGTCGGGTGAGATCAATGCGTTCGAGAACCGCTGCGCCCACCGTGGGGCGCTGATCGCGCTCGACAACAGCGGTAGCGCGAAGTCGTTCAGCTGCGTGTACCACGCCTGGAGCTACGACCTCAAAGGCAACCTCACCGGGATCGCGTTCAAGAACGGCGTTCGCGGCGAGGGCGGGATGCCGGCGTCGTTCTGCATGGCGGATCACGGGCCGCGCAAGCTGCGCGTCGACACGGTCGGCGGGCTCGTGTTCGCGACGCTTGCAGCCGAGGCGCCGCCACTACGCGAGTATCTCGGCGACGAGATCGTCGCGCGCATCGAGCGCGTGCTGGCCGGCCGCACGCCGGTCGTGCTCGGGCGCTTCACGCAGAGCTTGCCGAACAACTGGAAGCTCTACGTCGAGAACGTGAAGGACTCGTACCACGCCAGCATCCTGCACACATTCTTCACCACGTTCGGGCTGAACCGGCTGGGGATGCGCGGCGGGCTCATCATCGACAAGAGCGGCGGCCACCACGTCAGCTTCTCCGCGATCGATCGCAGCGTCGAGAACACCGCGGAGTACAAGGCCGAGAAACTGCGCTCAGAAAAAGAATCGTACCGGCTCGCCGATCCGACGCTGCTGCAGGGCTTCGAGGAGTTCCCCGACGGCGTGACCCTACAGATCCTCTCGGTGTTTCCGGGCTTCGTGCTGCAGCAGATTCAGAACGTCATCGCGGTGCGGCAGATCTTGCCGCGCGAGGTGGACCGGACCGATTTGAACTGGACGTATCTCGGCTTCGCCGAGGACACGCCCCAGCAGCGCGCGATCCGGAACAAACAGTCGAACCTCGTCGGTCCGGCCGGCTATGTATCGATGGAAGACGGCTGCGTGGGCGGCTTCGTGCAGCGTGGCATCGCGGGCGCCGCCGGTGAACGTGCGGTGCTCGAGATGGGCGGCGCGAGCACCGAGTCGCAGGAGTCGCGCACGACCGAAGCGTCGGTGCGCGGATTCTGGAAGGCCTATCGCACCGCGATGGGCCTGTGAGCGATACCTTCGCGCAGGTCGCGGCGCTCAACGCACGCTACGCGCGCTGCATCGACGACGGCGCGCTGGGGGACTGGCCCGCGTTCTTCGCCGAGGACTGCCTCTACAAAGTCACGACTGCGGAGAACTACAAGGATGGCCTTGAAGCGGGACTGATCTACGCCGACTCACGCGCGATGCTCGTCGATCGCGTCTCGGCGCTCAGCGAGGCGAACATCTACGAACGCCACGCTTACCGGCACATTCTGGGCGCGCCGTTCATCGTCGAGGAGGGCGACGACGTCGCGCGGGCGGAGACGTCCTTTCTGGTGGTGCGCATCATGCGCGACGGTACGACCGACGTGTTCGCCAGCGGGCGCTACGTCGATGTCGTGCGGCTCGGCGCCGGCGGGCCGCTCTTCGCCGAACGCGTGGTCGTGTGCGACAGCTCGCGCATCGACACGCTATTGGCGCTACCGCTCTAATGCCTCCCGCCCGCGCTGTCGCGCTCGCGATCGGCGATCCCAACGGGATCGGCCCCGAGATTGCGGTCAAGGTCGCCGCCGTCCTCGCCGAGGCGTGGGCCGTGCCGCCGATCGTCGTCGGCGATCTCGCGGTGATCCGCTACTATGCCGAACGGCACGCGCCGCAATTGCCGCTGTACGAGCTGGCGGCAAGCGGCGCTCCGAACGCGCACGCGATCACCATTGCGCCGGTGAGCGCGCTCGCCGCGAGCGCGTTCGTGCCCGGCACCGTGAGCGCCGCGGCCGGCGCGGCGACGGTAGAATACGTCGAGGCGGCGGTCGAGCTCGTGCGACGCGGCGTTGCGTCGGCGATCGTGGCGTGCCCGCATTCGGAGACGGCGGTCAATGCAGCCGGCATCCCGTTCAGCGGCTATGCGAGCCTCCTCGCGCGGCTGCTGGGCGTTCCGGCCGACCGCGTGTTCCTGATGCTCGTCGGCGGCGGTTTGCGCATCGTCCACGTGACCTTGCACGAGCGGCTGCGCGACGCGCTCGACCGGCTCTCGCCCGAGCTCGTCGAGGCGGCCGGACTCGCGGCGGTCGCGGCCCTGCGCACGCTGGGGATCGGCGGGCCGCGCATCGGCGTGTTCGCCATAAACCCGCACGGCGGGGAGGGCGGATTGTTCGGCGACGACGACGACCGCATTACCGTCCCGGCGGCGCAGCGTTTGCGCGCGGCCGGCATTGATACCCAGGGCCCGACCGGCGCCGACACGCTGCTCGCGCGGCGCGACCGCGACGCGTACGTCGCGATGTACCACGACCAAGGGCACGTCCCGGTGAAGCTGCTCGCGCCGCGCGGCAGCGTCGCGCTTTCGATCGGCGCGGGGATGCTGTTCGCGAGCGTCGGGCACGGCAGCGCGTTCGACATCGCCGGTCGCGGCGTCGCCGACCCCGCTGCGACCCTCGCCGCGATCGAGCTCGTCGCTTCACCCGCGATGCGAGCGCCGGTCGCGGGATGAACGCCGTCGTCACGCGCTGGTTGCCGCCGCTGGGGTTCGTCGTCGTGCTGCTCGCGGCGATCGAGATGTTGTCACGAACCGGCGTGCTGCCGTCCGACATCCCCGCACCGTCGGGGGTCGCGGGCGCGCTCGTGCGCGAGCTCGCCGACGGTTCGTTGTCGTCGCAGCTCGGCACGACCCTGGCGACCTGGGCCGTTGCGTTCGCGATCGCGGTGGCGCTGGCGATCGTCGTCGGGCTACTAATGGGCACGATCCCGCTCGTCTTCGACGCGCTCTCGACGTTGGTCGATCTGCTGCGTCCGGTTCCGTCGGTCTCGATGATCCCGCTGGCGATCCTGTTCTTCGGGT
>Ga0182024_10016347_pt1 | contig 14087 bp, 14 predicted proteins | sample P32metaG_FD_120480 | JGI IMG/M metagenome (GOLD analysis project Ga0182024, IMG submission 120480) | Permafrost microbial communities from Stordalen Mire, Sweden - P3-2 metaG (Illumina Assembly) | ecosystem: Environmental > Terrestrial > Soil > Wetlands > Permafrost | place: Sweden: Stordalen... | reverse complement strand
CGTGCGGCGACGCTCATCAGTCGGCGGTCGGCGCCGGATCGGCGCACGAAGCCGCGACACCGGCCGAACTCATGCCGATGGTCGACAGGCTTGCAGTCATGGGTTATTCGCGTGCGAGCAGCACTCGAGGGGAGGTAACCGCGCTGTTCCCGGCGCCCGCTGGGTGTCTCTGTCGTCGAGGCGGAATACGTAACTACGAGAAGTAATTGCATCGTCACGTTTGAATATGCGGAGAGTGGTTCGGACGCAGTCCTTGCGAGTATCCGGGATCGCTTCATTGCCGACGCTCGACGTGCGGTGTTCCGATCGCCTGTCAACGAAGGCGATCGCTTCTACATGGCGGTGGCCGTTCGACGTGCGGCGGTGCAAAAGGACTTCGTCGGGTGGATGATCCCAGAGAAAGGGGGTCCTCGCCATGCAGCGATTCTGCGTAATGCCTGTCGAGCCTGACGCCCGGCTATTCGTTGCTGCACTGACCCACACGCACGAGTAGGTCGCTTTGCTCTCGATTGGCCGTCAGAGCGGGAGACTTCTACGAGCGCTCGGGTGCGATCGGAGCTGTCCCTTCGCTGCATTGCCGACAACGTATGATCGATGATTAACGCCTCGGGGGCTACAGAACCCGATCGTGTGAGTTCGGCGTCATACTGACCTCGATGTGTCCGAAGCGGTCCTCCGTATGTGCGTTTGTCGCAGCCTTGGCCCTTCTCGTCTCCAGTTGCTCTGGCGGTGGCGGGAAACACGCAGCCCCGATCACGATTGCCACGACAACGACGACACGTATCGGGACCACCGGCCGAGTGCCATTCCTGTCGACACGGCCAACGAGTTACGTCGACCCAGGTATTTCGCCGTCGCATGTCGTTATTGCGACCGGCGGAGCATCGGGGCTGCGCCTCAACGTGCTCGCAGTCGACCGCAAGGTTCAGGTTGGAAGAGCGGTCGACCATCCGTGTGTCGCTGTGACGTTCGAATACCACAACGTGGGTCTTGCGCCGGTGGAGGTCTTCGGGCACTCATTGCTGTCGATTCAGCTCCGCGATGAGGGTGGGCCGATTACGGACTCGACGTTAGGAAGGTCATCAATTCACCTTGCTGCTCCGCGCTATTGGTCCTGCTCGCCTCTCGTGTTCCCTCCCCGGCGCCCAGGTACTTTCGCAGGTGCTGTCGAGATCGCTTCACCTCCAGACCGGACTCTGACACACGGTGCAATCTACGGCCCGTTCACGCTCCACTTTCAGCTTGTCGGGCCGTCGTCACAGCAACTGGCCGTGCTCTGGGCCGGATGGGGTGGACAGAATGGCCCCCGCGACGTGATCGTGGTGCCGTTGCCCTGACGTGAGCGCGTCGGGCCGCGCAGGTTGCGACCTGATGGCCCGTCCGCGATCTTTGCCCTCCGGAACCGATCGTGTGAGTTCAGCGTCATACTGATGATGATGACGGCTAGGTCGTACCCAGGCGGGCTCGTGGCTCTCGTTCTCTGCGTCAGCGCGTGCTCCGGCGGTAGTGCGAAGCAGTCATCGACCACGACCAGCACCGTTGCAGCGCCGATGACGGCTGCGACGACGACGGGGTCCGCTGCGGGCATCACCAGCGTGCAAGCACGCGCCGAATCGGTGTGTCGAGGTGCGTTCGGAGCCCGTTACCTGAATGCTGCGCCGGGAACCGTTGGCGATGTGCGCAGTTGGGAGGCAGGTGGTCCTGGTCCAGGTGTTCGGCTCGGCAGGGACGCATTTCGTGGTGCTTCGCCCCGCGCGCTGGCAGCGTGGTGTTGGGTCGGCCGTCCCGGCCTTTACAAGTCCTACGCAGCAAGGCCGGGGTTTGCACCGGTCTTGATGGGAGCTATCGGTGGCGCAACCACAACCGCACCGCCGCCCGCCGGGCCGCCCGTTATCCCGTAGCGATTGTCCGATGAGACAGTGTGCAAGCGGGTGCTCGGGAGCGGTGAGCCGACGCCCGGGCGTTCGGCGACGTTCCGGTTTTGCTACCGACCTCTCACGTCTGGGTTGGGTCGAGGACTCGACCGACGAAGAGGATTGCGCCAGTGGTGTCATCGCGGATGAGGTAGATGAAGGGTCGGTCGGCGCGCACGTTGAAGCGAGTGACCCGCCCTTCCTCGGGATAGATGATGAGGGCGGTCGCGGCGGCGGCTTTCGTGCCGTTTTCGTCGACGTTGATTGTTGCCTGGTGCACGATGTCGCTCACGTAGAGCCCGGCGCCGGGTGCGATGCCATCGAAGTCCGCTCGTGCGTTGAACGCGTCGTGTACGCCGAGCGCTTCGAGTGTGCTCGGTAGGTCTGTCTGGGCGTTGAAGCTGAACTTGGGGAGCGTGACGGTGGCTCCGGGTGCGAGACCGGCGGTGATCTGTTGGATGAGGGTCGGGTCGAGTTCCTGTTCGACTGCGGCGAACTGGCCGGCGTCGGGCACGATCACCAGCATCGAGGCGCCGCCTTCGTAGGGCAGGCTGGCGGCGACGAAGTGATCGCCTTCGTAGCCGTCGAAGCCGGCGGACTCTTCCTGGGCCATCATCGGCGCTTGGACATGGCTTCCGTCGGGGCGGGTAAACGGTTGGAGGGTGGTCAGTTGTGTGGTGAACGGTGAGCGCCAGTCGGCGGTGAAGGTGATGGTGTTCACGAGGACGAGACGGGTCATCGCGTCGATGATGCCGGGTGGGAGCAGCTCGGTGATGCGTCGGTCGGTCTGTTGGGCCACGTAGGTGTTGATGCGCTGCCGTTCTTGTTCGGCGTCGTGGATGAAGTCGGCGAGTCGGAGGCCGGTGCCGTAGTAGCGGGCGAGGGTGTCGAGGTATGCCTGCTCGAATGGGAACCCGCGCTGACCCCAGGCGCTGTCGCTTGTCGAGAGCTGGAGCGCCGCTCGGCCTCTGTCCTGCGAGATTCGAGGTGCCAACAGTGATTGTGCGAGGGCGTTGAACGCGACGTTCAGCTGCGCCGTCGGGAGGGCATCGAAATGCAATGCTTTGGCGATCTGGCTGGCGGTGTTTCCCTGCGCGCCTGCATATGCCATGGCTAGGGCGTACGAGATGCTCTCCGGCGAGAAGAAGAGGTTCTGTCCGGGCGATTCTTTGACAAGTTCGTGGTAGAGGTCGAACGCGAACTGCGAGTTCGCCGCGACGAGCGTAGGGACATCGGTCGAGTCGGGCGCGGCGCGACCTACCGGTGACACCGCCAGTTCGGCGTTGACCGGGATCTGCACCAGCCCTCTGCCGAGAGCGACGGGACGCGGTCTGTGACTGGCGCCGTGCTGCGCGACGACGACGCTCGCGGTCGCCGCGACGATGAGCACGGCAGCCCCGAACGACAGCCGCCGCCGAAGCACGTGCACGCGTGCCCGTCGCCGGAGTTTGTCGGGATGTGGCAGGTCGCTGGGAATGTCGTTCGTGCCTCGCATCGCGGCACGGAGACGGTCGTCGAGTCCCACTAGTCGTCGTCCTCCGCGAGGAGAGCTGCGAGCGTCTTGCGCGCCCGGAACAGGTGTGTCTTGGCGGTTCCTTCCGAGCATCCGAGGGTGTGTGCCACGTCCGAGACCGAGAGGTCGTGCATGTATCGCAGAACAACCGCAGCCCTCTGCGCGGGTGGCAGCGAAGCCACCGCTACACGCACGTCGAGCGTCACGTCTGGGTCGGGTGTCACTGCCGTCGCCGCGAATGAGGGCATATCGCGGGCGCGTTGCGCGGCCCGCACGGCTTGGCGGATCGCGACGCGCCGCACCCAAGCACCAGGATTGTCGTACCTGCGCACGTTCCTCCAATGCACCAATGCCGCGACGAACGCATCCTGTGCGATCTCGCACGCGACCTGCGCGTCGCCCACAACCCAGCGTGCTGATCCCTCTACGGCCGCGAAACTGTCGCGATAGAGCGCATCAAACGATTCGCCACCGTAGCGGTCTGTATCCATCGATCACCTGTCTACAGACCCGACCGACCCAAAACGTTGACACGCCGTCCAAGATTTATTGGAACCCACGACTCACGCGTGACCTCACGCTGACCCTCGAATCGCCGCTCATTTCGCCGAACTGTCTCACCAGCCAACATCCGTTCCCCAGTAGGGGTCTACAGGAACTGTCCGATAACCATTCCCGAGGTGGTGGGGCGCTATCGCGTGATATCGAGCTCGGGGTTGCCGGTCCGAAACCTGCACTTCATCGACGTCCGATAACTACGCAGGTCTGACCCTGCGGCTGCGGCGACGGAGCCAGAACGCAGAGGTGGCGAGGACCAAGCCGGCGAGGAGCAGGCCGACCGCGATTAGGACGGTCGACATGTTTGAGTCTCGGTGCGGAGGTTTGATCTGGACTGGGGGCGTCTGCGAGACGGGCGAAGCCCCCAAGACCTCGGGTTTGAGCAAGATGATGCGCAGATACGCGCGGCGTGTACCGGACTGCGTGATGCTCGACAGGATCTGGGCGCGTTCGAACTCGAGATTGAGCAGCTTCACTGATCCCTGCTCTGGAGCTGAAGAGGTTGAAGATGGCGGTGGCGCTGTCCGACGTCCGGGCCGGGGGCCTGGGAAGTCGTATTGCAGCAGGTCTTTGTACGTGCCCGGTGCCAGATTCACGAGTTGCAGGTCGACGCGCAGGAGTTCGCTGTGGAGTGCGGTGGCGCGCAGATCCAGATTGTGCTGCTCCTCTTTGATCTGACGTGTGGCGTCCGCGATGCGAGCATCGATGACCAGGTATGCCCAGTTGCGAGCGAGGGTCGTCGTCTCGTTTGCGGTGGGGGTGATGACGGTGAGCGAGAAGACGTGGCCGGTCGCGTCGGTTGTCGCCTGGAAATTGATCCCGGGATCGTCGGAACGCAAATGCGACTGCCGGAGGGCCGTGGTGCGAGTACCTGACGCGAGCGCGAGCTTCACCGGATCCGCGAGCGTGATGCCCAACGGCTGGGTCGTCGGCGTCGAAGGCGGCGACGACCATATGACAGTCCGCAAGACCACGGTGCTGCGATAGCCGGTCGTGACCGGCTGGCTCGCCGTGCGCGGCGCTGGGCGACGTGACCGGTTCCGGAGCGCCACTGGGAGCGCCACCGCGCCGGCGAGGAGCGCGCACGCGGCGAGCGCCGCGACGATCCGTTGCGCGCGGGCATGCTGCGAGCGCGGAGCAGCCAGATCTGCGAGCGCACCGACCGTGAAGTCGTCCCACTCCACAGGCTGTGTCGCCTTCACGTGCTCCAGCGCGATCTCCTCGCGCAGGTCGTGACCAGCGACCGCTTCACGGAGAACGTCGCGTAATCGGCTATCGCAGCTCATCCGTCACCTCCTCACCTAGCACTTTGGCCAGCGCTTGACGACCGCGTGCGAGGTGGGTCTTCACCGCACCTGCGCTACATCCGAGCAGCGACGCGATCTCGGCGACGGGCCGATCGTCCAGGTAATGCAACGCGATTGCGGCTCGTTGTCGCGCCGGCAGCCTCAGAAGCGCGATCCGGACGTCAAGCGACAAGGAGGCGGGCTGGTCGGTCAGCCGGGCGCGTTCGACCTCAAGTAAACGGCCCCGAACCTGCCGCCGGCGCGACCGCACCGCATCGCGGATCGCCACTCGACGCACCCAACCGGCCGGGCTCTGCATCCCTTGCACCTTCCGCCAATGCCGCAGCGCCTGCACGAACGCGTCCTGCGCGATCTCGCGCGCGACTTCCCAATCGCCCACCACCAGGTACGCGGTGCGGGTAATCGGCCCGAACTCGCGACGGAATAACGCGTCAAATACGTCTTCGGCCGGCCCGGGATCAGCCGGGCGTTCCGTTCCATCGGTCATCAATCGCCAGTCTCACAGTGCTGAGCACCACCCCCGGTTGACACGAGGTGACCGATTTCCCGAAACGGGGGCCTTTTCAGCGGCGAGTCGGCCTCTCGATCGCAGACAGCCGGAACAAGGGACCGCGGCGCTCTATGCCAGGTCCGCCGGATACCGGTCGAGCAGACAAAAAAGCACCCTATGCGACAAGGCGGATCGCGACCCAGAGCTCCGAAACCACTCCTGGGCGGGGGCCCGTCGCGGTCAGTTGGCCCACGTCGTTCAGGTTTGCGGCGGTATCACGTGGATGCAGAACTGGGTTCCGAGGGCTTTGCGAACTTCGGCGGCCCGGCCGACAACGATCCGGTTGGTCCAGGTCTCGAAGAGTTGGTTGCTTTGTGAGCCTGCTGGTGTCCGCGCAGTGAGGCGAGCGATCTCGGGATTCATGATCTGGTCGACCACGGCGGCGATCTGATCTGCCGGTGTGGTCTCGGCGGCGGTCACGGCGATGAGCAACTCGCGGCATGCGTTGCGAAACTCGAGGGTTGATACGAGTGCCTGGTCCGTCGGGACGGAGCCGTTCGCCTTAGCTTGGTTTAGGAGCAGTTGCACTTCGGCCGGGTCGTATTGCGCTCTCTCGATTGCCAGCGTTGCCTGCTGCGCCGCAGTCGGATCCCCGTCAGTCCCGGACCCGAGATCGCTGTATTGCGGCTGGTTTCCGTTCGGGTATCGCCTCTTCTTGCACAAGAAGCGTTGCTGAGGGCTCAGGGTTCCCGAGGAGCAGTTCTGTCCCGGGTGCAATGTCGAAGAGGTTGCAGACAACGTGGAGGAAGGTGCAGTAACCGCCGGATGTGAGCGATGCGTGAGGGCAACGACACCAGCCGCAGCGATGGCAGCGATCGTCGCTGCGGCGAGCAGCGTCACGGTCCGGCGCGGGTGGTGGTCCACGCGTTCGAGACTCGTGTCGATGACCTGAACGTCAGGGCGGCCGCGCTCGTCGCCCGCTACTCGGGTCGAGTCCAACCGGCCGGGTAAAGCGTCCGCGCGTTCGGCGAGCGCAGTTCTGATGCGACCCTCCAACAGTGAGTCCTGTTCGGCGCTCATGCTTCTAGCTCCTTCCGTAGTCGTCGCAGAGCACGAGATGCGAGCGACTTGACCGTTCCAGGCCGGCACGACAGCACCGACGCGATCTCGATCTCGCTCATACCCTCGTAGTATCGGAGTACCAGCACGGCTCGCTGTCGGCTCGGTAACCGATCGATCAGATCAAGGACCTCGATCGACTCTGGACTCACTGCCAGCGCCGCGACATCATCCGCGTCGCTCAGCGGGCTCTGACGGCCAGCCGTGCGTCGATGTCGTCGGCTCAGATTTACGATCACGACGCGCAGGTAGGCACGCGGATTCTCCAAGCGGGTGAACTGGCCGCAGACCCGCGCGAATCCTTCCTGCGCGATGTCGTCGGCCGACTGTCGATCCCCGGTCATGACGAACGAGAGCCGACGCGCCCAAGCGGTCTCCGCTCGGCAGAAAGCGTCGAAGTCCGAGGAGCCGGCGAAGCGATCAGCCGCCACGGGTGGCAGTTCGTCGGTCACGCCGAGGTTTCGAATCCGGTCCACACGAAGCACTGAGTCCCGCCAAGGCAGAAAGGTTCCACTTCCACAAGAAAAGCACCCTGACCGGGTCCAACATTCGGGCCATCATCCTGTCGGCAGACAGGAACGAGCTGGGTGCGATCGGCGCTGCGCAGTCAGCCAGCCGGACGTCTGGGCACAAACCCGAGTGCTTCCGCGACGTTGTGCTGGAACGTCGTTTCGGGCCCGTCGAGGAGCCCGGGTGCTGCTCGGCCGTTGACAGTGACGTCCACAAAGACGCAGCCGGGCAGCGTTGCGACGATGTTGGGGGCTGTGCTCGATGAGGGCGCGAACGCGACCCGCAGGATTCGACCACCGTTACCGCGGCATCCGTGGTAGATGCTGTGTGGGGGCAGGATGCGCAGGCCGTTGAACTCGCGGATGAGTCCAAGAGTCCGCGGGCCGTGCAGTGTGACGGGCTGCCCGACCGCGACGGTTGACTTGTGCCCGGTTTGTTGCTCGACGCTGAGTACGACAGTTGTTTGGTTCGAGGGGACGAACTCGTTGGCGGGGCGTGGGGTTGTCCAACCTGCGATGGCGTATGCATGAACGATTGCTGGTCCGGCCACAGTGCCGGAGATACCGAGTTGGACTTCGGCGTCGCTGATGTTTGTCGGTGGCCGAGTGATGCTGTAGGTGAGGTTCCACGTCGCGAGCGGCGGGTGGTCGGAGCCCGTTTCGCTCAGAGTCATGCCGGCCGGTATGTGGGTCTTGAGGTATTGCCAAAGTACTTGCGGTTGTTCGCGAACTGTCCAGGCTCGAGCTGCGAACACGAGATTGCCAATGCCCGGTATGTATCCAAGGGGTGAGCCCGTCCCCGCAGATGAAGGCAAGACACGCGCCGCGGCAGGCAGGTGGATGTTGTCGAGCATTTCAAGGCGCAGTGCCATCGCGACGTTACGCGGCAGCGGCACGCCCACGGTGGTTGTGGTTGGCGGTGATTGCACCGAAGCCTGTTGATGACGCACCACGACTGTGACTGCAACAACGGCAAGGACGGCGACCGTCAGCGCAGCAACGCCCCGGCGAGCGAGGCGTCGACGATGCGCCTTGCGGTGAGCACCGCGCCAGACTGCTTCGGCACCCCGAACAGTGTCTTGGCTTGCGAAGTCGGTAAGCATCTCGGCGAGGTCATCCACGGTCGGTCTCCGCCTTCAGTTCTTTGCGAAGTCGAGCCAGCGCTCGTGCAACGCGTTGGCGCGACGCCTCTTCAGTGCAGCCCACAATCTCGGCAATCTCGCTGTGTGGCAGTCTCTCAACGACCGAGAGGTACACCGCGGCTCGGTCCCTGGCGGTCAAGCGGTCAAGCTCGGCAAGGTCGGACGGGTACACGGTCGGCTTCGCTTCCGACTCGCGAAGGCGTTCAAGTGCTCGCTTCTGTCGCCCGGCGCGCCGCCGCTCATTCGACGCAACGCGCACAATCACAGTCCGGAGGTAGCGCGCCGGGTCTTCCAGATCGGTGAAGCGCTGTCGTGACAGGGTGCGTGCCAACGCCTCCTGCACCAAATCGTCTGCATCCATGTCGAGCGAGCCGACCACGAACGCGAACCGACGCAGACGCTCATACAAGCCCTCAAAATCGGCCAGGCCGTCGCCAGTCACGAAGTCATTCTCACCCGTCGCTGTTTCAACGTAAGACACCGCTGGTGGGACGTTCGTGACACCAACCCCAGCCTTTAGCCCGTCATGATCCGACGCGGAACACGGGTACCCCTCAAGCGCCAAGAGCGGACACTCGGGTGACGTGGCGCGCTGATGGTCGGTTAACGATGTTGGCCGCCTATCGCCTGGTGGCGCTCTTCAGCATGTGAGTGTGCCGACTGGTCCGAGCGCGTGGAGGTCGTGATATTGATTCACGATGCCGATGCCGATCGAGGCGTGCGTGGACTGGTCGTAGGTGGCAGTCGCGACGGTTCCGTGCGGGGCCGGACCCCCGGGCGGCCCCTCCGATGCTGTGAACGAGCCTCGCATTTCGATGACCCATACGGGCGTGTCGGTGTACCCGTCCTCGGTGTTGAGATATTGCGTCTCGCGACGTTCGGTGGTCGCGACGTACTCGATCGACGTCGCGTTGCCTGACGCGGCGGCCGCACAGGTGAGGGACGCAATGTCGCTGGGAAGGAGTCTTGGCTGATCTGTGTCCGTGTCGTGTGGGCGTATGACTTGAGGTGCTGTGAGGTCGGGTACGGCGAGCATGGCTGCTGGCGGGGTACCGGGACCGAGTTCGCTTGCGAAGTTGGTGTTCTGCGGACCGGTGCGGGCATCCAGCATGGTGATCGAGAAGCTTCCGGGCTTGGTGTTGGTCGGACCAACTCCGAGTCCTGTTTCCATCTGGGTGAAGCGTTGGTCTGGTGCGGTTTGTATGAAGATCCAGACCGGCACGGTCGGGTCGCAGGTGCTGGGGAGGTCGCATTGGGTTGGGCTGTTGTGTTGGTAGCTGTCGATGGTCCCTTGGGTTGAGAGTTTGGTGATCTCGACGGTGCCTTTCGGTGACGGTTGCAGGTATGAGGCCTCGGAGCGGGTCAGGACTCCGAGTGGCGGCGCGCAGGATGGTCGGCTTCGATCGGTGATGCTTTCGAGCGCGTGTTCGGCAACGCCGGGGATAGAGATCAGCTGGTCGGTTTGCGCGTCGATAACGTCGACTGAATACCTGGCTGCGTGCGCCGGGCCTTGGGTCCATGCAATCCAAACGGGTCGAGTGACGTCCGAGCCTGCGGTCAAGACGGGCAGCGCGCTCGAAGGTTGGGGACCGGAGCGCGCGAGCGTGTCGAATTCGCCGAACGAGGAGAGCGCGACGTGTTTCTCGCTGCTCGGAGCGACCAGCGCGGCGAGGGCCTGCTGGCGGGTAACGCTGATCCGAGCGTGCGCCGGGTATGGGAACGGCGATCCGGGCGCGTAGTGCACGTTGGTCGCGACTTTGTACAGGTCGGCTTGCGGGAGTTTGTAGCCGTTGACGACGAGGACGACTCCGGGCTGGGGCCGCCAGAGCAGTGCGGCGTATTGCGGGTCCGGGTTGCCGACACTGCGGATGCCAGGGTGGCCTTGCACGATGGTGGGCGTCGGCGTTCCCGCGAAGAGGCTCGCGAGTGGCTGGGTCGAGTGATAGCGCAAGATCTCGACACGGGAATCGCTGCGTCGCGTTTGATAGTCCAGATCGCCGATCTGACCGAGGTCGGCTTCGTTGCCGTTCCGCAAGGTGAAGCCGGCCGGGAGCCAGTTGGGTTGCAGACGTTCGCCGCTCGTACTGCTGACGACGAGTCCCGCAGCGGGACATGAACTGAGCGCCGGGCGATGCTCGGACGTGGGAGGTCCGGTATCGACTCGTTTCGAGCCGCCCTCGCCGCGGAGCACGGCACCGGCGACACCGGCCACCAACACGACCACAACTGCGATCGTGACCACTGCTAGTCGTGGTCCGCGAGGGCGACGTCGCGCGATCGCCTCGTTCACCTCTACGGGACGCTGCGAAGCCGTCGTGGCGGCGGCGTAGGCCCGGAGCTGGTCTTCAATGTCGGTCATCAGCGACCACTCCCAACGCGATGCGGAGACGTACCAGGGCGCGACCGACGTGGGTCGCGACCGTTGACGAGCTGACACCCAACAGAGTGGCCACCTCAGCGTGCGACCAGTCGAAGCCATGCACCAACACGACGGACACTCGTTGACGCTCGGGCAGCGACGCCAGCGCCCCTACTAGACGTGGGTCCACATCCGGCATCGGAACCACCGGGACCGCGATAGACGCGACCGGCTGGGGCCGTCGCAGCCTCCGCGTTCGGCTCTGTCCGACACGATAGAGATAGCCGAACGGGTTATCCATGCCGCGCAGCCGGTCCCAATGCTCGTACGACCATGCCATCGCCTCCGCGGTCGCTTCCCTACCCAGCTCCCCGCCGTACAACGACGTCAACGCGGCGCGCAGACGCGGCTCCGCACGCGCGAAGAAGTCCTCGAACGACTCTTCGGGCTTCAGCCCTTCGCCGTTGTCCATCCTCACCCATCAAACCCGCAAGCCACGATTCGCGCTACAAGGCGCCGCGCCCTGCCCGACCACGCCAACAGTGAATGAGTCGCTTCGGGGCCTACGCGGGCCGACCCAGCTCAGCCCCGCGCTGTGCGCCCTCCTCTATCGCGAAGTAGTCCGCGAATCTCGTCCCCGACCTCGTCGCCGCGCGCGGCCGCGATGAGCAGATCAGCGAGCTCGCGATCGTCGGGCGGAATGAGCTCATCGACATCCAGTTCTGTGTTGACGCTCAAGAACCACCGGGCGAGAACAATCGCCGTGCGTTTGTTGCCCTCGTAGAAGCCCTGCGCGGCCGTGATCTCGTAAGCCAGAGCCGCGGCTACGTTGACCGGGTCCGTCTCTGCCCTGACCCGCTGGAGCGCGCGGTCAACACGTTCAAGGTCGTCGTCGTCCGCGCTCATCGAGGACTCGTCCGGACCACGAACCGCTTCGTTGCAGGCGATCGCCTCGTCGAGACTCGGGAACCTCACCGATCTCGCAAGTAGGCGAGTAGCTCGCGGCAGTGCTCAACGTCGCATTCGATCGCCGCCCGGAACTCAGGGTCGACGACCTCGAGATGAGGTCGCCGGACGGGATCCACGACGGGCGCTTCGGTGCTGCTCACATCTGCCAGATTACCGGATATACGCGGTGGATTTGCTAACGCCTTGCTAACGCGCGGTGTCGCAACCGGCGGATTTGAGTTCACGGAGCGGACGATGCTTTCACGAACGGCCTGATCAGAGTGCATCGCGTGGAGACGGGTGCAACGTGCAGACCCCAACAGCGCGGCTTAAACCCGCCGGTTCCTTACGGAACGTAGAGGTTCGACTCCTCTTCCGGGCACCTGCACCTGTAACCGGGAGTCGATGGGCGTCGGTTGGGCAGCGTTGTTGCGGAGAGAGGTCGCGAACGCGACGAGCCGGCTTGAAGAGCTGTGGCGTGACGCCGGACGATGATCGCATCGGTATCCGAACTATCGCACCGATCGGCTTGGGCTGGGCTCACGCCTCAGCGTCTCCGTCCGCAGTGTCGACAGCCGTCTCGCGCACATCTACGCCAAGCTCGGTGTCGACGGCCGACACGACCTCGCGATCGCGATCGGCATTCCGGCTCGCGAGCCCTGAGCGCGCCGACCGACCAATCCAGCAGCTGCGTCCGCGATCTTTCTTTCGCTGCAGATCGTCGCGAGTTGGGCCCGGCACGAGCGACGGCTGGGTTGGCAACTGCACGCGCGGCCGGCCTTGGGTGAGCACGAGCAGCTCTGGCTGTGCGTGGGTCGAGTGCTGCGGGGAGGAAAATCGGTATCCGATTACTGATGTCTGGCGGTGGTGTCGTCCGTACGCTCCGCGATGACGTGTCTTCGATGATGCGGAACGGATGGTGCGACATGACACCCAAGCTCAGCACAGGCGCCAATGAGGCAAGTGCCGACGCGAGCCGGATGGTCGGACCTGGGCCCGTCGGTTCGAGGTTGAGGGGCCGGCGGGTGCTGGGCGGACGGTCGAGGTCGTGGGTGGTTGTGGTTGTCGTGGCGGCAGTGGTCTTGAGTGGCGTCGGCGCGCATGGCGCTCAGGCCGCGACTTCGGGCGGGGTCGCCGAGGTGTACCAGGTGGTGACCACGCCGACGTCGATGAACGCGATCAGTCCGGACGGGCAGTGGGCGGTCGGCGACGCGCAAAGCAGCCTGTTTCAGTTGACCGACGACAGCGTCGGTACGCAGACGACGTTCCCGGCCGGTTTTTACGGGTTTGCCGTCAACGACTCCGGCGTCGTTGCCGGATCGGACAACGGGCTCCCCGCGATCTACGACAACGGCACGATCGACATTCCGACCGCGCCCGCCGTCTACCCGGACGGCACCGCGGCGCCGGCTCAGCCGTCCGGGTATTTCCAGGCGATCAACGACGCCGGCCTGGCCGTCGGCAAGGCCGGCTACGGCATCGCGGGAAATGAGACGAGTTTCTCGTACCTCACCTACCTGTACCCGCCGGGCTGCAACGCGTACAACCCGGCGGCGGGCGATATCTGTACGACAAACGAAGCGGTCGGAGTGAATGCGAGCGGCACGATTGTAGCCCCGAGCGCAGATGGATACGCGACCTGGAACGGCGGCGGCGTTGGTTCGGATACGCCGTTGGCGGTGCCAGCCGGACTTGACCAGATCAGCTTGCAGGGTAACGCCGGAGCCGATTTCATCAACGATTCCGGCGTGGTGCTCGTTGGCGGCAACACCTCCGGCCAGGACACCGCGAACATCGAGTCGGCGTGCTACACGTCGAACGGCGGAGCACTGACGCTGGTCACGAGCAACTCCAATCGGGTCGATGGCACCAACTGTGTAGGGATCAACGATGCTGGCACCGTCGTCGGTGAGATCCATCCGTCGAGCAATGTCCCAACCGAGGCGTTCGTGTGGACGCCGGGCGGGGGCGTGTCGCTGCTGAGCAGCCTTATCGGCAGCCAGGCCTTGACGCTCAGCCTGACCGCGGCGTACGGCATCTCCAATACTGGCGTCATCGTGGGTGCTTCGTCGGGTGGGGGCGGCGGGTACATCGCCTTCCCCGCCTATCGGATCACGGGCCAGGTCACTGACACTGGCGCGAACCCGGTGTCGGGTGTTTCCGTGACCGCGACTGCTTCGGGCGCGACCGTTCCCGCGGCGACGACAACGACGGATGCCAGCGGCAACT
>Ga0182024_10016346_pt1 | contig 14087 bp, 9 predicted proteins | sample P32metaG_FD_120480 | JGI IMG/M metagenome (GOLD analysis project Ga0182024, IMG submission 120480) | Permafrost microbial communities from Stordalen Mire, Sweden - P3-2 metaG (Illumina Assembly) | ecosystem: Environmental > Terrestrial > Soil > Wetlands > Permafrost | place: Sweden: Stordalen... | reverse complement strand
GGACGCAGCTTCTCCTATCTTGGCATCCCTCCGGCCAAATTGTTCATTGGCGACATTACGCTGGCTGCATTTATCTTCCTCGGCCCACGCAAACTGTTCGATCGCTGGATCAAGGCGCTTACCACGGGCGGTCCGTTGGGTCCATTTGCCTGGGTGCTGCTGGCATCGGTTGGTTACGGCATCTTCGAAGTAATTCGCGGCATCCTGGCGGGGTTCTCTCCCGTCACCGCAATTGAAAATCTAGTGTTCAATATTTATCCGCTCTACCTGTTTCTCGGGATGTGGGTGGGGATTCGCCGTCCGGAGCTTCTGCTCAAATACTTCCAGCTCTATGCCATCTGTTTTTGCGTTTACGCACCGGCCTATTTTCTCTTCCTGCACAATGTGGACATCCAGATGCCGGGATCGGATGGAATTACTGTTTTCGGCCAGGCCGCCGGCGGCGGATTCATCATCCTGGCGCTGCTTTGTCTCGATCCCAAGCCGAGCCGCTTCTGGTTTCCGATAACCATGGCCGGCATTGCGCTCTTAGCCGCCCAAGTCCGCGCCGAGTGGTTGGGCATGGGCTTCGCGCTCATGATCTGGGGTGTCTTGGCGCGCAAGATGAGGCGCGTGGCCATGATCTCCGCGTTAATGCTGGCGCTTCTGGCGATCGGATACGCGTTGGACATCAACATCCCTTCACCAGCGGAACGCGGCGGCGCCATATCCTCCCGGGAAATTATCGCCCGAGGCATTTCCGCGGCCAGTCCTGAGCTCGCACGCGACCTCACCGGCTCCGAAAATACCAGTTTTTACGGAGGCACCATCAAATGGAGGCAGACCTGGTGGCGCGCCATCCGCGAGCATTCCAATGAGAACTACACCATGCTGCTCATTGGTCCCGGCTACGGATACCTGCTCCGCAACCTGGTGAACTACCTCAAGGACCTGGGAGAAATCCGCACCCCGCATAACGTCTTCTTTTATGCCCTTGGCTACAGCGGTTGGGTCGGGGTCGTTCTGTTCTTTTCTCTGCAGGCAACTGTCGGCAGCCTGGTCTGGCGAGTCTATCGATTGACCGGCCAACCGTTCGGGCTCGCCTTTTGGGCAGCCGCGCTGCTCTCGGCATTTTTCGGAAATGTGATGGAAACGCCCTCCGGGGCCATTCCGTTCTACCTGACGCTCGGGCTGATTATTGGGCCCAGTCTTTCGTTGGTTCGCTACCCCGCGCGCCAGGAATTATTTCATCGCGAGCTCTCTTCCGTGACTTATACAACCGAAGCGGTATATACCCCGGAAGGCGTGTGATGTGGACTACACCAGGCGGGGGAGACCCCTGTGAATACTGGTCAAAAGTAACTCATCTTGGTGTTAGGCATGAGCGTACAAAGTGTTGACACCAGGGAGTAAGGGCACTAGCTTAAGTGGTGTAGGTGGTACCAGGCAAACTAAGGTTGAGGAGTCAGCCGCTCATAACTGTATCCGCCGAAGTGGCGTTCTTTACGTGACGATCGGTTAAGCAAGAGTCAAAGCCACTGTTACTGTAACTGAGATGGCGAAGCTCCAGTAATCCGGTGACCTTAGTGCTGAATTGAAACCATTTTGCCTCACTGCTGTCCCGAATCAGGGCGTGTCGCAACTTGATGCAGCCTTGGAGCCGCGGATTCGTTGACACCTGTCCGGGGCTATAGCACCATTTGGACAGACCGTAAGTTCAGCACGCGTTATTTTCGCAGCTGAATGAACGGGGCACAGGCTTTGTTGAAGGCAAAGGCATCAATTTGGTCCTGTAACTGAGATGGCGGAAGCCTGTTTGGTTCCGTTCAGGATCTTTAAGGACGATTGAGATCGAAGTTGTGCATCGTCCCCCTCGAACGAAGTGAGATTCCCTCGGGAACCGCAGCCAGCAAGCTCACTTTTGTAACGGAGATGCTCATGTATCGCGATCCAGGGTCCAACGAGTCGAACGAATGGTTTGCCTTTCGGGTCCGTCCCCGGCATGAGAAACAAGTTTCGATTGCCCTTCGCGAGAAGGGGTTTACGGAGTTTTTGCCCCTCTACAAATCCAAGAGGCAATGGGCTGATCGAACCAAAGTCGTAGAGATGCCGCTCTTTCCCGGCTACATTTTCTGCTCCACCAACCGATCGGCGATTGTGCCGATTCTGATGACGAGCGGCGTGATCGACGTGGTGCGGGCAGGCAACCAGCCTTTGTCCGCGGACAAGGCAGAAATTGAAGCGCTGCAGCAGACGGTCGGCGTAGATGTTCCGCTTGAGGCCTGGCCTTACACCGAAGCCGGCGAGGCGGGTTCGTTTTCAATCCTCCGTGGTCCCTTGGCGGGCCTGACCGGCATCCTGGTCGAGGTCCGGCATTCGCAGCGGTTAATCCTTTCGGTGAATCTTCTTCGCCGGTCTGTTCTGGTTGAAGTGCATCCTGACTGGATCTCGCCGTATGCTCCAGTGGATGCCGAGCGCATGATGGCGTAGAAAATTCGCTCTCGCGGTAAAGCCTGTCAGACTTTGATTAACTTCTGTCTCACCTTTACTCTGGTTCTCCCGTTCGTACCGTAGGATCGTACGCTCGTGGTCTCGTACGTCCCCCCGCGGTCTCTTCGTGAGCACTCCCAGCGTTTTTTTATTCGATTCCCAGGCCCTCCTTTTCGGAGCGCGTTCCCCGCCGGAGGTATTCCTCCGCGGGATCCCAGTTACCTATAGTGAGTGAATTTATGCATAAGGCTCCAGCAAAATTGATTCTGTGTTCTCTTTGCGTTCAAGCAATGCTGCTCGTCTCCGCTCCAGCCCAGAGCGGAAGCGTCACCAACAATGTTTCGGGCACGAACGGCCCTGCAATGTCCACGACGGCTAACGCAGTTGCCGTCGATACCACCAACTACATACTTGGGCCGGAAGATCAGATCACGGTCCACGTCTTTGCCGCGGAAGATATCCCTGACCGGCCGGCGCAAATCGCCAACGATGGGTCGGTGAACCTGCCCATGGTCGGGCAGGTGCAGGCCGCGGGCCTGACCATCGAGCAACTGCAGGCCGCGTTGGTGACCGCTTATAAGAAGTATTTCAAGGATCCGCAGGTCACCGTGCAGGTGATCGATTTCCGCAGCCAACCGGTTTCGGTAGCTGGTAATGTGAACACCCCCGGCGTAGTGCAGCTGCGAGGGAATCGTAACCTGATGGAAGTGATCGGGCTGGCCGGCGGTCTGAAGGCCGATGCCGGCGACAGTGCTCTGATTACCCGTAATCTGAGCGAGGGACCGATCCCGGTAGCCGGCGCCTTTGCTGATCCGACGGGCAAGTACAGCGTCGCGCACATCGATATACGGGCGGTCATGAGCGGCAAGGATCCGCAAGGCAATATCCTGATCAAGCCACACGATGTCATTACCATTCCCCGTGCGCGCATGATCTACGTGCTGGGCAACGTGACCAAGCCCGGCGGCTATGTCCTGACCGACAACGAGACCATGTCGATAACCCAGGCGATTGCTTTAGCTGGTGGATGGGACCATACGGCGGCGCTCAAGGATGCCAGGGTTCTGCGCGCCGATGGCGGAGCGGAACGGGAACAGATCCCCGCGAATGTAAAAAAGATCATGGAGAACAAAGCGCCTGACCTGCAACTACGCGCGGACGACATCTTATATATCCCCAACAGCATAGGGAAAGCAGTCGGAGTGCGTGGGCTGGAAACAGCCATCGCCGTCGGGTCAGGCATTGCCATCTGGCACTAGAACAGGTGAGTTGTTCATTCGCCTGACAGTTTGTCATCCCGACCAGAGCGAAGCGATGCTCTGGAACCGGCCTTATCAATCGTAAGTATCAAGACGGCTGCATACCAGACCCGCCTGAAAGGCGGGGCTCGTACTGTGTGCCAAGCGAACTGGATCAATCCGAAAGGACTACATAAAAGATGACCCCGACCCAGCAGATCATTCCTGCACCTCGCCTGCCGGATGTCCGGCACACCGGACGCGCCAGCTCCATTGAGCTGGCGCATCCGGCGGCGGGCAATCAGCCCCGGCCTGAAGCCGCTGTGAACTACTCTGCCTTGCTTCGGCGCCATCGTTCCGCGGTCGCGATGATCGTTGGCGGCACGCTTCTGCTCAGCGTGTTGTACACCCTTGTCGAACACAAGGTTTACCAGTCGGAAGCCATCCTTGAAGTGATGGGGATCAATCAGGACTTCATGAACAGCAAGGAAGTCGATCCAACGTCCAGCCAGCTCACCGGGGATGCATACATCGAGACGCAAACCAAGCTGCTGAAGAGCCCGCCCGTCCTGCAACGGACGGCACAGGTGCTAGGTCCCAGGGTTCCCGCTGCGATCGCTTCCGGCCAGGGCCTGCTGGGCAAGATTCGGAAATGGGTTGGCAAACCCGCCGCGGCCACCCCGGCGGAAGGCGAAGCAGTGGTGTTGAAGATGCTGGACGACGCCAAGGTCAAGGTTGATGGATCTTCGGATCTGATTACCCTGACGGTCGCGGGCCCTGAGGCCCAGCTGACCGCGGATACCGCTAATACGTTAACCCAACAGTTCATCGAACAATCGCAGGATGCCCGGATGTATTCCGCGGGGAACACCAACACATTCCTGACGGTGCAGCTCTCCGACGCACGTAAGAAACTGCAGGATGCGGAAGATGATCTGCAAACCTACGCCCGCCAGACCGGTATCGTCATTCCCAGCGAGGCCCAGGAGAGTGTCGCGGCCGATAAGCTGCGGCAGATTCAAACCGACCTGACCAAGGCGGAGGCAGACGAGGCGGATACAAAGTCGCAGGTGGAGGTTGCGCACAGCACTCCGGTCGAATCGATGCCCCAGGTTTTGGATGATCCGACGCTGCGGGACAATCGGGCCAGGCTGGCCGACCTTCGCCGGCAGCTGGCCGATTTGAGCGTGACGCTCACGCCCGAAAACTACAAGATTAAGCAGCTGCAAGCGCAGATCGCGGATCTGGAACAACAGTCGTCCCACCAGCGCACAAACATCGTCGGCCGCCTTGCGGTGCAGAACTCTGAAACCGCGCGCCGCAAGCAATTGTTGACCGCGGCGTATAAGCAACAGTTGGGCGTGGTTTCCGATCAGTCTTCGAAAGAAGTTCGCTACAACATTCTGAAGAAGGAAGTGGATGCGAACCGCGACATTTACCAATCCATGTTGCAAAGGGTGAAAGAGGCCAGCATTGTTTCTGCGCTCAAGTCGAGTGACGTGCGCGTGGTCAGTCCGGCGCTGCGGCCGACATCGCCGTATCGTCCGAGCCTGCCGTTGAACCTGGCGCTCGGACTGCTGATTGGCGCTACTTTCTCGACCTGCTACATCCTGCTGCGCGAGCGCAATGACGCCAGTCTCCGTATACCGGGGCAGAGCGTCAAGCACCTCAACGTGCCGGAACTGGCAGTCATACCTTCAGCCCGCATTGGCAACAGCGAGCGCATCCCGCTCACGCTGCGTAACTTGAATGGGGTCAGCAACGTTCTCGACGCCAGGAATGGCGTGCCGGCAGGCGGCAAGTCGGCAATGTTGGACAAGGAACTGGTGCAGTGGAGCCAGGACGAAACCATGATGGCGGATGCGTACCGTTCCGCGATCACGTCCATTCTCCTAAGCCGGGTTAACGGGGTCAGTCCGCGGGTTATTCTGGTGACCAGCCCCCGCCCCAAGGCCGGCAAGACCACCACCGTGGCCAATCTTGGGATCAGCCTGGCAGAAATCGGACGCCGTGTGTTGTTGATCGATGGCGACCTTCGGCGGCCGCGGCTGGGTAAGCTCTTCGGTTTGCAATTTGCCACCGGCTTGAGCGATGTGCTTCTGGATGCAGGCAGCGGGATCACCACGCTGGACTCAGTGGTTCGCTCCAGCACCGTGCCCGGACTGTATGTGTTGCCCGGTGGATCGGAGCCGGCCAACATCTCCAAGCTCCTCCACTCGACTTATCTGGATACTTTGGTGGAAGCTGCGCGGTCGGAATATGACTTCGTTCTGATCGACTCTCCGCCCATGATAGGCATGGCCGATGCGCGCCTCCTGAGCCGCAACGCGGACGGCGTGATTCTGATCTGCCGCGCCGGGGAGACCAGCCCGGAGCAAGTGGGAGAAGCAAGACAGCGGCTGGTTGACGATGGCACCCCGGTCATCGGCACGATTCTCAACGGCTGCGATCTTCGTGTGGAAGATCCGTCCTATGTCAACGGTTACAACAGCTACGCTGGCGCGATACGCGACTAGAGCATTTTCCACTTCTACTCTGCGCTGGCGAAAATGCTCCAGCGTTTCACCCCGGTTTAGCTTACTGAGCTTGGCTAACGAAGCAGCGGTAATCTTCGTCGGCAGCCCGTGTCCGCGGTTCCCCCGCCGCGTAACGAAATGAAACGCTTCCCTTGCAGTTGCCCAGGGAGCGTATGGGGAGACTTGCTCTCATGCACGTCCGGAATCTACGTTTTTATCAGACCATGCAATTCGTTCTGGATCTGCTCGCGGTAACCATTGCCTGGAGCTGTACGATCCAGATTCGCGTGCTGTTAAACCCATTGGCCACGCAAAGGGTGACCTCCAACGCCGTTTCCATCTGGGCGCCCTCGTTGATCCTGGTCCTTGTCCTGTGGGTCTCCATGGCCTGGCGCCTTGGCCTCTATCGTGGCGAGGGGATTATCCGGCTGTGGAGCAGCGTTTTCAACACCGCCGAAGGCGCGCTGCTGGCAAGTTGTAGTATCGCGCTTGTCACTTTCTTCTCCCGCCAATTTGGCGCCGGCGTATCGCGCTCGTTCTTCCTGATCTTTGCCCCCCTCAGTTTTCTCTTCTTAGGAATCGCCCGCTGCATCAGCGTGGCCGCGGCAATGCTGGCAGAACGGCATTGGCCGGCGCCCGTGCGGGCGGCGCTCCTGGGAGACCGCTTACACGCCGAACGTCTGGTCGACCTCATGCGCTCGGTCAACGTGTCCAACGTAATCAAGGGCTTGATCCTTCCCGAAGGCCACATCATCGACGGCCTGCCGCTTCCCATGCCGATCCTGGGAACGACCGCACAGCTGGCCGCAGTGATCAATCGCGAGCACTTGAATCGCATCATCCTTCTGAACGGCTCGACCTCCCGCGCCGAGTTGGAAGAATGCAGCAAAGTGTGCAAGCGGATGGGTGTCATCGTCAGCTGCACGGTGGATTTTACGCCCGAACCGGGGCGAGTCAACGTCAGCAATCACTATGGTCTACCGCTGGTTGAGCTGCGACCCTTATCGTTTACCAAAAGCCATCACTTCATCAAGCGCGGCTTCGACATCATCGCGGCGTCTATCGCCCTCTTCCTTCTGGGGCCGGTCATGCTGGTCATCGCGGCGCTGGTGAAGTGGACTTCCGCGGGACCCATCCTCTATAAGGCGCCGCGGGTAGGCAGAGGCGGCCGGCATTTCATGTTCCTCAAGTTTCGCTCCATGTATAGCGCAACGGATCGCATGCATGTGGCCCACGCCAATGAGAAGCAAGGCCATATATTCAAGATCAAACATGATCCGCGGGTGACCCGGATCGGCCGGTTCATCCGCCGTTACAGCCTGGACGAATTGCCGCAGTTGATCAACGTGCTGCGCGGCGAGATGAGCCTGGTAGGTCCCAGACCGTTGCCTGCCGGCGATCTGGGCCCGGACGGCATGAGCGTTGAATTCGCCGACTGGTCCGAAGGCCGGTCTTTGGTGTATCCCGGCATTACCGGATTATGGCAGGTCAATGGCCGCAGTGAACTGCCGTTTGAAGAGATGGTGCGGTTCGATCTGCAATACATTCGCGAGTGGTCACTGCTGCTGGATATCAAGATTATTCTGGCGACGCCGGGGCTGGTGGTGAAGGGCGTAGGGGCGTACTGAGGTGCTGTTGCAAGCAAGCTCTTAGCCTTTTCTTGCCGCGAGCTGTTCTCCAGCGATGGACAAGATCTAATATTGCTCTAGGGAAACTCTGTAGCATTTTCCTTTTGGGCTGGAGCGAAATTCCCGCGGACTTATTCCGAGTTCATTACGGCGAAGCAGACTACTTATGGCCATTGTCGAGTGTGAAATCATTAGCGGGCTGCACCCGATCGAGCTTCGTCCTTTGCCGGCCGAGCCCCTGGTTTCGATCCTGGTCTCGAACTACAATTACGCCCGCTACATCGGCGAATCGTTGCAGAGCGCGCTGGAGCAAACGTATTCCAACATCGAACTCATTGTTTGCGACGACGGGTCGACAGATGAATCGGTGCGCATCATTGAGGAATATCAGCGCCAAGACCCACGCGTGCAGCTCATCCGCAAAGCCAATGGGGGACAGGCGTCGGGCTTCAATGCCGCCTTTGCCGCCAGCCGGGGCGAGATTCTTACCCTGCTCGATTCGGACGACCTTTTCCTGCCCCACAAGGTGGAGCGGATCGTGGCTGATTTTCAGGCGCACCCGGACTCCGGCTTTGGCGTCCATCGTGTGATCCGTGTCAGCGCCGAGCGCCGCCGCCAGGGAGTGTGGCCGATGTCTGACCCGTTACCCAGCGGATGGTATGGTTCGCGCCTTTTGGAAGACGGCGGCATATTGCCCTTCATGCCTCCGACCTCGGGATTGAGTCTCCACCGGGATGTCGCCAGGCGCCTCTTTCCCCTGCCGCTGGAAGCTCCGCTGGTAAGCTGTCCCGACCAATTGATCACCCGCCTGGCTCCGTTGATCACCAACGTGACCCGCGAAGATGAAGCGTTGGCCGAATATCGTCTGCACGGCGGAAATAACTATGGACCCGACCGGGTCACAGCCGCGTCGTTCAAGCGCGAGTTGCAGTACTGCGAGGCCCTGTGGGGCGCCCAGAAACGCTTCCTGGCAACCATCGACGCCCGGCTCGCGGAAGATTTTCAGCCGGTTAACCTGCATCCGTATATTTCCTTTTCGAGTTACATCCACTCCCGCCTGGCTGGGGATCCCGAAGCGCGGAGTCACTATGACCGCTACATGGAGTGCCTTAACGGACCGGGCGCCAGGCATGTATGGTTTTGGAAGCTCTCGATTTACCTGCCCGGCCCGTTGTTTGAGTTCGCCATCAATTTATTGATTCGGCAAAGCTGGCTCAAACAGAAGATTGCGCGCTTCAGAAAAATGTCCTAGAGCGCCTGGCGGTTCCTGCGCACAGCAACTGTTGATGACCCTGCGAACTTCTGATTCACCCCCTCCCCCCGATCGGAGCAAACGCTCAATGAGCACTACGCCTCTCGTCAGCATCGGGCTTTCTCTCTACAACCGGGATCGTTTTCTTGAAGCCGTCCTCGATTCCTTTCTGAACCAGACGTTTAGGGATCTCGAACTCATCATCTCCGACGATGGTTCCACCGACCGTGGTGAGGAGATCTGCCGGCGGTATGCCGCGCAGGATTCCCGCATCCGGTATTACCGCAACCAACGAGAGATGGGCGCGGCGTGGAATGTCAGACGGGTTTATGAGCTGGCCACCGGCAAATACTTCATGCAGGCCGCACATGACGGCATGGTTCAGCCGGACTTCCTCAGCCTTTGTCTGGACGCACTGGAGGCGGATGATTCTCTGGTTCTCGCCCATAGCCTGATCCGGGTGATCGACGAGGACGGACAATTGCTCGAAAACTGCGATGACCGGTTACGCACCAGCTCACTCGCGCCGCTGGTACGCGCCCGAGACCTGCTGCTCAAGAGCCACAGATGCCATCCGATCTCCGGTCTGATCCGGGTGGACGCACTGCGCAAGCTTCCGCCCCAGGGCAGCCACGCACACAGCGACCGTGTGCTTCTGCTGCAGCTTGGATTGCTGGGACGGTTCTACGAAGTACCGGAGTACCTGTTCATCAGCACGAGACCTTCGAGCCAGTCTCTTGGGGCCATGCCAGGGACGATCGCGGCCCGCAGGATTACCTTGCCGGAGTGGAATGCGGCGAAAGCGTTCATTCTCTCCGTGGCTCATGCCCCGCTTGGCCTGGGGCAACGGCTGAGATGTTACGGCTTGATCGCGAGCTGGGTATTCAAATATCACCACCGCATCACCAGGGATCGCTTCATCGCATCCGACGCCGCCGATACGCCCGCAAAGATACTCTCCCTCGATTTCAACACTCGAAGAGGGGAATCCATATGAAAGTCGCAGTGCTTGCAGGAGGTCCCGGCTCTCGTCTTGGGGAAGAGACAGAGCCCAAGCCAAAACCGATGGTAGAGATTGGTGGAAAACCAATTCTCTGGCACATCTTGATGCACTACGCGCATTACGGATACGAAGACTTCGTGATCGCGCTGGGGTATAAGGGCGAAGTCATCAAGAGGTACATGCTGGACTACTGCTCACTGAATCGGGATCTGAGCGTGGCGCTCAAGACCGGGAAAGTTAAGATGAATGGGGGAGCCGTTCCCGACTGGATGGTGGACCTGGTCGACACCGGCATGAAGACCCAGACAGGTGGCCGGATCAAGAGACTGGCTCCTTACCTGGGCAATGAGACTTTCATGCTCACCTGGGGCGATGGAGTATCAGACGTCAACCTGCACGATCTGCTTGCATTTCACCGCTCGCATGGAAAGCTGGCCACGCTGACGGCTGTGAGGCCAACAGCAAGGTTAGGGCACCTGGAAATGGAAGGCGATCGGATCGTCGAGTTTTCCGGGAGACCGCAGACCAGGGAGGGCTGGATCAACGGGGCAATTTTTGTGCTGGAGCCGGAGATCTTTGAGTTCATTGACGGCGATGACACCCGATTCGAGAAGGAGCCGCTGGAGCGGCTGGCCGCCGCGGGCCAATTGATGGCATATCGTCACAGCGCGTTCTGGCAGTGCATGGATACCATCCGCGAGAAAAAATACCTGGAAGGGCTATGGGAAAGCGGCAACGCGCCATGGAAAACCTGGGAGGAACCGAACGGTTTTGGTCACGGGCAACCCGGGATATGCCGGACCTGTTTGAGTGCCAACAGGATTGAAAGCAGGATGTGAAGCCGGCGGGCTTGCTTTGCAGCAGGAAAAATCGCTTGGTTCTGGTTGAACAATTCGGTTGCAGTGTTTGCGGTTCGCGATTGGGCGGCGGTGCCCTACCGTGCGAGGAAGGGCGCTTAAATTGCCGAATTTGAATCCCAAAAAGCTGCTCCGCAATGGCCTCGTACACAATGTAATCGCCCTTTATGGCGTGCAGGCATGCACCTATGCGCTGCCTCTGCTCACCTTTCCTTACCTGGCGCACGTGTTAGGACCTTCGGGGTGGGGGGTCGTGGTGTTTGCGCAAGCGATTGGGGATGTGATCGCGAGCGTGGTGGAGTACGGCTTCGACATCTCAGCATCGCGTGAGACTTCGCGGCACCGGAATGAGCCCAAACGGCTCTCCGGGCTGATCTCCGGGGTTTTAGGAGCCAAGTTTCTGCTGGCCGTTCTATGTATTGGCGGGGCGCTCTTCTCCCGGCGATTTACCCACCACGTCGCTCCGTCCCTGGCATTGTTTTGGGCAAGCACCATTTGGGGCGTCTGCCAGGGCATCAATATGCTCTGGTTCTTCCAGGGTTTGGAGCGTATGCGTTTGGCCAGCGCTCTTGAAATAGGAGGCAAGGTTCTCGCTACGCTGAGTATCTTTATCCTGGTCCATAAGCCGTCTGATGGATGGAAGGTCATGGCGGCCCAGTGTGTAGGCTGCGTGGTGGCTCATGGAGTGACGGTGGTTCTGGCCTACAGGGAAGTGGGTTTTCAATGGCCTACCCCTTCGTCGGTGTGGACTGCACTTCGGTTGGGCGGGTCGATGTTCCTTTTTCGCGCGGTGCAGGGCCTTTCCGGTTCGGTCAACCGGCTCGTCCTTGGTTCTGTCGCGCCGGTAGCCCTGCTGGGTGAGTATGCTGGCGCCGAACGGATCACCCGGGTCTTTCAACAAGGGCTATGGCCGGTCAATCAGGCGCTCTACCCCAGGCTGACGAAACAGGTGCAGGACAATCCCCAGGGTGCCATGAGGACGGTGAGGTTCAGCCTGTTTCTACTGGGCGGTCTGGGCTTGGTCTTCGGTTTGGCTATTTTTATGGGGGCCCCGCTGCTTGTCCACCTGATCCTGGGGCCCGCCTTTCGGGACTCCGTGCCCGTGTTGCGCGTCTTTGCCCTGTGGATTCCGCTCATCGCGCTTTGCACCGTGATGATCTTCCAGTTGCTGCTGCCGAATCAACTGGACAATCAATTTAACTTTGTGAATTTCACCGCCGGTTTGCTCGGCATTGTGGCCGCTTTGCTGCTTGCTCCCAGGTTTCGAGCCGTGGGCATCGCGTGGTCGGCAGTCGCCGCCCAAATCTATACCCTGATTGCCTTCTCCGTCGTGTTAGGGCGAGCCGGGTTGAATCCTTTTGCGTACCAGGCCAATGCTCGGATACGAACGGTTCGTGAGCGAGCTGGGTTAGCGGAACGAAGTCAACAAGAGGTACTTTCCGAACTACTGCTCACGGAAGCGGGGTCAGAGCATGTTGTTCGGGAAAACTAATGATTGTCTTCCCGGCCTTCCGCAGTGTTATAAACCAGAATCCGGCCATTATCATGACTCGATCTCGTGAAAATGGGCCAACTGAAGTTCTCTCCCCTTGATTCCAATCCAGCCCTGCCAACGAGCAGGAGCAATCCGAAGGCACTGTATGTACGATTTCGCAATTATCGGTGGAGGCATAGTTGGTCTCGCGACCGGCGCCGCTCTTGGGCGCCGCTATCCCTTCGCGCGAATTCTGCTGGTGGAAAAGGAAGCTGGCTTTGCGCAACACCAGACCGGCCGCAACAGCGGAGTCATTCATTCCGGCATTTATTACAAACCAGGAAGCCTGAAGGCGGAGATGGCAAAGGCCGGCAACCAATCGTTGCGGGACTTCTGTTACGAGTATGGTGTGCCGTTTGACCTTTGCGGCAAGCTGATCGTGGCCACCACGCCGGACGAGGTGCCTCTGCTCGAGGGCATTTTCGATCGTGCGCTGAAGAACGGCGTGCCGGCGCTACGGCTCCGGCCGGAAGAGGTGAAAGAAGTCGAGCCCCACGTTGCTTGCCTGGCCGCCATTCGCGTGCCCACGACCGGCATTGTCGACTATCGCCAGGTATGCCATGCGCTGGTGCACGAAATGCAGCAGCAGGGAGCGGAACTCAAGCTTGGCACAGAGATTCTCCAGGTTGTTCCTACCCCTGTGGGCCACCTTCTCGAGACCACATGGGGTTCGCTCGAAACTCGCTTTCTCATCAACTGCGCCGGCCTGCATAGCGACCGGGTGGCGCGATTGGGGGGCATGGAACCGCCAGCCATGATCGTTCCCTTCCGCGGTGAGTACTTCGAGCTCAAGCCCGAGCGTCGTCATCTGGTGCGTCATCTTATTTATCCCGTCCCTAATCCGGCTTTTCCCTTTCTCGGGGTACACTTCACGCGGATGATGGATGGAAGCATTCACGCCGGACCCAACGCCGTACTGAGCTTCAAGCGCGAGGGCTATAAGAAGTCGGACTTCAGCTGGCGCGACTTCACCGAGGTCATGACTTACCCTGGGTTTTGGAAGCTCTCCTCGCGCTACTACCAGGAAGGGTTCCAGGAGATCTTCCGTTCCTGGAGCAAGGCGGCATTTACCCGTAGCTTGCAGCGGCTGGTACCGGAGATCCGAGCCGATGACCTGATCCCCAGCAAGAGCGGTGTGCGTGCGCAGGCTCTTCTTCGGGACGGCAACATGGTGGACGACTTTCTGTTGCTGGAAGGTAAGAATTCACTCCACGTCTGCAATGCTCCTTCACCAGCGGCCACGGCCTCGCTGGAGATTGCAAAGAGAATCGTCAGCCAGGTGCCGCGCCCAGGCCGTCTCTCGCTGGTTAAAAGGGCTTGAGCACACACGCTGCCATTGATGGCGCTGCTTAGCAGGAAATCCGGGTACGCTCTGTCGAAAAACATTTCCAAGAAAGGTCCGCGGAACTGCAGATCCCTCGGCTGCGCTCGGGATGACAAAGGGGAGGGCGATGGGTTCCGCAAAGGTCATGCGGCTTTCCTTGATGAAAGCCGCAAACGAGGTCATCTTTGGTGCCGCGTAGTAGGAAATCCGGGTACGCTCCCCCGGGTTTCCTGTTGAGGTCGGTGGGTTCCTCGAACTACATGCGC
>Ga0182024_10016345_pt1 | contig 14088 bp, 9 predicted proteins | sample P32metaG_FD_120480 | JGI IMG/M metagenome (GOLD analysis project Ga0182024, IMG submission 120480) | Permafrost microbial communities from Stordalen Mire, Sweden - P3-2 metaG (Illumina Assembly) | ecosystem: Environmental > Terrestrial > Soil > Wetlands > Permafrost | place: Sweden: Stordalen... | reverse complement strand
TCGATCGCGCCCAATATCACCCCGGCGCGGATTGGCTCACCGAGAATGGCTACAACCCCGAGATGGCCAAAGCCGTCCACATTCCTGACGCGGCCAAGTTCGTGTCGCCGGTCTTCGAATATGAGCAACCGATGGCCGTCCTCCACGAGTTCTCGCACGCCTACCACGACCAGGTGCTCGGCTTCGATGACCCGCGAATCATCAAAGCCTGGAAGCAATTCGTCGATAGCGGCAAATACAAATCCGTGCTGCACATCAATGGCCGCCAGCGCGAGCATTACGCCCTGACCAACGAAAAGGAATTCTTCGCCGAGATGACCGAAACCTATTTCGGCATGAATGACTTTTACCCGTTCAACAGTGCCGAACTGCAACGTGATGAGCCGGGGATTTACAAACTGCTTCAGGAAATCTGGGGGCCGCTGCCGGATCAAGCCGCGAGGAGGAAGAGTTAGCAACGTTGGTCGCTGCGTTCATTTCTCGTCTATTGATCGAATGGCCACATTGAACCGGCTTCGTCTCGTCCGAGCGATAATCTGGGTGAGCGCCGTTATTTGTTCCGGATTTGCGTTTCTTGCCGTCTCCGGAACTTCGTATGGCCCGTCTCGTCCAGAATCAGGAAAGATCCATGCGGTCCAGTCAGACTTGAGCATGCTCCAATCGGCGATCCTGCAATTTCGGGCCGACAATGGAAGAATTCCAACAGCGGCGGAGGGGTTCGACGTGCTGGTTCATCCTACTTTGGGTGGGAAGAAGTATCTGCCACGAATGCCGATAGATTCCTGGGCTCGGGCTTATCGCTACCTGCCGTCTCCGACAGGCGGATTCACGATTTCATCGGATGGCCGCGACGGAGTCAGGGCCACGCGCGACGACATCGTGAAAGTTGTGACGGCGGCAGAAATCGATAGACATTGACTCGCGTCGCGAAATCTTCAACTCTCTCCGGCGATGCCCCTGAAGCTCGAAGCCAAGTCCGACGGTTTTGTGATCAATGTCAAAGTCGTCCCCGGTGCGTCGCGCGATCGGATTGCCGGCGCTTATGGCGACGGCATCAAGGTCACCGTGACGCAACCGCCGGCAGCAGGGGCGGCGAATGCCGCTGTGGTTGAGTGATCGCGGCGGCGTTGCAGATTCCTGTCGCGAATGTTCAGATTCTTCGCGGCTACACCAATCCGCGGAAGCAGGTGCTCATCGTCGGCTTAACGGCCGATCAGATCGAGCGGCGGCTGCTGGCGAAGTGAATCTCATTCAACGACCAGCTGCTCCGACGCCATGAACGTGCTCGCGGCGGAGGTCACGGCGACTGTCATTTGATATGACGCCGCCGGAGTGCTCCTGGCAAGCGCGGCGCTGAACTTCAGCGTCTTACTCTTTCCGGCGAGGATCGTCGCGATCAGCGAAAATGAGATCGGCGGGATATTGCCGGGCGAGAGCGCGATTACGCCATGGACACGGCGGTCCGCCGCCACTTGCGCGTTGCTGGTATTGCCGATGTTCTTCAGCGTCAGCGAGAACGCTACTCGCTTGCCGGGTTGCACGCTGGCGGGGCTCGATACGAGATTCAGAATATCGAACGACACGACGGCCGGAGCCCATTGAAATGCCCGCCCCGTTGTCACGTCAGTCGGCTGGTTCGTCGGATCGATCACGCGAGCAATGAGCATCAGATTCGTCGCCGTCGCGGAACTGGTATTGAAGATGATCGGAACTGAGACCAGCACCGAAGCGTTAGGCTTCAAATTTACTGTCTGCGTCCTCGTTCCAATTAAAGTGGAATCGCTGTCGACCAAGCCACTCGCGGATAGGTAGAGCTTCACCGTCGCACGGCCTTTGACGACAGAACTCGTGATGTTGGTCACACGAACTGTCGCGGTCTTAACCAATCGCGGCCCGGCGATCACCGATGTCGGCAGCGTGGTTTTCACGAGCGCCGGGCTCAAGCTGCCGGTGGGCACGGCGAAGGGATCGCTGCCGTCGGCGGAGAGATCGAAGAGCACGCCGCCCAATCCATTTTGGCCGCCCGATTCGGTGACGCCCCACAAGCTTCCGGACCTATCCAGGTAGAGGCTCTGTGCCGGACTGCTCCCACCCGGGCCGCTTGGCGCGAATGAGTGCAGCGTCGTGATGATCGCCGAGTTAGCTGCGATTTCGAAGAGGCTGCCCGCGTCGGCATCGCCGCCTTGATAGGTCGTGCCAAAGAGATTGCCGCCGGCGTCCGAGATCAATCCGCCAAGTGGACTCGCGCCGTTGGCGTTATTGAATGACGCGACCACATTGAGCGAATTCGAACCGGCGGTGATTTTGAAGACATCGCCATATCCTGGTTGTGATGAATCGTTCGCGACGAACGATGCACCGCCTTGCGATGCTTCGCCGAAGAGGTCGCCGGCAGAATCGATCAACAGCGGCGCCTCCGGGCGAGAGCCGTTGTCTCCGCTGAACGCCGCGACATTGACGATGGAGGTCGTGCCATGTGGAATCTCGAACACGGTGCCGTAGCCCTGACCCGATGAACCACCCGGCGTCACACCCGCGCCGCCGGCTGAGGCGGTGCCGAACAAGTCGCCTTGCGTGTCGATCGCCAGCGGCGCGCGGGGAGATGAACCGGTGATTGGCGCATTGAACGTGCCGATTGACGTGAGTAATTGCGCGCCGCTGGCCAGTTCGTAAACTCCGCCAGCGCCGGTCGCGCCGGCCGATTGATCATATCCAGTTCCGCCTGCGATGGTTGTGACGTACAGATTCCCGGTTGCGGGATCGAGCGTCACGCCGTTCGGCAGTGCAGCGAAATGTCCGAACGAAAAGAGTGTCTGAATCGTCGTTTGCCCATGCGGCAGCTCGAAGATGGTGCCGGCGGCGCCATTGTTGCCGCCAAATGATCCGCCGCCCGAACTGGTCGTCCCGAATATGTCGCCGACGGAATCGATAGCGATCACGCCGCTCGGGGACGCACCGTTCGTCGCGGTATCGAACGAAGCGAGCAGCGTCGGAGCCTGCGAGCCCTTGGCAAACTCAAAGATTGCTCCATCGCCGTTGCTGCCGCCGTCTCTCAGCGTTCCATATAAATTGCCAGCGGCATCCGCGACGAGATTACTGGCGGGAAGCGTGCCAACCTGGCTATCGAAAGGCGTGGCGTTAAACGTGTAACCGCTTAGCAATCGGCGGATTTCGAGATGTTCCAAAATAACAACAGGGCGCGGCAATGTCGGTTTTCGCATGGGCTCTCCGGCGCGCCACTGCGCACCGGATTCAATATCGTCCTGCACACGGTGCCGACCGAAGTGGAAGCCAATTACTTTGCCAACGCGTGATGATCACCGGGCAGTGTCGGTTTGCGTTTGTTCTTCGGGGCAGATTTGCCGGAATCGTTCGAGGAACTGGTGCTTGTGGTCGGCGTCGTTGTCACTGTCACGGCGTCAGCTGATGTGCTTGTGGGCGCACTTGAGCCGGTCGCGGCAACCGACGGAGCGGCGCCACTATTGATATCCGGCAGCGGTCCCGGCGATGTCGCCAGGCTCAAACCATACGCCGGCTGCAGAAGGTTGAAGTCGGCGCTGTTGATTGACCCGTCGTAGTTGAAGTCTCCGGTGTCCCACGTACCGCCAGTGTTTTGCGTGTAATGCTGCGTCATCCGCATGAAGTCAGTGAATCCGACGCTGCCGACGAGAGCGGTATCGCCGTACAGCGTGTACTTTACCTCGATGGAGTTGGCCGTCGCGTTGTAGCCGGACCCATCGGCGCTATCCACGTAGCCGATCGCATGCAGATGAGCTGAATCAGCGGCGGCGGTGCCGGACATGATCGATCCCGAGCCCACGACCGGCGTGCCGTTCCAAAGGCCGCCGTTGTAACCCGTCTGCAAATATTGTTGCACCGCCGCGATCGGATCGGAGCCAGGCGAATACATAATAAACAGCGTGCTGCTGTTGATATCGAGCCTCGACCCGGCCAGCGGATTGGTTCCCTGAAGTCCGCTGAGCGTGAATGTGCCGAACAAGTCTATCAGCCTCGGCACCGGATTGCCATTTGCGTAATTGAACTGGATTGTGGTGTTCCCAGTACCGGTGATCCTTAACCCATTCGGATTCGTGATGGCGAATTGCCCGCTGGACGTGTTTGACGTCCAATCGATGTACAGCTGGTCGGGATCTTCGGTCAAAGTGATCGTGTCGTTGGCCGTCGCATCATTGATCAGCGGAATATTGCGAAGAATGCCGGAAAGATCATTGGGCAGAAAGACCGCGTTCGGCGAGCCGCGACCGGTGACTTCATCGTAGCCGACGCCGGCGGTAAAGCCGCCATTCGAACCCGAGGTGATGTCGTGAAAATCCCCGGAATTGAGCCCATACAGCTTCGGGAGCGTTTGCGACGACCCGCTGAGCGGCAGGAGACTATTCTGCACGCGCCCCTGGTCGGCAATTGCCATCACCGCAGCGAACATCGGCGCCGCCAGGCTTGTTCCGCCATATTGAGCCCACGGCGCGCTCGAGCCGAAGTCATACGAATCGTAAATGGCCACGCCGGTGCTTGGATTGGCATCCATCGACACATCGGGGATGGTCCTCAATCCGGTGCTTTGGACCCCATTTTGATAACTCGGCTCGGTTTCGTCCGCGCTCGTCCCGCCGCCGCTGCTGTTCCAGGCGACTTCGCCGGTAATGTTCCGGTTGACATCCAAAGTGAATGTCGTTCCACCCACTGCAACCACGTTTGGCGAATACGCCGGGTAATTCCCCGGTGAACCGTTGTCTCCGGTCGATGCCACAAACGTCACGCCCGAATGAACGAAGTTGGCATCCCAGGTCGTTTCCCCGCTGAACTCGCCGGCACCGAAGCTCATCGAAACGACCGAAACGTTTGGCAGCCCGGCCGCGGATTGGGCGGCGGCGAATAAATCGTTCCCATTCGCACTATTTCCCTCGACGACGTCAATGTTTGCCAGCGGTGCAATCACATGCGCCCACTCGACGTCAAGTGATGTCTCGATTCCCCAGACTCCCGCCGGCGCCGCCGGCGCGGTTATGGAGGTTCCGCCAGATTCATTGTATTTCGTGATCGTGAGCGCGGGGAAATTGTATTGCGCGTCGAACGCGTTGAGATCGCTTTGCAGTTTGTTGTCATCAAAGGCGTCGACAATTGCGATCGTCATTCCGCGGCCATCGCCAGGCGTATTTTCATATAGAACGGTGTCGATGCCGTAGTAACTGCGCATCTGGGCAGGGGTCATTGCGTTAGACGGCGGGGATGAACTCGATGCCGTTGACAACCCATGAGTCTTGAGCGCTTCGAATGTCGGATGAAGTATCGGTGCCGATGCCGACATCAAGAGCCGGCTTTCCAATGCCTGCACGTCGGCGACACGACCGCCCAATTTACCGAATTTGAATTTGCGCCGGTTATTCTGTTTATGCATGGTGCGCGGTCCCAACGTGCGTACGATCCCGCTGCCATCGGGTTCGACGATCGTCAAAAGGTATTCTAACACGGATATGCCGGTGGGCATCGGGGGGTCCGGAATTCTCTCTAATTCCCTGCCCGGGGCCAACTTGCATGCACGAGCTGGCTTATGCACGCCTTGCAGCGGACCCCCCGCTGCATGTGCAAGATCACGGTATTGGCATTGTCAAACGTACTTGGCTTACAGCGGTATCAGCAGTAACAAGCACGGCGTGCCAGGCGCGCTGGATATCAGGCGTTCTTTTCCATCACCGGGGTAATTCCTATGAGCGATTTATGGGCCGTCCGCGTTTGCGTACTGCTTGTCGCGATCTTCATGAGCATCTCAGTCGCGAACGCGGCTGATGAGCCGTGGCGAGGGCCCTATGAAGGACCGACGCGGAATGATGTCGATGCAACCACGCTCGACGGTAAAGTCCTCTGCGGCTATCAGGGTTGGTTCAACACGCCTAACGACGGATCAACGCAGGGCTGGGTACACTGGGGCGGCGGATTTGATCGCCCCAACGGCGGGCACTTCACCGTCGATCTCTGGCCCGATCTGACCGAATACGACCCGGCTGATCTGGCCGAGGTGCCCGGCCTGAAGATGCCCGACGGATCACCAGCCAAGCTCTATAGCGCTTACCGCAAAGGCCCGGTTCTATTGCATTTCAAGTGGATGCGACAATACGGCATTGATGGTGTTTTCGTCAGCCGATTCATCGGCGAAGCCGCCAACCCCCGCCGCGCGCTCCACTGCAACACTGTTCTGGCGAGCATCCGCGAAGGATGCCACCGCGAAGGCCGCGTCTGGGCGATGATGCTCGATCTTTCGACGGGTCGAAACGCCAGCACGGACATGGTGAAAAACGACTGGAAGTTCCTCTGCGATACCGTGAAGGCGCGCGAGGACTCGCGCTACGTGCACGAGCACGGCAAGCCGGTGGTGCTGCTGTGGGGGCTGGGCTTCAAGGACCGCCCGTGGACGCCGGCCCAGGGCGCGGAGTTGGTCGACTTCTTCAAGAACGATCCGAAATACGGCGGGGTCTATCTCATCGGCGGCATCGACCCGCACTGGCGCACGCTCACCGGCTCATCGCGTACGGACCCTGAGTGGACAAAAGTCTACAAAAGCTTCGACAGCATCAGCCCGTGGGATGCCGGCCGATATCGCGACGATAAAGGAATGGACCGCCAGCGCAAGACCGTGTGGGAACCCGATGTCGCCGCGCTGAAGGAACTGAAGATCGGCTACATGCCGACGGCATTCCCGGGATTCTCGTGGGATAACCTTCGCCGCGCCACGCCCGGCAAGACGCAAATCCCCCGCAACAAGGGAGAATTCTACTGGCGGCAGTTCGCGATCTTCCGCGAACTGAATATCCGCACCGTCTTCGTCGGCATGTTCGACGAAGTCGACGAGGGAACCGCCATCTATAAGGTTTCCAATACAATCCCCGTCGGCAAATACTTCGTCACCTATGAAGGACTGCCGAGCGATTACTACCTGAAGCTCACCGGAGCCGCGACGAAGATGATGCGCGGCGAAGCGCCGCTGTCGCTGACGGTTCCAGCCGAACTTCCAGCCACGCAGCCATAATCCTGCAATCCAAAAACTGCCCCGTGATCATGTGATACGGTTTCTACTTAAAAACCGCGCAAAACTTCTGCCGTTTTTTAGCCGGGTCGCTTGCGACGCGTCTGCCGAATGCCACAACTTCGCCCAGGGCCGAATCAATGCCGCGGCTTGTGAGTCTTCTCAACCTTCGTTTTATGCTTCGTGACGGTGGTTGCCGTCGTCGACGGAGTCAATGGTGTTGCAGCCGGATCCTCTGAACCCAAAACCGGCGCCACCGGCGGCGGAACAATCGGCGTCCGCACCGAACGACTTGACGTCGCCGGCGGAGTGACCGTCGGCGCTACCGCCGGAGCCGGCAGAGTCTGACCGTAGTTCGGCTGAAGCAGGTTAAAGTCAGCCGAGTTGATTGACCCATCGTAATTGAAATCCCCCTCACCCCACGTCGCGCCGCTGTTCAGCGTGTAATGCTGCGTCATCCGCATGAAGTCAGTGAAGCCGACGGAGCCCGTGAGGCCCGTATCCCCGTAAAGCGTGTATTTCAATTCGATGGTGTTCGCCGGCAGCGAAACCAACCCGTCGGCCGAGTCGGCGTAGCCAATGCCGGTGGATTTGTTAGCGCTTGCCGCGGCGGCGGTTGACGTGATGACGCCGGTGGTGGGGGTGGGCGTGCCGGTCCAGAGGCCGTTGCTGTAACCGTTGTTGAGATAGCCGCGAATGGCGGCCAGAGGATCTGAAGCTGAATTGGCGTAAGGTATGTAGACGGTGCTTTGGCCGATCTCCAGATTTGTGTTGGCCAGCGGATTGGAGCCGGTGAGGCCATTGATGGTAAAGGTGCCATCCAAATGTAGTATGTTCGGAAGGGGAATGCCATTGGAGTAGTCGAGCGTAATGACGTTGCTCGCGGCGTTGCCATTGATAGTCAAGCCATTGGGATCGGTGATCAGCATCTGGCCGATGGTCGAATTTATCGTCCAGTCGATGTGGACTTGATCCGGGTCCTGCATCAAGGTGATCTGATCAATGCTACCCGTACCGGTAATGGTGTCCAGACTGGGGACAATGGTGTAATTCTGCCCGGTGAAGTTCCCGTTGGCGATGCCCGACAGCACGCCAATGGTGCCGCTTGAGAAGTTGGCAACTAAGATGTCTGGCCTACCGTCTTCGTTCAGGTCAGCGACGGCCACAGAGTCTGGCCGGGTACCGGTAGCAAAGGTCTGCTGAGATTGGAAGGTACCATCGCCATTTCCAAGCAGCACGCTAACGGTGTAGCCGGCTTGTTGCGGGGTTCCGTAGTTGGCGACTAGTAGATCGGGCCTGCCGTCTCCGTTCAGATCCGATACTACGACTGAGAAGGGACGTGTTCCGGTAGCAAAGGTCTGCTGGGCCTGGAAAGTGCCGTTGCCGTTACCCAGCAACACACTAACGCTTCCGCTGAGCGTGTCATTTGCGAGAATTAGGTCTGGCTTCCCGTCTCCGTTGACGTCGGCCACGGTGACGGGGTCCGGGTTCGCGCCGGTGGCAAAAGTCTGCTGGGCCTGGAAGGTGCCGTCGCCATTGCCAAGCAGAACTCCAACATTATTGGCGTGGGCATTGGCGACCACCAAGTCGGACTTCCCATCCCCATTCACGTCCGAGATTGCAACGGAGAATGGGTAGTTGCCCGTGGCGAACGTCTGCTCAGGTTTAAACGTGCCGTCGCCGTTGCCCAGCAGTACGCTCAAAGTGTTGCTGTTGCAATTCGCGACGACCAAATCAAGTTTGCCATCGCCGTTCAAATCCGCAACGGTGACGGAATCCGAGCCTGCTCCGGTGGCGAAAGTCTGCTGTGGCTTAAACGTGCCATCGCCGTTACCCAGCAGGATGCTGACGTTGCCACTGGCTTCGTTGGCTACCACCAAATCGGGCTTTCCATCCCTATTTACGTCAGCGACCACGACAGAAAATGCGTTTGTGCCGGTCGCAAAGGTCTGCTGTGCCTGGAACGTGCCGTTCCCATTCCCAAGTAAAACACTAACATTGTTGCTGTGAAAATTTGCAACCACTAGGTCGGCCTTGCCGTCACGGTTCAGATCCGCGGTGGCGATGGAGATCGGTCCTGATCCCGACGGGAATGTCTGCTGGGCGCTGAAGGCCGCAGTTGGGCCCGGGTGTAGCGGGTTGCCGGCGGCGTCCAAGATGCTGCCATCATCCACAAGGTCTAATCCAAGCGTGCCGGTACCGGAAACACCGGTAACGATGACTTCGTATACGGCTGGCGTGATCTGTTCAACGACCAGCGGGTTTTCTGTCGCTACGCCGTTGAGCGCCAGCGAAAAATTAGCCGCGCTGACACCCGAAGCCGGCTCGTTGAAAACCACCGCAAAATTGACCGTAGCATCACTGGTCAACGGCCCAGGGGGTGAAACGCGATCAATCGACTGGACGGCCAGTGGCACCGAGCCCAACAGCACGCTGACGCCTCCCCCGTACATATTGGTGACTACAACGTCTGGCTGGCCATCGCCATTTAGATCGGCTACCGCGACCGAGGTTGGTGCCCGCCCAACACCGAACGTCTGTTGGAGTTGAAAGGTGCCGTTTCCATTGCCGAGCAGGACACTGAGGCTATCGCTCTCGGCGTTCGCGACAAGTATATCCGGCTTGCTGTCGCCGTTTACGTCGGATACGGCTACCGAAAGCGCGCCGGTGCCGGCAAGGAAAGTTTGCTGTGTTTGAAACGTGCCATTGCCGTTACCCAGCAGCACGCCCACGCTTCCGCTATCAAAGTTGGCGACTACCAAGTCGGGCTTTCCGTCACTGTTTAGATCAGACACGGCCACAGATTCAACATCGGTGCCAACGGCGAATGTCTGCTGTTTCTGAAAGGTTCCATTTCCGTTGCCTAGCAGAACGCCAACGAAATTGCCGGCACGGCTCGTAACAACAAGGTCTGGCTTGCCATCACCGTTCAGGTCTGAGATTTCGGCGAATCTCGGCCATTTGCCGGTGGCGAACGTCTGCTGGGCTTGGAACGTTCCGTCACCATTCCCCAAAAGCACGCTTAAGGTACCTTGGTAATTTGTGGCTACTAGGTCGAGTTTTCCGTCCCCGTTGAGGTCGGCTGCCGTCGCGTAATACGGTTCCACACCGGTCGCAAACGTCCGTTGCGCCTGAAAGGTTCCATCGCCGTTGCCTAGAAACACCCCTACTGTGCCGGGACCAGAAAAATTGGTTACGATTAGGTCGGGCTTGCCATCGCCGTTAACGTCAGCCACCGCGACGGAATTAGGGTTCACCCCAGTCGCGAACGTCCGCTGTGCCTGGAATGTCCCGTTGCCGTTTCCCAGTAGCACGCTGACGTAGTTGCTATTGAAGTTGGCAACGATTAGGTCGAGCTTCCCATCCATGTTCACATCAGACACGACTGCGGAAACCGGTTCTGCGCCGACACCGAAAGTCTGTTGTGCTCCGAACGAAGCGATTGCGGCAGATAGTAAGACTCGCCGCTCTAAGTGCTCTGCTCGATAAAAACGACTCGCGAGGTTGGTCGCCGAACCTTGATGCGACCGCTTTCTGGAATTCTTAACTCGTCTTTGCACGACGAATCCCCCGATTGCTGATTAACACGACGAACGCTAAATCGTTTGTAATTTGCCCAAAGGGTTCCCCCCTCAACGATGAGGAGACATGGTGATCGCCCTTTAAGATAATCAGACGACATTAATGTATCGCGGTCGCGTTTGCAATGAAAAAATGGGATGCTGGGATGTGATCCGCAGCGAAGTTCGGGCGTGATTTTCTGGGGAATATGGCTTTGCAGATTACAGTCGGCAAGATTGCGATTAAGCAACCTTCCGTATCAGCTTCCCCTGTACCGTCGAGCGCGAAGCCGCGAGACGGTTCTGTGCTTCCTGCAATCTCCCCATCGCATGGCTGCTCATCTTGCGCATCCAATCGGCAACTTCGGGACTGACGGCTTTGCTCGCGATCCGCTTCACGCGCTTTCCATCAAGGTAGGTTTGCAGAACGGCCGCCGACCAGGCTTTGGCCCTGGCAGCCGTGGGGACTCTCACGGCGACAACCTGAGGGGCGCTGGGAAGTTCGGTGCGGGGGGTGTAGCCGGAGATGGCGGCGAACAGGTCCAGGTCGTGCTGCATGACGCGACGACGCATGATTTTCACTTGCGACGTTCGCGGAAACGCGTCAACAATGCTCTGATTCATACGAATCTCCTGGCGTTAATCTGGGTGCTTTGTCCGGCGTTGCTTCGCCACCCATCTTCTCGGTCGTTGCACGGCATGACTTTCGCAACGTTTATACGACTGATAAGGAACGGCCCAATCGTGATGATAAAACCGGTCATGCTGATCCGAACGGCGGTAACGATCGTTCTGCCGGTCGTCAGCGGCTGCATGGTCAGCCCCGGCAGTCCCGTTTTGCGTCTCGCGGCTTCCAGGGCCGCCACTCAGCCGGCAACCATCGCCGCGGTTATCGACCCTGCGCGCTTCGAACAAGTTCTAGTTTCCACAACGCGCCCCGACACTACCCCGGCGGCGGGCGATCCAAGCTCTCAGCCTGCGAAACTGGCGGATTTAGCCGACCGCGCCGGCGGGCCAGCGGGGGGCTTCATTGTCGGAGCGGTCGGCTCGGCAATCGAAGCGGATGCTGTTGATCGTGCAAAGCGTGCCAACGATGAAGCCGAGCAGCATCCGGCGCAGGTATCCGACGTTTTGGCTCACGCCACCGCCGACTTAAACGGCGACGGCTTCATCACGCTCGACGAAATCACCGCGATGAATCGCGCCGGACTTTCTGAATCTCTGCTTCTTCAGCGGCTGCGAGATTCAAAAGCCATCTTCAGTGCCACGACGCTTCAACAGCAATACCTTCGCGATCGCGGCGTCCCCGAGAGCGTCATCCATCTTGTTGCCGGGCCGAACCCAACCACTCGCAAATCAAGCTGACACCTGCGGGACATCGTGCAGTTAGTCGCTTTGCTTCCGTCGCGCATAATACCCGCATGCGCCCAATGAAATGCCAGATCAAAATCGTGCGCGACATCGTCCGAGTTGCTTTGGTCCGATACTATGTAGCGGCAATAGCGATTGTGCTGAGCGGCTGCCAGAGTTCGCACTTTGAAGTCGTCGAGCCGCTGAGCATGGCGCATGTGATCGATGGGTCGACGGACATCATCGGCTCGTCGCTCGGCGTCGTCTATCACGCGACGGTCATTGATGGACTGGTCGTCTTCCGCATCGAGAACACCACGTCGCTGCCGCTCGATCTGTCGCATTCAACGCTGATCGACCCGGATGGCGTGAAGCGATCGCTTGACGCGCAGTCGATCCCGCCGGGCGGCATGGTCAAGCTTATCCTTCCGCCGCCTCCCCCTGATCCGACCGGCGGGCCGCTGCTCAGCATTGACCTTTCCGGGAACTCGCCGCACGGAACGCAAAATCCGACATGGGTTTGGTCACCGGATCGTGAGGTGACCCTGCAGCTATCGTTTGTGCGCCCCAATGGCTCGATGACTCTGCAATCGCTTCGAATTCGACGCCTTTCAAGTTAAGCTGTTGGGACAATTCCTCAGGAGGATTGATGCGAAAACTGGCCGCACTCTGCGTCGTGATGATGATCGCGTGCTTCACCCTCGCGGCGGACACGCCGAAGCCACCGCAAGCCGCGGATGATTCAAAGATGCTGCCGCCGATTCGCGTGCTGCTCACCACCGGCGGGCATGCGTTCGAACGCAAGCAGTATTTCGCGATGTGGGATTCGCTGCCCGGCGTGAAATACACCGAGTGCGTGCTGCCGAAGGACGCCGATCTGCTGAAGCCCGGCCTTCAGATGCAGTACGACGTCGTCGCGATGTACGACATGGCCAACGGCTTCACGCCGGAGCAGCAGAAGGATTTCGTGGAGCTGATTCGAAGCGGCATGCCACTGGTGTCGCTGCATCACAATCTCTGCTCGCGCGACGACTGGCCCGAATTCCACCAGATCATTGGGGGCCAATACGTTCACAAGCCGACGACAATCGACGGCAAGCTGTATGAGCCGTGCACCTACAAGCACGGCCAGCAGATGGACGTGAAAGTGGCTGACAAGGATCACTACATCACCCGCGGCTTATCCGATTTTCACATCGACGACGAAGCCTATCACGGGTTCTATGTCTCGCCGAGGGTACATGTGCTGCTCACGATCGATCATCCCCTCTGCGGCCACGACGTCTGCTGGACCACCGAATTCGGCAAAGCCCGAGTCTTCTACCTCATGCTCGGCCACGACCATGTCGCCTGGCAAAACCCGGCGTATCCGAAGCTGCTGCTGAGAGGGATTCAGTGGGCAGGCAAGAGGGAAAGCTCGAACTAGCGAGTAGGTTTCGTAGTCTTTGCCAATGACTTTTATTGCCCAAGCTCTTGTCCAAAGCGATCGCATCGTATCGAGCGTTTCCCCGAACTAAGCCCAGGTCGTCGGAAGGTTGGGTACTGAAGGCGGCGGTACCGGGTGATTCGGACAACAGCCGATTGCCGTTAAGGCCAGAACGATGAACGCGAACGCAGCACTCGCTCCGGCGGTTGGCATACAGGTAATGCCGCGGCCTATCGTGTCATTGCTCGACTGCATTGGCCTTCGACTCCACCGCAAGAGCCACAGTCCTGGCAGTACGAGAGACACCGGAACGAAGGGCCAAAATGGCAGTCAAGCGTAAGGGTCGCCGGGAGGAATCCCGACCCCGGCTGGCTTATATAACTGATTGGATTGCTTACATAACTGAAATGGGCTGCGTCACAGTCTGCCGGCGATCGCGTCCAATGGCGCGCAGGGGCCGAGTAGTTCGACGGCAACGAGCCAGATAGGTATCGTGCATCCTAACGACTTGGAGGCGACTTCGTTGAACCGTTGAAGGTGAAATCCATGCCGATTCCAAACGTGATTATCGTTGTAGAAATGGACCCAGTTCCGAATGGCATTCACTTAAGCACCGTCCATAAGTATTGGCTTCCAAGTAATTAACGGTTCGCGCAAGTCGCGGCCTCCTGTCAGACTGGTGTTGCTGAACTCACCAACTCACAGGAGGCCAC
>Ga0182024_10016344_pt1 | contig 14088 bp, 15 predicted proteins | sample P32metaG_FD_120480 | JGI IMG/M metagenome (GOLD analysis project Ga0182024, IMG submission 120480) | Permafrost microbial communities from Stordalen Mire, Sweden - P3-2 metaG (Illumina Assembly) | ecosystem: Environmental > Terrestrial > Soil > Wetlands > Permafrost | place: Sweden: Stordalen... | reverse complement strand
CACGGCGGGCAGCGCCATGATGTACGAGACCATGGTGGCGATGGGCTATGCGGGGACGTCCGATTTCACCGGCCCGGTCAAATTGTCGGGCGATGTGAAGGGCGCCTCGGTGCTGGTTCTGGGCGCGGGCCTGGCGGGCATGACCGCGGCCTATGAATTGCGCAAGGCCGGCTACAAGGTGCAGATCCTGGAATATAACGACCGGCCGGGCGGGCGGAACTGGTCGCTCTATGGCGACGACACTTATACCGAAATGGGCGGCGCCATCCAGCATATCCAATTCGACAAGGGACTTTATTTCAATCCCGGACCTTGGCGCATCCCCTATCACCACCGCGGGCTGCTTTATTACTGCAAGCTGCTCGGTGTGCCGCTCGAATCCTTCAACATGGTCAATTACAACGCCTATGTTCATTCGTCGCGGGCGTTCAACGGCAAGCCGCAGCGTTATCGCGAGATCGCCGCGGATAGCAACGGCTATATAGGTGAGCTTCTCGCCAAGGCCACGTCGCAAGACAAACTCGACGGCGCCATCTCCAAGGACGAGAAAGACGGGCTTCTGCAAATGCTGCGCTTCTGGGGCGCGCTGGACAAGAATTACGAATATAAAAAGAGCGAGGCCGCCAGCAATATGCGCGGCTTTGCGGTCGAGCCGGGCGGCGGGCTGAGTCCCCTGCCGGTCGACTCCGATCCCCTGCCGATGAAGGAGTTGTTCAATTCCGGCATGTGGTTCTCGGTCATTGCCGGGAAAATCTATGAATTCCAGACGCCGTTGTTCCAGGCGGCGGGCGGCATGGGCATGATCGGCAAGGCGTTCGGCCGCGCTTTGGGCAATGCGATCCAATATGATTGCAAGGTCACGGATATCAAACAGGATGCCAAGAGCGTCGCCGTCACGTATGTCGATACCAAGAAGGGCGGCGCGCCGCAGACCGCGCATGCCGATTGGTGCGTTTGCACGATTCCCGCCTCGGTCCTGGGCCAGATTCCCATGACGGTCAGCGCGCCGATGAAGAACGCCATCACTTCGCTTTCCTACGACGCGGCCTTCAAGGTGGGATTGGAATTCAAGCGCCGCTTCTGGGAGGAAGATGACGACATCTATGGCGGCATCACCTATACCGACCAGCCCATCTCCAATATCTCCTATCCCTCGAATGATTATCACCGCCAGGGCGGCGGCGTATTGCTGGGCGGATACATCTTCGGCGACAGCCCGGCGACCTTCCGTTTCTCGGCCCTGTCGGCGCAGGATCAGATCAAGGCGGCGCTGGAGCAAGGCGCCAAGATTCATCCGCAATATCCCAAGGAATTCAAAAGCGGCGTGGGCGTCGCCTGGCATCGCGTGCCTTGGACTTTGGGCTGCTCGGGACGCTGGAGCGATGAGAATCGCGCCAAGAACTATGGCGCGATCTGCGCCATCGACAACCGCATCGTGCTGGCGGGCGAGCATTGCTCGCGGCTGCCGGCATGGCAGGAAGGCGCGGTGCTGTCGGCGCTGGATGCCGTCACCCGGTTGCACAAACGAGTTATGACGGCTTAACAGGCCCCCCTCTGTCTTTTTCGCGCAAGCGCTCAAAGACATCTCCCCCCGTCAGCGGCTCGCCGCACGGGGGGAGAAAGTCACGACCAAGACGCACTGCCCTAAGGCGAGCGCCTATTTCTTTACATACCGGATGACCGCCTTGGGTCCGACTTCGGCGCCATAGATGATGTCGTTCGGGTCCACCCATACGCCTTCCGCGGCGCTGGTGTCGGGATCGGCATGGCCGAGATCGGGATCGGGAATGAAATAATTCACTTCGCCGGTCTTGGCGCTGCCGATGCGCATGCCGCGCTCGAATTTGGGATTATAGCCGTAGCCCTTCTTGGTGGTGGATTCGGAATCGGTGACATAGAGCACGTCATGGGCGTCGATAGTGATGCCGCTGGGCCGGCTGAACTGGGACCAGGCGGCGATGAATTTGCCGTTCTGGTCGAAAATCTGCACCCGGTTGTTGCCGCGGTCGGCGACGAACAACCGACCTTGCGTGTCCATCGCCAGGGCGTGCGGCATTTCGAACTGGCCGGGACCGCTGCCATGGCCGCCCCATTGCAAAATGAATTTGCCGTTGGGATCGAGCTTGACCACGCGGGCATTATGCCCCGGTCCCGGTTCATGGCCGTCGGCGACGAAGATATCGCCATTGGGCGCGATCAAAACCGCATTGGGCTCGTGGAACGTGTCAGGACCGTCGCCCGCCACGCCGGGCTTGCCCAAGGTCCTGAGAACTCTACCGCCCGGGTCGAATTCCAGCACATCGTCGCCGATGCCTTTGCCCACATGGCCGTCGGCGATCCAGATGTGATCGTCCTTGTCGATGGTCATGCCGTGGGGAAAGAGCAGCTTGCCCGCGCCGAACGCCTTGATGAAATTCCCGCCGGCGTCGAACTCCATGATGGGATCGAGCTTGGAGGCGGCGCAATCATTGGCGCCGCAGCGATCAATCACCCAGATATGACCTTGATGATCCACCGCCACCGAATTGGTCGAACCCATGGTGCGGCCGGGCGGCAATTTGAAGAAATCGCGGATGGTGCGGTAGGGGTTGGGCTGGGAATTGGGCGCATTGCCCGCGGCGGCCACTGCGCCCGCGCTTCCCATCAGAATAAGCGAAGCAAGAAACAAGCGGCGAAGCGTCATCTTTTATCCCTCCGGCCAATTATTGCCATCTTGCCCGATTATGTCGTGCCCGATTATGTCGGGAAAGACAGCTTTTCCCCATGTTGCAGATGCGAGCGATTTGGTGCGGCTGGCATCTCGTCGCAATTCCGGGACAAGATGTCATCAGGGGCACGTCTGGAGCGAAAATGGCACGCAGCCTGTCGGAAAGTGATGTCGCCGATTTCCGCGAGCGTCTGTGCGAGACCGCGGCCAGCCTGTTCGTCGAACGCGGCCCCGCCCAATTCAACATGCGCGAGCTGGCAAGCCGGCTGGGGGTGAGCGCCATGACCCCCTACCGCTATTTCAAGGACAAGAACGAGATTCTTTGCGCGGTGCGGGCGCGGGCCTTTCGCCGCTTCGCCGACCGATTGGAAATCGCCCATGCCACCGAAGGCCCGCAACTGCTCAAGAGCGCCGCGATGGGCCGCGCCTATGTCAAATTCGCCCTGGAGGAACAGACCAGTTACCGGCTGATGTTTGACCTCGCCCAGCCGGCGGGCGAAACCGTGCCCGAATTGGAACGCGAAGAGCGGCGCGCCCGCACCTTGATGACTTCGCATGTCCATATGCTGGTGAAGGAAGGCGTGCTGGAAGGCGACGCGGACCAGATCGCCCGCCTGTTATGGGCGGCGTTGCATGGCGTGATCGCGCTGCATCTGGGGCGCAGGCTTCAGAATGTCGCCCTCGACCGGCTGCTGGCGGAAACCATGCGGGTGATCGCCAATGCCTATCGGCCCGTCCAGGCGCCGCCGACGCCCGATATCCCCGCGATTCACGATTGGCCCACCATCCCTTGACCCGGCGGCGGAAGCGGAGCGTTTCTTGAGCGAAGCCTTCATCCCGGTAGGAGCTCCCGTTCACCGGCGGCGCTTGAGCCGCGTCGAGACCGCCTTCATCGCCAGGCGCAATGTGCTGGAGATCATTCCCGGCCTGGCCTACCGGCAGCCCATCGTCTCCGGCGATATGTTGATCCGCTGGCACATGCTGGCCGATCCGGGCGGCATGAAACGGGTGATGCTGGACAATCTCGCCAATTATCCCAAATCGGAAATCATGCGCCGGATGCTGCGACCCGCTATCGGCGAAAGCCTGTTCAACGCCGACGGTGCGGAGTGGAAATGGCAGCGACAGGCGGTGGCGCCTGTCTTCACCCACCGCAACGTGGTGGCGCTTGCGCCCGCCATGAGCGCGACCGCCGAGCGCGTCAGCAAGAAACTGGCGGCGGCCGGCGGACGCGCCGAGATCGTCTCGGCCATGCTGATTGCGACATTCGACGTGATCTGCGATGTGGCGCTGTCGGGGCGGGACCATTTCGACAGCGCCACCTTCAGCCGCGCCATTACGCAATATTTCCTGACCGCGGGCCGCGCCTCGCTGCTGGATTTTCTGGGCTTCCCGGAATGGTTTCCCCGCCCCGGCGAGCTTCTGGCCGGCACATCGGTGAGGACCATGCACAGCATGGTGGCGTCTGCGATCGAAGCGCGGCGGAAGGACGGTCCCAGCACCGCCGATGATCTGCTCGATCACATGCTGGCGGCCGAGGATCCCGAGACCGGCCATCGCATGAATCCCCAGGAACTGATTCACAATATGCAGTTCTTCATCGTCGCCGGTCATGAGACCACGGCGCTGGCGATCTCATGGGCGCTTTATCTGTTGGCCAACAGCCCCGCGCATCAGGAACGGGCGCGGGAAGAAGCAAGGGCGCAATTGAAGGGCCGCGCCGCGACGGCCAAGGACGCCGCCGCCATGCCCTTCATCAAGCAGGTCCTGGAGGAAGCGATGCGGCTTTATCCGCCGGTCGGACTTCTTGCCCGCACCGTGGTGGGAAAAGACGAACTGTGCGGACGGGTGATGCGTCCCAACGACACGGTGTTCCTTCCCATCTGGGCGCTGCATCGCCATCATATGTGGTGGGAAGAGCCCGAACGATTCGATCCCGGCCGGTTCGATCCTGTCAGCGGGCCCAGGCGGGACAAGTATCAATATCTTCCCTTCGGCGCGGGTCCGCGTGTCTGCGTGGGCGCCGATTTCGCCATGATGCAGGCGCAGATCATCCTGGCGACGCTGGTGGGCCGTTTCAGGGTCAAGCCCAGCCTGCCGGAACCGCGTCCCGTGATGACCATGACGGTGAGGCCGGCTCCCGGCGTCTTCCTGGAATTGGACGAGAACGCTTAGGGCTGTTTGGCCGGTGGCGTTTGCGGCTTGGCCGCTTGCTGTTCTTTCTTTGTCAGCGCCAACTGGCATTGCAGATTCTCCGCCGAGCCGGGCAAGGCGCCTTGACTCACGCAAGCGGCATAATTGTCCCGCTCCTGCTGCTCGGTCTGCATATGACGGAAATCGTCCTTGGCCTTGGCTTGGTCTTTTTGCCATTGCGCGAAGCCGGCCGCGCAACCCGAGAGCGTCAGGCTCGCGGCCAACAATCCCGCCACTCTTGTCCGAATGCCCTTTGCCATCGCGGGTGTAAGTCTATGTCTATGGCGGGAGCCGCTCCAGGGGGCTTTACTTTGTATGGCCAGCAGCAATCTGGATCGGCAACCCGCATTGCGTTAGGGTTCGGCGCTTTTTTGGAGGGAATGGCATGGACAAGGATTTGGAAAAGGCGCTGAACGGAAAAGTTTCGCGCCGTGATTTTACCGCTCTGTCAGTTGCCGCGGGATTAAGCGCGACTGCGGGCGCCACGCCTGCCGCCGCGCTGGCGGTGAGCGAACATGACGTGACCATCAAGACGCCGGATGGCACCTGCGACGCCGCATATTTCCACCCCACCACGGGAAAGCATCCCGGCGTGCTGATCTGGACCGATGTGTTCGGCCTGCGCCCCACCTTCCGTGAGATGGGAAAGCGGCTGGCGGCGGAAGGCTATGCCGTGCTGGTGCCCAACCCCTTCTACCGCACCCAGAAAGCGCCGGTGATGGAGGATGCCAGCAAGGTGGACTTCAATGATTCCGGCTTTCGCACCAAGATGCAAAGCTGGACCGGCCCGATCAACCAGGCGGGCGCGATCGAACGCGATGCCGCCGCCTATATTGCCTTTCTGGACGCGCAGAAGGAAGTGGACACGGCCAAGAAGATCGGCACGCAAGGCTATTGCATGGGCGGGCCCTTGGTGTTCAAGACCGCGGCCACCATGTCCGACCGCGTGGGCGCGGGCGCCACATTCCACGGCGGCGGCCTGGTCACCGACAAGCCGGACAGCCCGCATCTTTTGGCGCCCAAGATCAAGGGGCACATGTACATGGCCGTCGCCGCCAGCGACGACAGCCGCCAGCCGGACGCGAAGGACAAGCTGAAGGAGGCCTTCGCCGCCGCCCATGTGCCGGCCGAAGTCGAACTTTATACCGGAACCATCCATGGCTGGTGCGTGCGCGACATGCCCATGCAGGACGGCAAGCCTATCTACAATAAGCCGGATGCGGAGCGCGCCTGGGGCAAGCTCGAAGCGCTCTACAAGACGAGCCTGGCTTAAGCTTCACGCATCCATTTTTTACAGGCCCCGGCGGCCAAGCCGGTGCCTGTTTTTCATGCGGCGCCCGGACAATTCAGCGCTGCCCACTGCAAAAGCAGGATGGTCTTGGCGTCGATGATCTGGCCCCGCATTACCATCTCAAGCGCCGCCGCCAGGGGCAGTTCAACGATCCCGATATCCTCGCCTTCCTGTTCATTGCCGCCGCCGGGCGCGTGGGCCGCGGCGGAATCATAATCGGCCACGAACAGGCTCAATCTCTCTTTCATCGCGCCCGGACTCATAAAGCAGTGAAAGGCGCGCGTGAGATTTTCGATGTGAATTCCCGCTTCCTCCATCGCTTCCCGGATCGCGCAACGTTCGGGATCGTCACCATCCAGCTTGCCGGCAATCGCTTCGATCAACAGATCAGGATAGCCATGTTCGAAAGCCGGCCAGCGGAATTGACGGATCAGAAGCACAAGCGAGCGCGCCCGGTCCATCGGCAGCACCGCGGCGCCATCGCCCACGTCGTAGGATTCCCGTATTTGGCGCTGCCAGCCGCCGTCGCGGCGGCGAAAATCGAACTCGGCCTTGCGCAGCACATAATGATTGTTCGACAAGACCGAGAGATCAAGCAGGCGGATCCGGGTGCCGATATCGGGCGCCCGCCCGTCGTCGTCTGTCATTTTGGCCATGCGGCGGATTTCTCTTTGGTGGAGGTTTGACCTTCATCTTGCCGCAAATCTGGCCGGATTCCTTGCCATTTTGGGCTACAGGAGCAACCTGATGTCGCCATATGGGTGGGCTATGCGTTATGACGTTCGAGAGGGTCATGGAGTTTGAAAAGATGCGCCGCACCGTTCCTCTGATCAGCTTCGGGCTGGTGCTTTTCAGCACCGCCGCGATGGCCCAGCCGTATCCGCCGCCGCCACCGCCACCGTCGGACCAGCCGTCGCGCGACATGTATTGCCGCCACAGCGCGGCCGCCAGCACCGGCTATGTCACGCCGGGCGAGGCCGCCAATCGGGCCCAGACCAACGGCACATTGGGTGGCCTTCTGGGCGGCGCGGCGCTGGGGGCCATCATCGGCGGGCGTCATGCCGGCGCTGGCGCGGCGATCGGCGCGGGAGCGGGCGCGATAGCCGGCACCGCGGTGGGCTCCGCCAACGCCAATCAAGCGGCCGACGAGGTTCGGCGGCGCTATTCTGAGACCTATTACGCCTGCATGAATGGCGGCTATGGACCGCCTCCGCCTCCCGAATATTACGCGCCGCCTCCGCCACCGGACGATTATCCGCCGCCGCCGGGCGATTATCCGCCCCCGCCTCGTGGCGACTATCCACCGCCTCCCCCGCCAGACGGACCCTATCCGCGCTGAGCGTCAGGTGAGATCGATGTGCGGATTCCAGGCGACTTCCCAAAGGAAGCCGTCGGGGTCGGAGAAATAACCGGAATAGCCACCCCAGAAGACGTCTTGCGCGGGCTTGACGATTTTGGCGCCGGCTTTTTCGGCGAGACGCAACGTCTCGTCCACATCCTGTTTTGAAGCGACATTGTGGCCGAGGGTAAAGCCAGGGAAGCCCGATCCGGCGGACACGGTTTGCGCGTCTTCCGCAAGCTGGTCGCGGGGAAAAAGCGCGAGCCATGTGCCCGCCAATTTCAGGAACACGATATTCTCGGTATCGCCCTCGGTGGGAAAACCAAGCCCGTCGCGATAGAAAGTCAGCGCGCGCTTCAGATTCGCCACGCCCAATGTGATCAGGCTGATTTTTGGTTTCATCCTGGCCCCTTCATTTTCCATGAAGCCCGCTTTATTCTTTCGCCTTAGCCAGGGCCGAATCCAGGGCATCGCGGAAGCCGACGCTGGTTACGGTGGCGGAAGATATCAGATCCACATGGGCGTTTTGCGCCTTGATGGCTTCGCTTTTGAGCAGCGGCTTAACGAAATCGGTGACTTCCACCGATCGGGTGCGGTCGAAGGGCATCTGCAGGAACTGCACATCGGCGATCTTGCCACCCTGGATTACGGCCTTGACCTGGATCATGCCCCACAGGCTCTCGACCGGATCGCCGGTGAATTCGCCATCCTTGTAACGGGCGGATTGGGCCTCTGCCCGCGCGCCGGCCAGAAAAAGCGCAAGCGCGGCGGAAATCAATATCCGGCGGGTCTGGGTGCGATTTGCCATGGCTTTCTCGAAGCGTGGTGAATTTTATCCAAGTGCCCGGCCCTGTCCAGAAAAGTTGAGTGCGTCGGGGGCGTTCATTCCGGCGACCGGGATTCAAGGCCAAACCAGCAAAGGCCGGAGACAAGGACGCATCCCTTGCGCGGGCTTTTTTGTGGCGCTATCTAAAAACCCCGCCGGACCCGGCGACAGAGGAACCGTTCGGCATGTCAAGATTTTCGCTGGTTCTGGCGGCCCTGGCCGTCGCGGCTGCGCCCGCGCTGGCGCAGGGCAATGCCGCCGGCGGCTACGGGACTGCCACCGCCACCAATATCTGGACCGGCGTCTATACCGACCAACAGGCGGTGCAGGGCGCGAGGATCTATCCCTCGGCCTGCTCGGAATGCCACGGCAAGGCGCTGGAGGGCGTTCCGGACGAAGGCAACCCGGCGCTGGCCTCCCCCGGCTTCATGGTGGAATGGGATGGCCAGACCATGGCCGACCTGGTGGGCCATATCCATATCGGGCCCAGCGACAATTCCGGCGGCATGGACCCCGACACCGCGGTGGCGCTGGCCGCCTTCATCCTGAACCAGAACGGCGTGCCTTCCGGCAAGACTCCGCTTTCCACCGATGCGAAGGACGAGGCCAAGATTCTTTTCACGGAACAGAAGCCCAAATAGCGGACGCCCCTGTCGTCCGTTTGATCAGGCGTTATCCCCGAAAGTAAACCCGAAGCGACAGGCCGCTTGATCGCGGCCTGTCGCGTTTCGGTTCTAGTTCGCCGAAGGCAGGCTATAGGCGATGTAATCGCCCGAGTAATTGCCGCCGCTGACCGCGACGACGATGTACTGCTTGCCATCCACCACATAGGTCATAGGCGAACCGGACTGCGGCGCGGGCATATATACCGCACCCACCTGCTTGCCGGTCTTCTGGTCATAGCCGCGCAAATAAGCGCCGCGCGGGTGACCGGGCTGGGTGGTATCAAGCCCATCGCCGACCACCACCAGATTCTTGGTGATGACTTCGCCCACGGTTGCCTGCTGTCCGGTATTGCCAATGTTGAGACCCTTGAGCGCGGGATTGTTCTTGATCTCATCCGGCGTGTCACCAAGGGGCACCTCCCAGACAATGTCGCCGCTATCAAGATTGGTGGCGGTGACGACCCCGTAAGGCGGTTTCACGAAGGGCAGTCCGTCCACATTGCGGGGCGGGGGCGTTCCCTGTGCGGTTTGCGGATGCGCGGCCAGAATTTCCGCCAACTTGGCGTCATCGGTGCTCACCTTGGGAGCGTCCGAGGACGAGCCGAAGCCGGGACCACCATTGATGCGGAAGGGCTGCCCTGCGGTGCCTTCCAGATAGCGATTGTCGGTCAAGCCCGCAGGCGGTTCGACCAGCCCCATCAGCGAGACACCGGCATTGGCTGCGGGCGTAAAGACCACGTGGGTTTCCGGATTGAAGCCGGCGCCGGGCCAGTTGGTGCCACCGCCGAGCGTTCCGATATCCATGACCGCGTACGGCCCGCCCACCTTGCCCAGAACAGCGGGCGAGAACATGGGACCCATCGTGTAGTTCTTCTTGATGATTTCGATCGCCTTGGCACGCAGTTCCGGCGTGAAGTCGATCAGCTCGTCCGTGGTTATGGCGTTGCGCGCATAGGATTTGGGCTTGGTGGGGAAGGGCTGGGTCTTGGACGTCTCCTCGCCCGGCGTGGTGCTTTGTGGCACCGGCTTTTCCACGATCGGCCAGATCGGCTTGCCGGTGACGCGGTCGAACACATAAAGATTGGCTTCCTTGGATGGGACAGCGACCGCCTTTACCGTCTTGCCATCGTGGGTGATGTTAACCAGCAGCGGCGGAGAGGACATGTCATAGTCCCAGATCGGATGATGGGCGATCTGGTAGTACCATTTCATCTTGCCGGTGGTGAGATCCAGGCACACCAGGCTGTCGCCGAACAAATCGTTGCCCGGACGCGCGCCGCCATAGGCATCGTTGGTGGGATCCTCGACCGGCACATAGACGCTGTTGAGTTCGGGATCGACGGTCATGCTGGCCCAGGTGCCGGTGTTGCCGTTGTAGTCGGCCGCGTTGTTCTTCCAGCTCTCGTAGCCAACCTCTCCCTTCTGCGGGATGTTGTGGAAGGTCCAGAGCAGCTTGCCGGTCTTCATGTCGAAGGCGCGGGTCAGTCCCTTGGTGTTGTTTGATTCCAGCGGCTGCGAGCCTTCCTTGAAGGACGAACCTACCAGCACGATGTTGTTGATCACGGTGGGCGTGCTGTGCAGCCCGATCTCTCCGGTCACCAGATCGATTTGCTTGTATTCGCCGGGATGCCCCTGCACGCCGGCATAGGCTCCCACCTTCAAATCCACGATGCCATGATCGCCGAAAGTTTCGATGGGACGGCCGGTGTGGGCATTGAGTTCGACCAAGCGATAGCCGGTCGTGATGTACAGGATGCGATCATCGCCATTGCCGTCGGTCCAATAGGAGACGCCGCGGCCTGAAAGCTGGCGTGGCGCAACGGCGGCGCGCAAGCCTTCATCCATGCCATAGACCCATTTGAGCTCGCCGGTCTTGGCATTGAGCGCAATCACGTCGCGGCGCGAGCCGGCGGTGGTGTAAAGCGTGCCGTTGATCTCCAGCGGCGTGCCTTCGAGCTTGAATTCCGGACGTCCGCCCAGATTGTCGGTCTTGAAATGCCAGGCCTGTTGCAACTGGTTGAAGTTCGACGCATTGATCTGGTCTTGCGGCGAATAGCGCGACCCTGATGGATCGGCGAAATACATCGGCCAATCGCCTTTGGCGGTGGAAGGCTGGCCCGTGCTCTGAGCCGATGCCGTACCCAATGCGGACAAAAGTGCAATCGCCGCGACTGACGCCAGGCGCGCTGCTGAAATCTTCGAAGACATTCGCTTTCCCCTCCTGAATGGAAGAGAGGCGGGGAACCGGAACGCGCCCTCGCCCCTCCGGTATTCTTTGGTGAGTTTTTCATAGGACGAAAGGACTAGCAATGGACACGGTAAAGCAAACAAGCGCCGGACATGATCCGGCGCTTGTTTCGTTACATCTCGTTACATGTTGCAATGCAGAAGCGCGGGCCTACTTGATGGCCGGATTGACGTATCCGTGCTCCAGCACCTTCTTGGGGTCGGGGCGGACGCTGAGATAAGTCACCCCTCCTTCGGGGATGTCCGCCCAGCCATGCGGCACGCCCTTCGGGATCACGGAAATGTCGCCCACCGTGACTTTGCGGGCCACATAATTGCCCACGATCTGGCCGCTGCAGGAGGGACCGTTGAGGATCTTGGTGACCTCGCTGTCCGGACCAGAACGCATGCCATTCATGACTTCGCCGCCGGTGACCAGGGTGCCCGAGCCCGCGATCACGATATAGGTTTCGTCGGTGTCATCGTGCGAGATGCCGCCCGCAGACGCCGGCTTGGAGGCCGCCGGAAGCGCGGTGATCCCGCACGGAACGGCATTGGCCGGCCGTTGCGGTGCCGCCGCGCCCGCCGGGCGCTGGCCCGTCGGCCCGCGTTTCACCACCGCGACGGAAAGCTGATAGGCGCCCAGATCCACCACCTTCAAAGTGTGGTCTACGGATTTCTGGCCGCTGTTCAGAACCGCCTGCACCTGGGCGTTGGTGATGTCGGTGGCCACGTTTTGCTGGGCAAGCGCCGCGCCCGAAGCAGTGAGCAAGAGCGCCGCCGTAATCCAAGTTACTTTATGCATAGTCCCCTCCTTGAAAATCCCTGAATGTTCCATTTCCCGAAATGGCCTTTTGGCCAAGCGGCGGCACTATAGACAGATATAAGTGGGCTGTAAGCCCGGCCGGCGCGCCTGAACGCCCCATGAATTCCGACGCCAGCGCCGGTTCAGGACGATTCCAAGAGAGTGGATCGTGAAGGGGCGCCGATGCCGCCGGTATCAACCATGAAGGGATCAACCATGGAGCAAGTCATGTCCATTATCAGCCGTTCCGCCATCATCCTGGCCCTGGCGTCGGCGCTGGGTCTTTCGGGGATCGCCAGCGCCTCCGCCGCGACCTGGCAGCAGCGACACCCGCGCCGAGTCGAAGTCAATCATCGCCTCGCCAACCAGGACAGGCGCATCAACCGTGATCTCGCGCAAGGCAAGATCACGGCCCATCAGGCCGCGCGCTTGCATCGCGAGGATCACATGGTACGCGCCGACGAACGTTTCGACGCGCGCTTTGACCGCAGCCATCTCACGCGTGCCGATCAACGCTCTCTCAACCAGGACGAGAATGGCGTCAGCCGGCAGATCCATCGCGACGCGCATTAAAGGCGGTGAAGGAGCTCTCTAAAACGGGCTCCTTTTCCTTAAGCTTGAGGTAATTCCGTTATGGAATGGTCTTGGGTCCGACTTCGGAGCGATCCATGGAACCTCGCCGGACTTTCGGGCGGCGTGCCGGCCCGCAATCCCTGACAGCTGAGTTGGCGCCGCGCGCCCCCCAGGCTGAGACCGCCGCCGCTGTTTCTCTTCCCGTTCCGGCGCCCGCACTCCCATCCGTTGAAGATGAAATCGAAGAGTGGAAACGGACGCGCGGGCACGGCTTTTCTTTTCCCTGGCGCCAATTGGCCCTGATGGCCGGACTTTGCTTCGGCGTCGCGTCATTCATTTTGCCTGCGACAGTGAATGACGACGTGCAATGGCCGCTCTACCTCCTTGCCGCGATCAGTTTTTATGCGGGATTGCGTAAGCGAAAGAATAAAACGGCCTGACGCGGATCACCGCTGCAATCACACACGATCTGGATTATCGTGGCCGGCCTCACGGAGATGAGGAATGCGCGCAACATTTTTCCTGATGACGGGGTTTCTGGCGTTGGCAAGCGCGGCCGCCGCTGCGCAACCGCTGACGCATTGCTTCTCGGATACCCAATTCGACGGCTGGTGGCGCTCCGCCGGCGACAAGACGCTTTATATCCGCACCAACACCGCGCGCTATTACCGGCTCGATCTGGCGCGGCAATGCGGCGTCTCCGGATTTTCCGGCGCGCATCTGATCCTCAAGGTTCACGGAAGTGACACGATTTGTTCACCGTTGGATTTCGATCTGCGCGTAAGCCAGGGCTTGGGTGATATTCCCCGTCCCTGCTTCGTGAAAAAGATGAGCGAAGTCCCGGCCGCCGACGTGGCCGCATTGAAGAATCTCAAGCCGTAATTGTCCGAATCGGCGAGTCGATTCCTCCGCCGACTCCATTAACGATTTTTATAGTTTGAGAGTCTGCCGCGCCGGTCAAGTTCTCGTTGGATTTTCAATTTCCTATTTCCGTCACGCGAACGTCACAGCCAAACCACGCGCGCACTCCGCGCGGTGTCATCAAGCCGTCAAGCATGTGTGGCATCCACAGCGCGCGACGGGGACATCTTACCTGATCATTTCAACACGGCGCTTTCCCATGAACGGGCGATCGCGCCGGCGGTTGTGCTTACCCCTGTCGGATTTGACCAATCAAGGGGTGCCCATATGTCTCGAGTGATTTCCAGCCGTCTCAGAAATTCGTCCGCCAGCCTGGCGCTAACCGTCGCGGCGATGTTCTTCGCGGGCCCCGCCTTCGCCCAGCAAGTCGCGGCCAACGATCCGGCCACCGGCCAACCCCTTGAGACCGTGGTCGTCACCGGCACCGCCCAGTTCAGCACCGACGCCGCGCCGGCCAAATCCTCGCTCAACACGATGGAGCCGGAAACCATCATCAACCGCTCCTATATCGAGAATTTCATGCCGCCCCAGGCGGACTATGT
>Ga0182024_10016343_pt1 | contig 14088 bp, 13 predicted proteins | sample P32metaG_FD_120480 | JGI IMG/M metagenome (GOLD analysis project Ga0182024, IMG submission 120480) | Permafrost microbial communities from Stordalen Mire, Sweden - P3-2 metaG (Illumina Assembly) | ecosystem: Environmental > Terrestrial > Soil > Wetlands > Permafrost | place: Sweden: Stordalen... | reverse complement strand
CCGACGGCGTGCGCACGTTGTCCTCGAGCACCTTCCAGGCGCCGTGCGCGTCGCGCACGAGGTCGCACCCGGCGACGTGGGTGTAGACGCCGCGCGGCGGGCGGATGCCGTGGGCGGCGCGCGCGAAGTGCGAGCGGCTCGCGATCAGCGTCCAAGGCACGATCCCGGCCTTGACGATCTCGCGCTCGTGGTAGACGTCGTCGACGAAGTGGTTGAGCGCACGGATCCGCTGCGCGAGCCCGCGCTTGATCTCGCGCCACTCCGCCGCCGGGATGATCCGCGGGATCAGGTCGAGCGGGAACGGGCGGTCCGCGACGGCGCCCTCGGGGCTCGTCAAATCGAAGGTGATCCCCTGGCGCATGAAGATCGCGTCGCGCAGTGCGCCGGCCGCGACGAGGCTGTCCGCGCCGAGGCGCTCCAGCTCGGCGACGAGCGGCTGCGCGTACGGACGCGGCACGCCGTCGGCGGCGAACACCTCGTCGAAGGTCGTGACCGACCCAGCCGTGCTCATCGTCACATTCTCCGCGACAGCGCAAGCGCCGTGTGAAGCCACCGTGGACAAGATCCGGCGCCCGCGTTTATCCGCGACGGCGCACGCCGGACGACCGTTTGTCCCGTTCGCCCGGGCGTGGTCGGACCAGGTCTCATCGCTCTTCACCACACCGGATCCGATTTATCCGATATGCTCTCGGGGATGTCCCGCATGACCGCCACCGAAGCGGCCCGCAACTTCTCCGAGGTCCTCAACCGCGTCGCCGCGGGCGAGCAGATCGAGCTGACGCGCAGCGGTGCCGCTGTTGCGGTGATCCGCCCGCCGCAAACGCGGTTCGTCTCGGCGGCACGCTTTCGGGAGATCCTCGCGGCCGCTCCCAGCCCCGACGCCGAGTTCGGCGACGATCTGCGCGCGGTTCGCGCGAGCGCCGGACCGCCGGGTGATCCGTGGCCGTCCTGATCGACACCGATCTGCTGATCGACCTCGAGCGCGGGGACGCCGCAGTCGAAGGGCTGCTCGGCGAGGAGGAGCGCGCGATCAGCGTGATCACCGTCAGCGAGCTGCTGCACGGGACCCTTCGCACACGGGGCGCGGCGCGGGCACGTCGGCTTGCCTTTGTCGAGCATCTCCTCGCCAGCCTGCAGGCGATTCCCATCACCGAGCCGGTGGCGCGGATCCACGCCGACATCTGGTCGGGGCTGGAGGAGCGCGGCGAGCCGGTCGGCGCCCACGACCTCTGGATCGCGGCGACGGCGGTCGCCCACGGACTCGCCGTCGCGACGCGCAACGCCTCCCCCTTCCGCCGCATACCGGGTCTCCGCGTCCTGACGCCAGCGGCCTGAGTCCAGACGCCCGGGGCCGATGCTGTAACGCTCGCGAGGTGATCTCGTACTCTTCGCAAGGCGAGCGATCACCCCAGCCAGATGACCGTCCTCTCCACCACCCATCCGGGCGCAAGGATCGATGACAGCATCGACGCGTTCGGCCGCGCTCCGGCGAGCGCACGAGCGCCGGCGCGGGTTCTCGTGCTGTTCGAGTCGAGCGCCAGCGGCGCCGCGGCGCTTCGCGAAGCGGCCGCGCTGGGCGGCGCCGACACCACCCTGACGGTCGTGACCCTCGCACCGCAGAGCGTGCAGCCGCGCTGCTGCACCCGGGGTCCGGGCGTCGAGGTCGTCAACTGCGTGGTCCGCGACGAGGCCGAGCTCGAACTGACGCAGGCGCGCACGATCCTCGGCGACAGCGCAGCGACGGCGACGTTCAGGAGCCTCGTCGGCGGCCAGGATCCGCCGCTTCACGCATGGGCCGCGGAGCGGGCGTTCGATGTGATCGTCGTGCCCCGCCGCCGGCGCTCCGTCGCCGGCCATCCGTCCGCGCGCAGGCTGCGACGGGCGACCGCCGGAGAGCTTCGGCTGGTCAGCTAGCGCCGTCGCTGCGCCGCGCGAGGTGATGCGACGGAGCGCGCCGATCGCCTATCCGGCGAGCGCGCCCGGCCGTGCCTTGCACCCGCCGAGCGGAGTGGGACGCGGGTAGACGTTGTAGAAGTCGACGGGGCAGAGGAAGTAGAGGTGGCGGCGGTCGGCGGTGAGCGTCAGCGCCGAGGTCGCCTCGAGCTCGCAGCTTCCACCGGGCGTGCCACCCCGGCTCGCGTCAATCGACGGGTCGCAGACCGCGGGTGGATTGATGTCCAGCGGCTCGTACTCCGGTGTTGTGGTGCCGGTGTCGGGCACCGGGTTCGGCGTGTAGCTGACCCAGTTGATGGCCGGAGCGTCCACCGCGACGGCGGTGATCCAGACGTTGAGGGACGCCACCGCCGGCACCGCCGGTCCGGCCACCACCGGCGCCGTCGCCCAGCTTCGGCTCGCCGGCACAAACGAGACGAGGTGCTCCGTCTCCACGCCGTACGGCGGTCCGTTGCTCGGGCTCTCCCAGTCGTAGAGGACCGATCCGCCGACGGCGCTCGGCGATGTCGGCAGAAAGACGCCTCCGTCGCAGCCATCGAAACCGCCGCTGTCGGCGATCGCCTGCGCGCCGTCGCCCAGCTCGTCGGCAAGCACCTCGAAGAGCTCGCCGCCGATCGGGCCGCAGCCCGCCCGCGCGACGTGATAGCCGCGCAGCTCCCAGTCGATCGCGAGCACGCTCCCGTCGAGCGACATCGAGATGGCCCACGCGTGGCTGTTCGGACAACTCGTGGCGGGCGGGCAGGGCGGGCTGCCGGCCGGCAGCCGTCGCAGCGGGCGGCCGCCCCGCCAGAGATAGATCTCGGGGACCCGCGGCGCGGCGTGCGCTGGAACCCTCGCAAACGCGATCGCGCCGTCCCAGATCGCCGGCACCGTGTCCGAGGCGCCCGGGGCACCGATCGCGCTCACGCGCGCCGGCACGCCGCCGAGCAGGCTCAGCTCCCAGATCCGGCAGCCGCGGCCGTTCGCCCAGTCGAGCTGCCACTCGTCGCTGGCGTACCCCGGCTCCGTCGAGCAGCGCGAATACACGACCGCCGGGTTGCCGTTCGCGTCCGGGCCGGCGTCGGCGTCGAACGGAACCGACCGCGCCGGCACGGGCAGCGCCTCCATCACACCGTCGTGCCAGGCCATCAGCTGCCAGCTCCCCGCCGTCCCGGCCCGCGCACTGAACACCACGTACCCGCCGTAGGCCGTCACGCCCCAAGCCCCGGAGGGGAGCGCGGCAAGATCGCGTGACGGCGTCGGAGCCGCCGCCCCGGGCGACGCGGACGCGCTGGCGCCGCCGAGCAGCGCGAGCGCGCCCGACAGGCACGCGGCCGCGCCCACCACGGCCGCCGCGACACCGCGCATCCGTGTCGAACCGCGTCGCATGACACTCACGATCACAGAAACGATCGCCCCCCGCGAATGTCTCGCGGCGACTGCCGCCGCGGCCCCCTCAGCCCAGCAGCTCGTAGGCCGGCAGGGTGAGGAACTCGACGAACTCATCGCCGGTCGCGACCTGGTCGAACAGCGCGCGCGCCTGCTCGTAGCCGTCGCCGAGCTTTGCCAGCTCCTCGTCGGTCACCTGGGCGACCTGCTCGGGGGTGAAGCGGCCGTCGCGCAGCCACTGCCAAACCTGGGCGCGCGAGATCTCGGAGGTCGCGGCGTCCTCCATCAGGTTGAAGATCGCGACCGCGCCCGAGCCGCCGAGCCAGGCGGCGAGGTACTGGATGCCGACCGAGACGTTGTTGCGCAGCCCCTCGAGCGTCACCTCGCCCGGGGTCGCGGCGACGTCGAGCAACGCGCGCGCGTCGGGCACGACGTCCTCGCGCAGCACGTCGAGCTGGTTGGGATGGGTGCCGAGCACCCGGTCGAAGACCTCCAGCGCGACGGGGACCAGGTCGGGGTGGGCGACCCAGGTGCCGTCGTAGCCCTGCGAGGCCTCGCGCTCCTTGTCCTCGCGCACCTTCGCCAGGGCGACGGCGTTGACGGCGGCGTCGCGGCGCGAGGGGATGAAAGCCGCCATGCCGCCGATCGCGTGGGCGCCGCGGCGATGGCAGCTCGCCACCAGAAGCTCCGCGTAGGCGCGCATGAACGGGACGCCCATGCCGACGGCGGCGCGGTCCGGCAGCACGAACTCGGGGCGGTGGCCGAGCTTCTTGATCACGCTGAAGAGGTAGTCCCAGCGGCCGGCGTTCAGCCCGGTCGCGTGCGGTCCCAGCTCGAACAGGATCTCCTCCATCTCGAAGGCGGCGAGGATCGTCTCGATCAGCACCGTCGCGCGGATCGTGCCGCGGGGGATGCCGAGCAGATCCTGCGCGCGTTCGAAGACGGCGTTCCACAGGCGCGCCTCCAGATGCGACTCGAGCTTCGGCAGGTACAGGTACGGGCCGCTGCCGAGCGCCGCGAGCGCCTCGTGGTTGCGCAGCAGGTAGAGGCCGAAATCGAACAGCGAGGCGGAGATCGGCGCACCGTCGAGCTCGAGGTGGCGCTCCACCAGATGCCAGCCGCGGGGGCGCACCAGCAGCGTCGCGACCTGCTCGTTCAGCTCGTAGGTCTTCTCCGGCGTCTGCAGGCTGATCGTGCGCGCGATCGCGTCGCTCAGGTTGCGCTGGCCGTCGAGCATGTTGCGCCAGGTCGGCGAGTTGGAGTCCTCGAAGTCGGCCATGAAGACCCGCGCACCCGAGTTCAGCGCGTTGATCACCATCTTGCGATCCGTCGGGCCGGTGATCTCGACGCGCCGGTCGGCCAGGTCCGCGGGCGCGGCCGGCACCCGCCAGTCGCCGGCGCGCACCTCCGCCGTAGCGGTCAGGAAGTCCGGCAGCTCGCCGCCCCGCAGGGCCAGGGCACGCTCGTGGCGGGCCGCGAGCAGCTCCTCGCGCCGCGCGCCGAACTCGCGCGACAAAAGCGTCAGGAACTCCACCGCCTCCGCCGTCAGCACATCATCGGTGACGCTCATCGCAGCGCAAGTCTATTGCGGGTTTTCCGCGGGGGCCCCGGTTTCACCGATGGACGCGCGCCAAATCGAGGTGTACGCTTGTCACGCGTCCGTGTGGGCGCTGCCGTTCTGGCCGGCCTTCGCCAGCAGCCTGGAAAGGGGCCGATGGTCCTAGAGACGACCGCGCCCGACGGGATCGACGATCACGGCGGCCGGGAGCCGGGAGACGCAGCGCAGGAGGCCCGCGAACGCGGCGCCTACTGGACCGCGGAACTTGCTCCGTACGCGCGCGCGAGCGTGCCGCGCAGCATCGCCGGCCTGTTCACCTCGGTCGTGCCCTACCTCGGGCTGCTGGTCGCGATGTACTACTCGCTGCGCGTCTCCTACCTGCTGACGCTGGGGATCGGCGTGCTCGCGGCTGGCTTCCTGCTGCGCACCTACATCGTCTTCCACGACTGCACCCACGGCTCCTACCTGCCGACCAAGCGCGGGAACCAGTGGCTCGGCAGCGCGCTCGGCGTGCTCGTCTTCGCGCCGTTCGCGAACTGGCGCCACAACCACGCCGTCCATCACGCCACCGCCGCCGACCTCGACCGCCGCGGCCAGGGCGACGTGCCGACGCTGACGGTCGCGGAGTACAACGCCCGCGAATGGCGCGGGCGGCTCGGCTACCGCCTGTTCCGCAACCCGGTCGTGATGTTCGGGCTCGGGCCGCTCGGCGCGATGATCCTCGCGCCGCGGATCGTGCCCCGCAACGCGCGCCCACGGATCCGCCACAGCGTGCATCTGACGAACCTCACGCTCGCGGTGGTGGTCGCCGGCGCGTGCCTGCTGATCGGCTGGCGCGACTACCTGCTGATCCAGGGACCGCCGGCGCTCTTGGCGGGCGCGGCGGGGATCTGGCTGTTCTACGTGCAGCACCAGTTCGAGGACACCTACTGGGAGCGCAAGACCGGCTGGACCTACGCCGACGCGGCGCTGCGCGGCAGCTCATACCTGAAGCTGCCGAAGATCCTGCAGTTCTTCACCGGCAACATCGGGCTCCACCACGTCCACCACCTCAACTCGCGGATCCCCAACTACAACCTGCAGGCCGCGCACGACTCCAACCCGGTCTTCGAGAGCGTCCCGACGCTGACGGTCTGGGACGGCCTGCGCGCCACGCGGCTGAAGCTGTGGGACGAGGATGCGCGCCGCCTCGTGACGTTCGGGCAGGCGCGCGCCGCAACCGCCGGCGCGGTCCGCGGCCGCCCGTCCTCGGCCCCCCTCTGAGGCTGTAGCGATCGGCGCATGCGCCGATCGCCGGGATGGCGCATGCGCCATCCCGCGGGTGGGTGCATGCACCCACCCGTCCCCACAGGTGGATATACCTTTCTCATGCCCACGTCGGGGGAGGGACCACCGGATGCGGCGCCCGCTGAGGAACGCCCCGAGCGCTACGGGCCGCTGATCGTGCGGCGGATCGTCAAGGAGGACGGGCGCCAGCTGATCCGCTTCGATCGCGCCGACGAGCCTCCGCGCACGTGAGCCTGCGGCGCTACAACGAGCTGCGCGGCGAGGAGGTCGTCTACGCCGTCGACCGCCAGGACCGCACGTTCCTGCCGCCCGAGGACCACTGCCCGCTCGATCCGACGCGGCCCGGTGGAGCGCCGACCGAGATCCCGTTCGAGGCATTTCAGATCGTCGTCTTCGACAACCTGTTCCCGAGCTTCGAGGCGCCGGCCGGCGCGGCCGAGGTCGTCGTCTACACCGACGACCATCACGGCTCCTTCGCCGGCCTCGATTCCGCGCGCGCGGAGGCGCTGATGTGGGTCTGGCGCCAGCGCTACGAGGAGCTGGGGGCCCGGCCCGACGTGCGCTACGTGATGATCTTCGAGAACCGCGGCGTCGAGGTCGGTACGACGCTGCACCACCCGCACGGCCAGATCTACGCGTTCCCGCTGCTGCCGCCGGTCGCCGCGCTCGAGCTGGCCGCCGACGAGCGGCTCGGTGGCTGCGCGCCGTGCACGCTCCTGACGCGCGAGCTGGCGGACGGCGAGCGCGTCGTGCACGCCAACGACGACGTCGTCGCCTACGTGCCGTTCGCCGCGCGCTGGCCCTACGAATGCCATGTCGTGGTGCGCGAGCACCGGCCGAGCCTCGTGGCGTGCACGCCGGCGGAGCTGGCGTCGCTGGCGAGCGCGCTGCAGGCCGTCACGCGCGGCTTCGACCGCCTGTTCGACCGCCCGTTCCCGTACGTGATGGTGGTGCACCAGGCGCCGACCGACGGCGAGCTTGCCGGCCACCTGCACGTCGAGTTCTACCCGCCGCTGCGAACCGCCACCAAGCTCAAGTACCTCGCCGGCTGCGAGCAGGGCGCCGGCACCTTCATCATGGACGTGCTGCCGGAGCACTCCGCGGCGGCGCTGCGGGAGGTGATCGGCTGATGGCGATGCCCAGCCATGTCGTGGCGTTCGCGCCGGGGCGCGTCAACCTGATCGGCGAGCACACCGACTACAACGACGGCCTCGCGCTGCCGTTCGCGATCGACGCCGGCGTGCGCGTCGACGCGACCGCGACCGGCGACCAGACGATCCACGCCCACGCCGTCGACCTCGACGCCACCGACAGCTACATGCTCGGCGGCGAGGCGCCGTCGCCCGGCGGCTGGCGCGCCTTCGTGCGCGGCGCGACAGCCGAACTGGCGGCGGCCGGGCTGCCGCTGCGCGGCGCGAGCCTCGAGATCGAGGGCACGATCGCGCGCGGCGCCGGGCTGTCCTCGTCCGCCGCGCTCGAGGTCGCGCTGTGCCTGGCGCTTCTGGCGCTCGCCGACGCCGACGTCGTGCCGCCATGGCCGCTCGCGCGGATCTGCTCGCGCGTCGAGAACGAGTGGGTCGGCGCCAACACCGGGCTGCTCGACCAGCTGGCGTCGCTCTGCGGGCGCGAGAACGCGGCGATGCGGATCGACTTCCGCTCCGGCGTGATCGAGCCGGTGCCGCTCCGGCTCGACGGCTGGCGGCTCGTCACGCTCGACTCCGGCGTGCACCACTCGCACGCGGAATCCGGCTACAACGACCGCCGCCGCGAATGCGGCGAGGCCTGCGAGGCGCTCGGGATCTCGAGCCTGCGCGAGCTGGAGCCCGCGATGCTGGAGCGGCTGCCGGCGCCGCTCGACCGCCGCGCGCGCCACATCTACGAGGAGAACGCCCGCGTCGACGCCTGCGTGGAGGCGCTCTCGCGCGGCGACCTGCCGGCCGTCGGCGCGCTGCTCGACGCCTCGCACGCCAGCCTGCGCGACCTCTACGAGATCTCGACGCCGGAGCTCAACGCCGCCGTCGAGCTGCTGCACGCCGGCGGCGCGGCGGGGGCGCGGCTGATGGGCGGCGGCTTCGGCGGCAGCGTGCTCGGGTTGCTCCCGCCCGACGCGGTCGCGCCGGAGGCCGCGACGGTCGTGCGGCCCGGGCCGGGCGCGCGGGTGCTGGAACGGTAGGGCGTCACGCGTTGGGCGCGCTGCGCGGCGGGCCGTGCCCGGCACGGTGCGCGATGATGGGGTGGTGAGCCGCCTCGCGCCCGACGCGCTGATCTTCGACTTCGACGGCGTGATCGTCGACTCCTACGCGGCGGTGACCGACTCGATCAACGCGGCGCTCGTCGAGCACGGCCTCGCGGCGCGGCCGGCCGAGACGCTCCGCCACTACATCGGCCCGCCCACCTTCACCGCCTTTCGCGAGCTGACCGGCGCGCCCGAGGGCTCGCCGGAGATCGACGCGATCGTCGCCACCTACCGGCGCCACTACGCCGCCGTGTACCTGACGGAGACGCGCGCGATCGACGGGATCGTGCCGGTGCTGGAGACGCTGTCACAGCGCCTCCCGCTGGCGCTCGCGACCTCGAAATCGGTGCTCTTCACGCAGCCACTGCTAGCGGCGCTCGGGCTCGAGCGGTTCTTCGTGGTGGTCGAGGCGGCCGCGAGCAACGACTCGAGCGACGACAAGGCGGCGATCGTCGGCCGCACGATCGCGGCGCTCGCCGCGCGCGGCCGCCGGCACCCGGCGATGGTCGGCGACCGCTCGTTCGACGTCGAGGGGGCGCGTGCGCACGGGCTGCCCACGATCGGCGTGACGTGGGGCATCGGCAGCGTGGCGGAGCTGGAGGACGCCGGCGTCGACGTGCTGGCGCGAAGCCCCGCGGAGCTGGTCGCGCTGCTCGCGGACGAGGGCCCGCCGCCAGCCTGAAACGGCTATACCTCCGGACGCGCGGCGCGACCAGACTTCCGCTCGCCTTCCCCTCAGATCAAAGGAACCGTGATGGACGACCCTTACGCAGCAACGCCGAATGATCGCTTCAGCTTCGGGCTGTGGACCGTCGGGCACCGCGGCGGCGACCCGTTCGGCCTGCCGACGCGACCGCCGATAGAGCCGGAGGAGATCGTCGCGCGGCTGGGCGAGGTGGGCGCCTGGGGCGTCTGCTTCCACGACGACGACCTGGTGCCGTTTGGCTCCACGGCCGCGGACCGCGACCGGATCGTCGCGAGCTTCGGCAAGGCCGTCGCGAACGCCGGGCTGTGCGTGTCGATGGCGACCGTGAACCTGTTCTTCCAGCCGGTCTTCAAGGACGGCGCACTGACCGCCGCGGACCCGGCGGTGCGGCGCTTCGCGCTGCGCAAGACGTGCGCGGCGATCGACATCGGCGCCGAGCTGGGCGCGCCGATCTTCGTGCTGTGGGGCGGGCGCGAGGGCGTCGAGTCCGCCGCCGCGCGCGACCCGCGCGTCGCGCTGGACCGCTACCGCGAGGGCGTCGACTTCCTCTGCCAGTACGTGCTGGATCAGGGTTACGACATGCGCTTCGCGCTCGAAGCCAAGCCGAACGAGCCGCGCGGCCACATCTATCTGCCGACGACCGGCCACATGCTGCACTTCATCGAGACGCTCGCGCACCCGGCGATGATCGGCGTGAACCCCGAGATGGCGCACGAGTCGATGGCCGGGCTGTCGTTCTCTGCCGCCGTCGGGCAGGCGCTGTGGGCCGGCAAGCTCTTCCACATCGACCTGAACTCGCAGAACGGGCCGCGCTACGACCAGGACTTCCGCTTCGGCGCCGAGGACCTCAAGGAGGCCTTCCTGACCGTGCGGCTGCTGGAGCGCTCCGGCTACGAGGGCCCGCGCGCCTTCGACGCGCGCGCATACCGCAGCGAGGACGACCTCGACGTCTACGCGGCCTTCGCTCGCGGCTGCATCCGCAACTACAAGATCCTTGCCGCGAAGGCCGCCGCGTTCGACGCCGACCCCGCGATCCGCGCGGCGTGCGAGGCGGCCGGCGCCGGTCAGCTCGCCGAGCCGACCCCGGCGTTCTCGCGCGAGGTGCTCGAGGCGCTGCGTGGCGAGGACTTCTCGGAGCTCCTGTCGAGCCGTGAGGGCCGCCACCACGAGGCGGCCGACCAGCTGATGCTCGAGCTGCTGATGGGGGTCTGAGTGCCGAAGGACAGCAGTGCAATGCGCGCAATCGTATGCAGGCCCGCCGCGCGATAGTGTGCGGGGGCGAGATGGCTGATTTCGAACGCTACGTGGTCGGCGTGGATTTCGGAACCCTTTCCGGCCGCGCGGTGGTCGTGCGCGCCGCCGACGGCGCGGAGCTGGGCGACGCTGAACACCTCTACCCGCACGGCGTGATGAGCGAGGAGCTGGCGGCGACCGGCGCGCCGCTCGCGCCGAACTGGGCGCTGCAGGACCCCGACGACTACATCGAGGTGCTGCGCGAGGCGGTGCCGGCGGCCGTCGCGGCGGCCGGGATCGACCCGGCGGCGGTGGTCGGGATCGGCACCGACTTCACCGCCTGCACGGTGCTGCCGGTGTTGGCCGACGGCACGCCGCTGTGCCGCGTGCAGGAGTGGCGCGCGCACCCGCACGCCTGGGTCAAGCTGTGGCGCCACCACGCCGCGCAGGGACAGGCCGACCGCGTCACCGACGTCGCGGCAGCGCGCGCCGAGCCGTGGCTGGGGCGCTACGGCGGGCGGATCTCCTCCGAATGGGAGTTCGCGAAGGCGTTGCAGATCCTCGAGGAGGATCCCGACGTCTACGCCGCGATGGACCGCTTCGTCGAGGCGGCCGACTGGATCGTCTGGCAGCTCTGCGGCGTCGAGCTGCGCAACGCCTGCACCGCCGGCTACAAGGGGATCTACCAGGACGACGGCTACCCCGGCGACGACTACCTCGCGGCGCTGAACCCGGCGTTCGCGGGCTTCCCGGCGGCGAAGCTCAGCCCGGTGCTCGCGCAGCTCGGCGCGCGGGCCGGCTCGCTGAGCGCGCAGGCAGCGGCCTGGACCGGCCTTCGCGAGGGCATCGCGGTCGCCGTCGGCAACGTCGACGCGCACGTCACCGCGCCGGCGGCCGGCGTGACCGAGCCGGGCCGGATGGTCGCGATCATGGGCACCTCCACCTGCCACGTGATGGTCGGCGAGGCGCTCGCGGAGGTGCCCGGGATGTGCGGCGTCGTCCACGGCGGCATCGTCGCCGGCCAGTGGGGCTACGAGGCCGGACAGAGCGGCGTTGGCGACATCTTCGCCTGGTTCGTCAACCACGCCGTGCCACCCGCCTACCACGAGCAGGCGCGGGAGCTGGGGATCGGCGTGCACGAGCACCTGACCGCGCTCGGCGCCGCGCAGGCGGTCGGCGAGCACGGCCTGATCGCGCTCGACTGGTGGAGCGGCAACCGCTCCGTGCTGGTCGACCACGAGCTGAGCGGCGTGCTCGTCGGCATGACCCTCGCCACGCGGGCGCACGAGATCTACCGCGCGCTGATCGAGGCGACCGCGTTCGGCGCGCGCAAGATCATCGACACCTTCGACGGCGCGGGCGTGCCGGTGCGCGAGTTCATCGCCGCCGGGGGCCTGCTGCGCAACGCGCCGCTGATGCAGTGCTACGCCGACGTGATCGGGCGCCCGATCAGCGTGATCGACTCCGAGCAGGGGCCGGCGCTCGGCTCGGCGCTGCACGCGGCGGTCGCCGCCGGTGTGCACGCCGACATCTACGCCGCGGCGCAGGCGATGGGCAAGCTGCGCGCCAACGTCTACACGCCCGACGGCGCGCGCGCCCACGCCTACGATGAGCTGTATGCGCTCTACGGCAGCCTGCACGACCACTTCGGCCGCGACCAGCGATCGCTGATGCGCACGCTGCAGGCGATCCGCGAGCGCGCGGCGCGGGAGTCGGGGCGTTGAGCGCGGCGACCGCGGAACTGCGTGCGAGCGTCGCGGAGCTGCACCGCGAGCTGACCCGCAGCGGCCTCGTCGCCTGGACGAGCGGCAACGTCTCGGCGCGCGTGCCGGAGCGCGAGCTGTTCGTGATCAAGCCGAGCGGCGTCGCCTACGACGACCTCAGCGCGGAGTCGATGGTCGTCGTCGACCTGGCGGGCAACGTCGTCGAGGGCGAGCTTCAGCCGTCGAGCGACACCGCCACGCACGCCTACGTCTACCGGGCGATGCCCGCGGTCGGCGGCATCGCGCACACCCACAGCCCCTACGCGACCGCGTGGGCGGCGCACGGGCGGGCGATCCCCTGCGTGCTGACGGCGATGGCGGACGAGTTCGGCGGCGACATCCCGGTCGGTCCGTTCGCGCGGATCGGCGGCGAGGAGATCGGCGTGGGGATCGTCGAGACCCTGCGGGGCAGCCGTTCGCCGGCTGTGCTGATGCGCAGCCACGGCCCCTTCACGGTCGGCGCGAGCGCCCGCGACGCCGTCAAGGCGGCCGTGATGTGCGAGGACGTCGCGCGCACGGTGATGCTCGCCCGCTCGCTCGGCGAGCCGGCGCGCCTCGATCAGGCCGACATCGACGCTTTGTACGACCGCTACCAGAACGTCTACGGCCAGCGCGCGCGCCGCGCGCGGCCGAGTGGGGAGATACCAGCATGAGCGCCACCGCCAAGCCGTTGGGCCAGTACGAGCTGTGGTTCGTCGCGGGCAGCCAGGAGATGTACGGAGAGGAGGTGCTGGCCACGGTCGCCGCCGATGCGCGCGAGATCGCCGGCGCGCTCGACGCCGCGGCGGCGCTGGCGGTCCGCGTCGTGCTGCGCCCGGTCGCCACCACGCCGGAGGCGATCCGCCGGCTGTGCCTGGAAGCCAACGCGGCCGATGACTGCGTCGGCCTGATCCTCTGGATGCACACCTTCTCGCCGGCGCAGATGTGGATCGCCGGCCTGAGCGTCCTCACCAAGCCGCTGCTGCACCTGCACACCCAGTTCAACCGCGCGCTGCCGTGGGCGCAGATCGACATGCAGTACATGAACACGCATCAGTCCGCGCACGGCGACCGCGAGTTCGCGTTCCTGGAGACCCGCATGCGGCTGGGGCGCAAGACCGTCGCCGGCCACTGGTCCGACGAGGCGACGCTCGCGCGGATCGGTCGCTGGGCGCGCGCGGCGTGCGGCTGGCACGTCGCCGGGCGGCTGACCGTCGCGCGGATCGGCGACAACATGCGTGACGTCGCGGTGACCGAGGGCGACAAGGTCGAGGCGCACCTGCGCCTCGGCATCACGGTCAGCGGCTTCGGCGTCGGCGACCTCGTCGAGGTGATGGACGAGGTGACGCAGGAGACGGTCGAGCGCCTCGTGGCGGAATACGAGGAGAGCTACGAGCTGGCGGCGGAGCTGCGCAGCGACGGTGCGCAGCGCGAATCGCTGCTGGTCGCGGCGCGGATCGAGGCGGGCCTGCGCGAGTTCCTCGGCGCCGGCGGCTACGGAGCCTTCACCGACACCTTCCAGGATCTGCACGGCCTGCGCCAGCTGCCCGGGATCGCGGTGCAGCGGCTGATGGCCGACGGCTACGGGTTCGGCGGCGAGGGCGACTGGAAGACCGCGGCGCTCGTACGGATCGTCAAGCTGATGGCGACGGGGCTGCCGGGCGGCACCTCGTTCATGGAGGACTACACCTACGACCTCGCCGGCGAGGTGCCGCTGGTGCTGGGGTCGCACATGCTCGAGGTCTGCCCGTCGATCGCGGCTGCCCGGCCGCGCTGCGAGATCCACCCGCTCTCGATCGGCGCCCGCGAGGACCCGGTCCGGCTCGTGTTCGACGCGGCACCCGGGCCCGCGTTCATGTTCTCGATGCTCGACATGGGCGACCGCTTCCGGCTGCTCGCCAACGAGATCGACGTGATCGAGCCGCCACAGGAGCTGCCGAAGCTGCCGGTCGCGCGAGCGGTCTGGAAGCCCCGGCCCGACTTCGCCACCGCCGCCGAGGCCTGG
>Ga0182024_10016342_pt1 | contig 14089 bp, 13 predicted proteins | sample P32metaG_FD_120480 | JGI IMG/M metagenome (GOLD analysis project Ga0182024, IMG submission 120480) | Permafrost microbial communities from Stordalen Mire, Sweden - P3-2 metaG (Illumina Assembly) | ecosystem: Environmental > Terrestrial > Soil > Wetlands > Permafrost | place: Sweden: Stordalen... | reverse complement strand
GGCGTGGAGCGGATTCCGATTCTTAAGCTGGGCGAGTTCCTGCTGGTCAGCATCCAGGTGGACATGCACGACCGTCTGGCCATGACGCTGCAGGAAGACCTCACGGACCGAATTGTGAAAGTGCACGCCCGCGGCGTGCTGATCGACATTTCCTCGCTCGACGTGGTGGATTCCTTCATCGGCCGGATGCTAGGCCATATAGCCGACATGTCCCGCATTCTGGATGCCGAGACCGTGGTGGTGGGGATGCAGCCGGCGGTGGCCATCACGCTTGTGGAACTGGGCCTTTCGCTGCCCGGCATACGCACGGCATTGAACGTGGAGAAGGGAATGGACCTTTTGCGCCGCGCCAGCGAGGCCAATCGCCGGGAACCGGGAAAGGGCCGCCATGTCCCTGCTCAGGACTGAGTCCATGCCGATCCGCTCGGATGGCGATGTCGTTATGATCCGTCAAAAGGTACGCGCCTGGGCTGTGGAACTGGGCTTCGGGCTAGTGGATCAGACTAAGATCGTAACCGCCGCCAGCGAGCTGGGCCGCAACGCGCTGGTCCATGGGGGAGGCGGCGCAGTACAACTGGAACTGCTGAACGACGGGCCGCGAAAAGGACTCAGGCTCACATTTGAAGATCGCGGTCCGGGGATTCCCGATATAGAATTAGCAATGAAGGAAGGTTACTCCACAGGGACCGGGCTTGGTCTGGGTTTGAGCGGCGCGAAACGGCTCTGCGGCGAGTTCACTCTCCACTCTAAAGTTGGAGAGGGCACTCGGGTGACTATCACACGGTGGAAATAGTCCGCCTTGGAGCGACTCGTTGTTGGACGCCTGCATTCGAATCCAGGAACAGACGGATTCCGCCGAGGCGCGCCGCTCCGCCTTGACGCTCGCCGCCGGACTCTTATTCGACGAAACGTCGGCCGGGAACGTGGCGCTGGTGGTCACTGAAGCCGCTAAGAACCTGCTAAAGCACGCCGGCGGCGGGCAGATTATTCTACGCGCTCTCGAGCACGGCCGCGCTGCGGGAATTGAGATGCTGGCGCTCGACAAAGGACCGGGAATCGCGGATCCGGGGCGCTGCTTTCAGGACGGATACTCGACGGCAGGGACGTCCGGCACGGGTCTCGGAGCCATCGCGCGCCTATCCACTTTGCACGAAATCTACTCGCGGCGCGGCCAGGGGACTGCGCTCATGGCGCAAGTCCGGAGAGGCGGCCGCGACGGGGGGCTGCCGGTCGCAGCGCCGCGTTTCCGCGTGGGCGGGGTGGGCGTCGCGATGCTTGGCGAAGAGGAGTGCGGCGACGATTGGATTTTTCAGGACTTCCCGCGCGGCGCTCGAATTACCGTCGCCGACGGCCTTGGCCATGGCGAAAACGCCGCGCTTGCGGCCAGGGCCGCGATTCGCGCGGCGCGCGAACATGTCGATGAATCGGCCCCCACCCTGCTGGAACGGATTCACGGCTCGCTTCGCCACACGCGCGGCGCCGCGGTAGCCGTGGCGGAAATCGACCCGCCGTCGCACACGGTACGCTTCGCGGGCGTCGGCAATATCGCAGCCGCCATAGTGACCGATTCGGGTATGGTGCGGCGCCTTGTCTCGTTTGCCGGAACCGCCGGCCTGGAGGCGCGGAAGATAGTCGAGTTCACGTATCCGTGGGATTCCCGCTCTCTGCTGCTGATGCACTCCGACGGCTTGCAGACGCATTGGTCGTTCGATTCCTACCCCGGCCTGCTCGAGCGGCATCCCAGTCTGATTGCCGGCGTGTTGTACCGCGACTATGCTCGTGGGCGCGACGATGTGACCGTGGTGGTGGCGCAGGAGGCAAGAGCCGAATCGTAATGCTTCCTATTCTGAACGCTGAAATCCGATACGAGCAGGACGTGGTTTCCGCGCGCCAGCGGGCGCGTCAGATCGCGGCCCTGATAGGTTTCGATGCGCAGCAGCAAACGCGGCTCGCTACGGCCGTATCGGAGATCGCGCGCAATGCCTTTCAGTATGGCGGCGGCGGCCGCGTGGAGTTCTCCGTGGAAGGCCGGACGCGGCCGCAGATCTTTACTATCCGCATCTCGGACCGGGGCCCGGGTATCGGCGCTCTCGACGCCATCCTGAGCGGCGAATACTCTTCCAAAACAGGCATGGGGCTGGGCATCGTGGGCGCGCGCCGCCTGATGGACCGCTTCGAAATCCAATCTTCCGCGGCTGCTGGGACCTGCGTTTCCATGCACAAGCTGATGCCGCACAAAGCGCGTCTTCTAAACGCGGAGCTGCTGCCGGAGCTGACAGCCGAGTTGATCCGCCAGGACCCCAGCGGCCTCATGAACGTGATCCGGCAGCAGAATACCGACCTGCTGGGCGCCCTGCACGAGCTGCGGGAGCGCCAGGACGAGCTGACCCGCCTGAACCGCGAGCTGGAGGACACCAATCGCGGCGTGGTGGCTCTCTATGCCGAGCTGGATGAGCGGGCCGACCACCTGCGCCGCGCCGATGAAGTGAAAACCCGCTTCCTCTCGAACATGACCCATGAATTCCGCACGCCGCTGAACTCCATCCTGGCGCTGACGCGCCTGCTGCTGGACCGGGTGGACGGCGACCTGGGCGCCGAGCAGGAGCGGCAGGTGTATTTCGTCCGCAAATCCGCCGAGAACCTTTCGGACCTGGTGAACGATCTGCTGGACCTGGCCAAAGTGGAAGCCGGCAAGCTGGTGGTCCGCCCGGCCGAGTTTGAGGCGCGCAACCTGTTTGGGGCGCTGCGCGGAATGTTGCGCCCCCTGCTGTTGAACACCGCCGTGAACCTGGTCTTCGAAGAACCGGAAGGCATTCCGCCGCTGTGCACCGATGAAGGCAAGGTCTCGCAGATACTGCGAAATTTCATCTCGAATGCCCTCAAGTTTACTGAGAAGGGCGAAGTGCGCGTCTCCGCGCGGCTTTCGGATGACGGGCGCAACGCGGTTTTCTCGGTAGCGGACACCGGAATCGGCATCGCCCCGGAGCATCAGAGCATCATCTTCCAGGAATTTGCGCAGCTTGAGAATTCCCTGCAGCGAAAGGTACGCGGCACCGGCCTGGGACTGCCGCTTTCGAAGAAACTGGCCGAGCTGCTGGGCGGTTCCGTCTCCGTGGCCAGCCAGCTCGGCCTGGGTTCGACCTTTTCGGCCGAAGTGCCTCTTGTCTATGCGATGGCTCAGCCGTTCTCGGAGGTGGTGCTGGCCCCGGAGTTGGACCAGGCGCGCCTGCCGGTGCTGGTTGTCGAGGACGACATCGAGACGCGGCTGATCTACGAGAAATATTTGCGAGGCACCGGCTTCCAGGCCGTGGCGGCGCGCACTCTGCGCGAAGCGCGCGCGCTGCTTGAAACGGTTCGGCCCGCCGCCATAATTCTCGACATCGTCCTGTGGGGCGAGGACGCATGGGGCATGCTGCCTTATCTGAAGACGAATCCGGATACGCGCGATGTCCCGGTGCTGGTCGTCACCAATGTGGAGGACCGGCAGAAGGCCATGTCGCTCGGAGCCGACGCCTTCGCCCAAAAACCCTTGGAGCGCCGCTGGCTGCTCGATCAACTGCATAAGCTCATCGGGCGCAACGCGCCGCGCAAGATCCTGGTGATCGACGACGAAGAGGTATCGCGTTACCTGCTGCGGCAATTGTTCCCCTCCCCGGCGGACCACTTGATTGAAGCCTCGAGCGGCGTGGAAGGGCTGCGTCTTGCCCGCGATGAGCAGCCGCAGCTGATTCTGCTGGACCTGCTGATGCCCGATCCCGGCGGCTTTGCAGTGCTGGAGCTGCTGCGCGGGGACCCGAGGACGGCGGAGATTCCGGTGGTGGTCTCCACGTCGAAACCACTGGACGAAGGGGAGCGCGCGGTGCTCGAGCGCCATTCCGCGGGGTACCTGCCGAAGAGCGCCCTCATCGACGGCAGCGCGCTGCTGGAGTTGCGGCGGATCTGCAGGGGTATGGGACTGGGCGGCCTGCTTCCGGAACAGGGCGACAGTCCGGTGGAGTGGGTGAGGCGCATATGACGCCGCGGAGAAGGCAACGCATCCTGGTTGTGGACGACAACGAGCCGGGCCGCTATGCAGCCGGTCGCGTATTGCGGCAGGCGGGATTCGAAATCATCGAAGCCGGCGCCGGCGTCGACGCGCTGAAGCGCGCGGCGCAAGACCGCCCCGATTTGGTGCTGCTGGATGTGCGCCTGCCGGATATACCCGGCGTGGAAGTGTGCCGCCGCATCAAGGCGTCGCCGGAGATCTGCGCCACGCTGGTGCTGCAGATGTCGGCCTCCGCCATGGACGACGGTTCGCGGGTAGCGGCGCTCGAAGCCGGCGCCGACGGATACATATCGTCGCCGGTGGAGCCGGCGGTTCTGGTGGCCACGGTACGGTCGCTACTGCGAATCCGCACGGCCGAACAGGCGCTGCAGGAGGCGGCGCTTGATTGGCAGGCAACCTTCGACTGCATTCGCGACGGTGTGGCGTCGCTCGATATCCACGGCGTGGTACAACGCTCGAATGCCGCCCTGCCCGCGCTTCTCGGCCTGGAGCGGAGGGAAATCGTCGGCCGAAGCCTGGACGAGCTGATTCCGCCGGCCGAGGGTGATCCGCCGCTCCTCGAGGTCCTCGAGAGCCTCCACCGCAGCAACGCCGAGCGTGCCCTGGGTGAGCGAAGCTTCAGCATCACAATCGATCCGATGGACGATTCGACGGGCAAGCTGCGCGGCGGCGTGGCGATTGTCACCGACGTCACGGAACGCAAACTGCTGGACCGCCAGCTTCAACACTCGCAGAAGCTGGAGAGCATCGGGCTGTTGGCAGGCGGCGTCGCGCACGATTTCAACAATCTGCTTGTGGGCGTTCTGGGCAATGCCTCGCTTGCCCTCGATTCGCTGGCGGACGTGGAGGTGACCCGCCGTCTCTTGCAGGACGTGATGCGCGCCGGCCAGCGCGCCGCCGAGCTCACCCAACAGATGCTGGCGTATGCCGGCAAGGGCCGCATAAGCGTCGGACCGGTCGATCTTTCCAGTCTGGTCCACGACCTGGCGCCGTTGATTCATTCGTCCATTCCCCGCAACGTGCGATTGACTCTCGACTTGAAGCCCGGCCTGCCCGCCATCCAGGCCGACAAGACCCAGATCGAACAGATCGCGATGAACCTGATTATCAATGCGGGCGAGGCCACTAAAGCCAACGGCGGCTCGGTAACCGTAACCACCGCGATCAGAAACGTTTGCGCCGAGGAGTTGGGCGCTTTCCTGACCGACCATAAAATCGGGGGCGCCTACGTCGTCCTGGAAGTCCGGGATACGGGATGCGGCATGGACCAGGAGACGCTGAAGCGCATCTTCGATCCGTTCTTTTCCACCAAGTTCCTGGGCCGCGGCCTTGGCCTCTCGGCGGCTTTGGGAATTATCCGCGGGCACAAGGGCGCTTTGAAGGTAGCCAGCGCGCCGGGCCAGGGGACCGTATTCGAGGTGCTGTTTCCCGCCGGCGTGGATGCGCCAGTACGGCCGCAGCCGGAGCCGCAGGAGGAGGCCACTCTTGCGCAGGGGCAGGGCGCCATCCTGGTGGTGGATGACGAGCAGATCGTACGCAACATGGTGCAGCAAGCGCTCACGCGCGCCGGCTACGAAGTACTGCTGGCCGGGAACGGGACGGAAGCGCTGAGCGTTTTCTCCCGGAATGCGACGAAGATATCGCTGGTTCTGCTCGACCTGGCGATGCCGGTGATGTCCGGTGAAGAGGCCCTTCCGCATCTGTTTACCATGAAACCGGGGGCGCTGGTGATCGTGTCTTCGGGGCATCGCGAAGAGGAGTGCAGGGTGAGGCTGAAGGAGCCGCGCGTGGCGGGTTTTCTTCAGAAACCGTATACTGCGGCGTCGCTGGCGGCGAAGGTGCAAGAGGTGATCGGAGCGACGGCAGAGTGCCCGTAGGGCGGACCCCTGGTCCGCGCGGGTCCCTCTGGACCCGCTCTTCGCCCAGCCAAATCAGCCCCATGCGATCCCTGAGAGGCCGGCCCGGGGGTGGGCCGTGGGGGCGGCCGCGGACCAGTGGGTCCGCCCCACAATTATGCCGAACATCCATTTGTGGGCAAAGTAAGCGGCATCGGGTTGCCAACCGCCGACGTCGCCGCACCGGCGAGACTCGATAATCGCGGCCGCCCATATCACGAGCCCTAAGGCGGCCTCCCGCCGAACCCAAACTCTGCGTATGTGAGTGCATATGTCATAATGAAGCGTTTTGCGTGCGACTTCTTCGTAAATTCCTGACGGCGATGCGCCGGCGCCCGCGCTGGAGTTGGGCCGCGCTGGCCGTCTACGCGGCCGCGGTCACATTTCCGCACGAGAACGTTCAATACGAAGTCAACCAAATCGCCATACGCATCAGCCTCACACGCCTTTATCAGCTTTCGGCGGCCATTGTCCTGGCCCTGGGGGCGCTGCTTACAGTCATGGTCTTCAGGAGCCTCGCCGGGCAAGCCGGGCGCCGCAGGCTCGCCGTGTTCTGGGTCCTCACGCTTGCCTTGATATGGGGCGCGTGGCGCGGCTTAACTGCCAACAACGTCGAATTGGTGCATTATCCGCAATATCTTCCGGAAGGCATGGCGCTCCTCGCTCTGACGCTCTCGCCCGCGGAATCGCTGGCGTGGGTCGCCGTGTTCGGCGGCCTCGACGAATGCTTCCAGTACTGGGATCTGATGGGCGGCCGGCCCGTTCCCTACGATTTCAACGACGTCTATATGGACCTGCTGGGCGGCGCGGCCGGCGTGGTTCTTGCGATGGCGGTTTTGCGCTGCAGGCCGCGTGGCGCCATCCCCACGCCCTGGAAACGGATCCTCCGGCGTCCCGGCGTGGTTGTCGTCTTGACACTCACGGCGCTGGGTATCCTACTCTGGTCGTCCGGGCTGATGCTGCTTTACAAGGACGCGGCGAATCCGCACTACTGGTTCGCACTGAGCCGGGTGAAGCTTCCGGCATTCTGGTTTATCGTTCCCGCCAATGGACCGGCCAAATACCATACGCTGTCGCCCATCGAAGGCCCCGTCCTGATACTGGCGACGATCGCGCTTTATTCGACGCTCGACCGGCGCTTACGGGTCTCAGCGGGGCCGAAGCCGAACGCTCGCGAGTAATGCGCAAACACCTTTGGGCCCTAAGCGTCTCCGCCAACGTTCAACACGATCGGCGGCGCCGCCTTGCGCTCAAGCGCATCGCGGTCCCATCCGGCCAAATTCGCCCCGGCTTCATAGCTGCTTTGGCAGAAGTCGAGGATCGCCTTCGGCTGCAACGCCGATTCACTGCACGCCGCGACACGACACTGGTAGCGGAAATGCATCCGTGCCCCCGGCCCACTTCAAATGTTCGCGCAATGGCAGCGCTCACTGTGGCCCGGAGAGACATGACCGATGTGCGATTTCTGTTGCGCGCCGAACCTCAAGCCGTAAGTTCCGTGACGACTTCGGCGCGGTGGCTCCATGGCACGGGCTGTATTTGATAGTTGCGAAATGCATCAAGTACGCCTCCTGAAATCGACTGCTCGAAATCGTTGAGAACGGCGTAAGCCTTCGATTCACGGGGCCGGACCTCGCGCGTGTCACTCCATTTATAAATGAACGCCTCTGCGGTATCGCGCGTCGGGCGATTGATCGCCTGCACGATACGTTCCGGCTGCTTACCGGCGGACTTTGGAATAACAAAGTCGAATAGATGGTCGAACCCGCTGATGCCAGTGAACTTCACTTTTGGCGTGTAGCGAATATCGTTCGCGTCGAGCCATGCAATCACGTCCTCAAAAAATAGACTCTCAACAACCGGCTGTGCGAGGTAAAACAGGTCATTCACGGCGAGAATAGCCTGAACGAGATTGTGTTTCCGCGCCGGAAAGTTGTCGGGCGATGCATGTATTTCAAGGGCTTCGCTGTTCTTCCGAACGCCGAAGCCATTCAGCGTCACTTTCAAGAGTTCTTGACGCTTTTCCGTGCTGAGACTACAGCCTGACGCTTCGAGGTCGTGAATGGTATAGCTATCGTCGGTAAGAACATAGCCGCCGTTTTCCGCGCGGGCGTAAATTTGCAGAGCGTCGTTATGACGGTCAAGGTAGGGCGTCGTGATTTCAACCCAAGAGTCATTCACTTCGCGCAGCGTCGTTTTGTCTTTCAGCCACGCGCGGTAATCGTTCAAGAGCTTCTCGATCTCCTGCACCGTCGTCATGAGAACAGCCCTTTCTGAATCTTAGGCGGGTCGGTGATGTTGCACTGCCGCATGAACGCTTCGAAGGTTGAAAGAAGGTCTAGCGTATTCGTGTATGTGGCAAGGGGGGCCGGCATCCCACTTGTCGCCGTAGCCCTCGCGGTAGATGTGCAGGTGCGGGCAGGGAATTTCTACGCCGTCGGGGTTCCGGTGTGGCGGACCATCAAGGTCCAGCCGCATGAGAATAATCGCTGCCCTCGCCCGGTTCTGGTAGGTAGCTTTCGTAAGCTTGATTTGCGCGCGGGTCACATCGAGCATGAAACTTTCCCGCTTGTCGAGTGAAGTCAACGGAATTGCAACTCTGTCGCCGGGGGCTGGAAAGAGCCATTCCTTTTCGTCGACGGCACGTTTTTCCATTGCCATCAGCTTTTCGGCTTCGTCCTGCGTGAGATTAATATCAGCCATTAGAAAAGTTTCTCTTGTTTGTTAAAAAGGCGATTCCACGGCTGGCCTGTTGAACACTTAGCGGTCTATTATAGCTAACCCAACACCTAGGATCGGCGCCGAGACCGGCGTCGGCGGCGATAGTGCAAGAACCATGGCGAACCGGTGGAGCTGGTCGGCGAGGCGAAAGGGCTTGCCCGGCTGGAGCGCGAGCCCAACAATCGGTTATTCCCGCTGAAGGCGGTACGCGCCGCCCCGCATGTGCCGGACATTCGCGCCGGCCACGAATTCAGAGCTGCCGGCCGCAAGGGCCTGCCCGATGGTTCCTCAAGCCGATTGACCCTTCTCGCGGTCGTCTTCGGAGGGCGACCCGAGGTGTGGATGGAGTGCTGTTTGAGGCCTGTCTCACGGCTGGCCTGTGCCCAGGAAAGGCGTATGGTTACGCTCCTCTTTCTTGGCCCAGAGAAGGACAGCGGCTCTAACACCCCGGTTATCCCCCTTCGGCGCTCGCGAGAAATGACCCGTGGGCGCTTTCCAAGACTGACCCACGCAGTTTGCGGCTGGATCGCGCGGGGTTGGACACATTCGGGAAGGGACGCAGGCGCGGAGCGCGCCGCAGAGCAAGATGGTACGTTGGCGCCTATGAAAGGGCGCTGGCGACGCTTGCTTAAACCTGGTGCAACCGCGCCACACGACGCTTTCAGGTGGACCGACAAACGATCCGTAGGGGAGCAGGTTGCAGGCGGGTTTCGGAAGGCTGGTGGATTGATTGGTGGCTTTGCCGTAATGATGGCGAGCTTTGTGGGGCTGGCGGTTATGTCAGATCACGAGTCGGTGCACAGCGATAGTGCACTCCTCGCGGCTTGGTCGGCGCTGGGAATCACGACCCTGATAATGGTGTGGACTGCCAATCGCTGGGCGCCTTTCGTGACGGGGTTCTTCTTTGGGCCAGCGGTGCTCAAGATCGCCGCCGTACTATTTCTCGGGTCCGATACCTATTATTCATCCCATTCGATTTCCCGGACAGAACTCGCCGAATTTCTTGTGTACGCGTTAGCCGTTGTCGCACTGACAGCGAGATTCGTCGGAAACCATCCCGCGCCGACCACGGTTCTGGACCGGTTCGCTTTGACATTCTTCGTTTTAGCCTCTTCTGAGGAACTCCCTTGCAAGCCATTGATAACACTCAATTGGTGCGGAGCCGGAAATCTGCCATTTTAGCCCCTATTGCAAGGCGAGTTCCTCTCCGGTATGGACCCGCGGAACGCGAGAGATTTGCTTTTAGGCAAGTAGTGATCCCATTCCGGTTTCCTCCCTGGTCTCTGTTGCTGGGCGGGGTGGGGCTCCTCGTGGCTTGGTGCGCTCACCGCTTAAACGGCGGAAAGCGTAAAAAGAGACGGTGCCGCGAGGTGCGCCAAGCTCCGATAAAATCCGCGTAATCGCGGCTACGGCGAGCAGCCGCGGCCCCAAGTTTCGTTGTTGCCGGCCGCCTCATTGCCAAGTGAACGTTGAGGCCTTTTGGGCCGGCTTCTGATCCAGGCTGCGATCGTTTTTTCCATCATCATCGCGACGCTAACGACCATAGCGGCCCTTACAATCGCCTGTGCGCCACGAAACACGATAGGCCCCACGCTTACCAACTGATTGTAGGGTTCCTGCAATACGAACAGCACCAGCCTTGCCACTGGCCGGGAATACCGGAGGTATAATCCCATGCTCAGCGAGCATTCTCAGCGACTCTTACAATGAAATGTCGTTGCGCCAGCTTCGCATTGGACGAACTGTGGGCTAGGGGGAACCAGCGGTCGTTAGCGGCTTTTGCGGCGCCGCCTTGCGCTCAAGCGCGCCGCGGTCCCATCCGGCCAAATTCGCCCCGGCTTCATAGCTGCTTTGGCAGAAGTCGAGGATCGCCCGATCCGGCGACTCCGCGGCGCGCGCGTCGTCGTACTTGAGAATGAACTCTCCCATTTGGCTATCCCAGTGAGCGGCCTTTTCGATCCCGGCGGGCGCGGGCTTGGTATAGGAATAGAACGCCGCGTGCGGGAACTTCCGGTCGCCCGGCCAAAAGCCGCAACTGATCACTTCGTGAGAGTAGGCTTCGCGCGTGATCGAGTCCGCATCCGGTGGCAGCGGGCAGGTCCGGCCGGAGAAACGGGCCACTGCCAGGTCGAAGGAGCCCCAGAAGAATTGCACCGGACTGCACTTGCCGAGGAAGGGCGCCCGGAATTCCTTGAAGATCCGGTCGGCGCCGGTCAGGACGCGCCGGAAGCTCTCGACGCGTTTCGCATCGTAAGAGGCGTGGTGAAAATCCCGGTCGAACGGAGTGGCGTCGTCGAATTCGACCGGCGTGCGATAGAGAGCCGCTTCGATTCCCAGCGCGCGCAGGCACGCCATGTATTCGCCGTAGAAATCCGCCACGGAACGCGGATAGAGTGAGATGATGCGTTCCGCTCCCTCGCTGGTCCGGATCAGAAGCTGGTGCGCGATCAGGTCGAATTCCACCTCGAAGCTCCGGTGTCCAAACGGAATTGGCGAAGTGGTCAACCCGCGCGGCGTGACGTAGAGCGTGACGTTCCACCAATGGTTTTCGAGGCGCGTGAGCGCCAGGCGCGTCTTGCCCACGATCTGGGTCCACATGTGGAGGGTATCGCACGTGCTTTCCCATTCCGGGAAAGACAGCGGCGGCCAATCAGGCGAAGTCAAGTTCCACCTCGTCCACGTAGCACCAGCCCCAATCTTCACCCGGCTCCATCGACTTCACGATCGGGTGTTTGGTTGCGTGGAAGTGCTTCGTCGCGTGCTTGTTCTTCGACGAATCGCAGCAGCCGACATGGCCGCAGATCTTGCATAGCCGCAGGTGAACCCAGGTATCGCCGGTCTTCAGGCACTCTTCGCAACCGCGCGTATGCGGCTTCGCGTCTGTAATCTGGTCCGTATGGGTACAGGCCTTCATGTGTTGCCTCCAAATCTTCATTCATTTTCGAACAAAACGAGGTCGTGCGGGGCGCCGCTCAAGTCGGGCGGGCATAGTATTCGACGGAGAGCACCCGCACCGACTGTCATCGTCGTTCATAGTGCGGGGAACCTTGGCAACTTGGCGCACGCCGTGGCGCACGCACTTTTGCGTGCAGCGTTCACAATCGTGTGAACGCGCTTCGGTCCTCTCGCGAGGTTGCACTCGAACAATCGCCCGGCAGAATCAATGGGTTGCGGAGAGTTTCCGGAGAGCTCCCGCGCCGACTGACGTCGTCGTTCATAGGGCGGGAAATTGAACAGGGTGGCTGCTGTGAGTTTTAACGCGGAGGGGCGGAGAGGCGGAGGGAAGACGCGGAGTTCTTTCAGAGGGTGCGATTTTGGGCGTGCCGGTTTCTGTCGATTAACGGAACGGCAGCCGATATCGGACCACACGGGAAGGTGGAGGAAGCGGAGAAAACCATCGCGCAGAATCGACGAGTTGCGATGAGTTTCCTGAGAGAGAGGCGCCTGGCCGCGGAGATCGGCGAGCACTCGGATGCTTGCGATGCAGCCGGCATTATGACCCTTTGATGACTTTATGACCATTTCCATGAAAGACGCGACCATTACTCACGCCGCCGCCGGCCCTAATTTGAATCCATAGCGGTCGGAGCCTGCTCGCGAGCATCTTCCCAGTCCACCTCCTGTGGGCCGCCGCGGGTTAAGCGGCAGTCAGTCTATGCGGCTGCCAAAGCGTGTTGCGCCATGTCCGCTAGTCACGCTTCAGAACGGGCCGGCCAAACCGTTTCCACAGCGAATCGCGTACCGCTTAAGGCATCGCCTCTCCAAGAGCCGCACGCGAGATTAGGGTTACAGGGTCACATCACCCGGATCTGAATTCTCGCGAACTGTCAGCGGCTGCTGCCCGCTCAAAGACTTGCCAGGTTCGGCAAGTCACCGAGGATATGGATACTAATGAGAGTGAGGTTATTTCCCCTCTCAGAAGACTCACTCGCAAGCCCTTACTTTCGGGCCGACGCTGTCGCCCCAGTCTTACTCCGATCTCTCCGCCTCCTCCTGCCCCATGCTCTCAATGAATCGCCTGGACTACAATCGACCAGTCCTTCACCGGGATCAGACCTCCTCAAAAACTCCGCGTCTTCCTCCGCCTCTCCGCGCCTCCGCGTTAAGATCCACAGTCTCGACCTCCGCTCAACCCTCCGCTTGCGCAACCACCGAAGTTTCCCGAACTAGAACGACGACAGCCGGCGTAGGAGCTCTGCGACACGCTCGTCGCCATGTCAGTCTCAATATCAGCCTGTAACTTCCCTGTTACTCCCTACTAGACTTTCTAGCCGCCGCGGCAGTGGTCGGAGCCTTACCCCGATCAAATCAACTGCTCCATCAGCGAAACCAGATACTCCTGGTCGAACGGCCCTGAGCGATACGTGCGCGGATCGAAAAAACGCCACATGCGGCGGTGTCTTTCCAAAGTGAAAAAAATCAACTGCTCCTCGATCAAATCCTTGTCCAGCAGTTCCTGGTTGAAGGCGCGCACGGAGCCCGCCAAGGTGTAGGGAATGCGGAAATCTTCCGTGGACACTAACTCGGCAGTGGCCACGTATTCGATTTGCAAGATCCGGCCTCGCACGCTGATCTGGATCAGGCATGGCGACTCGTCCCGAAAGTGCGCGCCGGCGGATGGCGCCGGATCGATCATAACGTCCGCCCGCGGCAGAAGGCGGTTGAGCCCGGCCACGAACTCCGCACAGATGGCGTATATCTCAGCCGCGGCGGCGTTGCGCGTAGCTGTAATTTCGCGCGCGCGTTCCAGCACCAATTCATCCTTTCCCGCCAGCGCCGCAATGCCTTCCGCCAACTTCTTGAGACGCGCATCCGCGGCGTGCGCCGCAGTCGCCGTATGCTTCATGGCTTCCAGCATAGCCTGCCCGGCTCGCGCCGTCACTTCACGAATTCGCTGCGATTGATGAGATCGAGAAGATCCAGATCCAGCTCCCTCAGAATGGCATCGGCGCTATCCCAGGAGAACAACCGCTTTCCTTTTAGCGTGTTATGTATATGCGGTTGCGAAATTCCGGTTCTTCGGGCCAGTCCGCGCTCGGTGATCTCCCCACTTTGGACGCTTTGGTTTAGGTGATGAATCAGCGCGCCATGGAGGTCGTGGAAAGTCATTTGTGGATCGCGAAACTATATTTCTACAGGAAATAGGGGTGCACTGAAAAGGTCTAAATCCAGCGTAGAATTAAATGACTTATCCGTAAGAAAAAATCCAATCTAACTATGCGTAAAGTACTGAAATAGTTGCTATTGTTAATTGATAGTAATACTAGTACGCTTAGTAAATAGTGGTAACTTATTTCTTATATTCTTGACGCATTTCAAATAAGAGATAGAGTGGGGCCTACAGTGATTGCGGGTCAGCCGAGGCTGTCCTGCAAAGAAGGACATTCTCAGATCATGCTGCTAAACCAATCCAACGCTATCGGCCTTG
>Ga0182024_10016341_pt1 | contig 14090 bp, 13 predicted proteins | sample P32metaG_FD_120480 | JGI IMG/M metagenome (GOLD analysis project Ga0182024, IMG submission 120480) | Permafrost microbial communities from Stordalen Mire, Sweden - P3-2 metaG (Illumina Assembly) | ecosystem: Environmental > Terrestrial > Soil > Wetlands > Permafrost | place: Sweden: Stordalen... | reverse complement strand
CACCGTGCTCCTCAACATTTTCAGACAGCAGCCGCGCGAGCTCTGACCGAGCGCGGACCAGGTCCCGCGATCCCTATCTAGTGGGGCGTCCCAGTTTTAGCTGGTGATTGCATCGAGGGTGACTCGCCCGCGGCGAACTTTCTCGAGGACTTTGTCGGTGGTGGTGGTCCATGTGAACGGCTGCGGGTTCTCGTTGTGGGCGGCGAGGTAGGTCTCGATCGCGGCGATCAGGTCTGGGACGCTGTGGAAGATCCCGCGTCGGATCGCTTTGTCGGTCAGTTGGCCGAAGAAGATCTCGACCATGTTCAGCCACGAGCTAGAGGTCGGCGTGAAGTGCAGCTGAAAGCGCGGGTGCTTGGCCAGCCATCGCTTGACGTTCGGGTGATTGTGGGTGGCGTAGTTGTCGAGGATCAGGTGCACGTTGAGCCCGTTGGGGACCTCGCGATCGATCGTCTTGAGGAACTTCAAAAACTCGATGGGGCGGTGACGTGGGAGGCATTGGCCGATCACCGACCCAGTCAGGACATCGAGCGGGGCGAACAGCGTCGTGGTGCCGTTGCGCTTGTAGTCGTGGGTCATCGTCCCGGCCCGCCCGGGTTTCATCGGCAGGCTCGGCTGGGTGCGATCCAACGCTTGGATCTGGGACTTCTCGTCCATGCACAGCACGATCGCGTTCTCCGGCGGGTTGAGGTACAGGCCGACGACGTCGACGAGCTTCTCCTCGAACTTGGGGTCGTTTGAGAGCTTGAACGTCTCGACCCGATACGGCTGCAACCCGCGCGCGGACCAGATCCGCTGCACCGTCGAGGACGCCACCCCCGCACTGGCCGCCATCGTCCGGCAGCTCCAGTGCGTCTCACCCGGCGGTGCCTCACGCAACGTCAAGCCGACGATCTCCTCGACCTTCGCCGCGGGGATCGACGGCTTGCGTCCCCGCCCGGCACGGACCGCGGAGAAGTTCTTCAGACCATCCTCTGAGAACCGCTCACGCCAACTCGCGACCGTCGCCGGCGACACATCGACCTCGCTCGCGATCCGCGTGTTCGCGAACCCGTCGGCGGCCATCAACAACGCACGCGCACGCAGCACATCACGGTGCGGCGCCGTGCGCGATCGGATCAGCTTCTCCATCACCGAGCGTTGCTCATTGGTGACGGGAAGCGCAGGGGTAGCAGCGCGCATACCCCATCCTACCACCAACCATCAGCTAATTGTGGGACACTCCACTAGAGGGATCCGAGATCCCTTGTGCCTCCATGGTACGATCATGGTACCATCCTTGGAGGACGATGCCTGACCATGCGAAACCGGTCCTGGCCGGCCGAGCCCACCGTCGCACGAGTGCAGCCTCGACTTTGGAGGAGCGACCACGATGACTCGGGAAGCGGGCGTGGCCGCCGTTGCGAGTCCCCACTGGGCTGCGACCGAGGTCGGGCGGGAAGTTCTGGCCACGGGAGGTAACGCGATGGACGCGTGTGTCGCCATGAATGCGATGCTTGCGGTGGTCTATCCCCACATGTGTGGACTCGGCGGCGATTTCATGTTGTTGTACTGGAATGCGTCGTTGGCAGAATTGACTTGCCTAAATGGCACAGGGCCGGCGCCAGCGTTGGCTACCTCCAGTGCTTTCCGTGAACTAGGGCTCAGCTGTGTCCCCGCACGTGGCCCCCTGGCGGTCACCGTGCCTGGCGCGGTCGCCGCCTGGGACGAAGCGTTGAGTCGCCACGGCTCGCGGTCACTCACGGCCCTCCTCGTGCCTGCGATTGACGCAGCCGAACATGGCGTTCGCGTGACCGTCCGGCTCGCTCAGTGGATTGTCGATACCCGTACGGAGCTGGCGGGCGATTCGGTGCTAAGTCGCTGTTTCTTCGATGAGCACCAGGTACCGCTAGCTGCTGGCGCAGCTCTCTTGCAGCCTGAGCTTGCACGCGCCTTGCGGCAAATCGCTGCGGCAGGGGCGAGCGATCTCTACCGCGGAGATCTTGCGGGGGAGATCGATCGTGCCAGCGCGGCGGCCGGCGGGTTCCTTCGCATGGGGGATCTGGAGCGGTATCGTCCGCACTGGGTTGAGCCGTTGTGCACGCGTTACGGAGGCTTGGATGTGTTCACCACGCCGCCGAACAGCCAAGGAATTACTAGCCTCATAATGTTGATTGGGTTAACGCTCTTGAATGCGGAGCACTATCGTCCCGGGTCACCTGAGTTCATCGAGGCATTCATCACTGTGAAGCACGCCGCATTCGCTGATCGAGATGCCCACGTTGCCGATCCGGCATTCACAGAAATTCCCGTTGCAGAGTTGCTGTCGGTAGTTCACGCCCGAGCCGGCGTCGAGAATCCGCCGCGGATGCTTCAAAGCCACCCGGTGGGTGGCGACACCGTGTACTTCTGCGCGGTCGACGGTCAGGGAAATGCATGCTCCGCAATTCAAAGCATCTGTTACGGATTTGGATCGTGCTTTGTCGCGGGGGACAGCGGGATTCTGCTTCACAACCGGGCCCACTGCTTCAGACTAGACGATCCTCATCCCAACGGTCTAAAGCCTGGTAAACGCCCAATGCACAGTCTCATGACAAGTATGGCGTTTGATTCCGGCGGCCCGCGCTTTGTATTCGGTGCTATGGGCGGTGACGGTCAGCCGCAGGCCAATGTCCAAGTCCTGCAACAGCTACTCTCCGGCGCCGACGCGGCTCACGCCGTTGCTGCGCCGCGCATCCTTCATGGCCGATTCCTCCTCGAGGATGACGAGGAAACACTGCACGTAGAGGCAGACATCGGCGAGGAAACGCTCGCCTCTCTGTCACGCTCTGGCCATCATGTAGAGGTGACTGCTCCCAACGACGAACGTATGGGCCACGCCCATGCGATCGCCATCGGTCGTCACGGCTCTCTGTGTGCTGGAAGCGACCCCCGCAGCGACGGCGCCGCGGTGGTGCTTGGTGACGCTCGGTAACTATGGGCAGACTGCTAGCATATCGTGCTGTGAATGTTGACGCCGTTGACGGTGGGCCAGACGCGAAGCTGGGCGAAAGCGCCTCCCAAGCGAAACGTGAAGACCAAAGCCCCGTCGAGCTCGTTGGCGCGCATCCACCCGAGCGGCGTAGCTTGCCTCGAGAGGTGGCGGGCCAGTTGATTGAGCTGATTGCGTCGGCTGGCGTACCAGAGGTGCTGCTTCCCGCTGAGCGAAATCTCTGTGAGCAGCTTGGCGTGAGCCGCAACGTCTTGCGAGAGGCACTCTCGGAGCTCGAAGGCCAAGGGGTTACGGAAACGCGCCATAAGAAGCGGGTCGGGGTCGCCGCGCGCGCGCGAGCCCAGCTCGTCGCCCGCATGCAGTCGCCGAACTCCGAACGCCAATTGGCCTTGGGACCAATCGAAGCGCGGCAGATTCTCGAGCCGGAGATCGCCCGGCTCGCGGCTCGCCGTGCCACCTCAGATGCCATCGACGAGGTTGAGCGATGGTTGACGGCGATGGAGCAAGGTCTGGCGAGGGGCGAAAGAGTGGTGGAGTACGACTCTGCATTCCATGTCGCCATTGCGCGCGCGGCTGGCAACCCAGTGCTCGTCCAGGTCGTCGGCGCCCTCACTGATGCGCTTCGCGAAAGTCGCGAGCTCTCCTTTCAACCGGCCGACGGAGCGGAGGCGGCAATTCAAGGTCACCGGGCGATCCTTTCTGCGCTCCGTGCGGGCGACGCACCAAGAGCTCGCCAAGCGATGCGCGCTCACCTCAAGTCGATCGAGCAGCTCATCAAAGCATCGCTGCGCTCTTCGGGCGCTGCTCGATAATTCATCTGGGACCGATCTCACCGACGGGCGGGTTCCGTTCGCCTCGCAGACAGCATGCAATCGTGACCTTCGCTTGCTGGTTGCGCATACAACGACCTGCCACTCAGCCCAGCCATGGTTTGAGCACGTCGCGAGCGATGGCCCGCGCGTAACCATCGCGACGTGGTTTGCCTGGACGCGGCGCGTGTCGCCCGCGCGCGGCACGTCATGTGCATGGGATCGCTCGGCCCACGGCACACATCAGGAAGATCAGCGCCACCACCTACGGGTCCCACGCGACGCTTCGCGCTATCTGGCCACAGATACTCTCCCACGAACAGTTGCTTCCGTGACGAGCACTAGCACGGCTGCGTGCTCGACGAGTGCCTGACGCATGCATGGCGGGCGGATTCCCGCCTGGGTGAGGCCGGCCGCCACGCGCGGGTTGACATCGATCTAGAAGTCTGGCAGGATGGCCCTATAGTCCTACCGCTGGAGAGAGAGGTCCATCCAGCGTTCATTATCGGTCGACATGGAGGGTTACGAGCGGCCTCGAACGCCCAGAGGAGATCTTTCTCGGACGCCCATTCCGGTACAGCTGGGACGAGATCCTTAAGACCATGAACCACCTAATGCGTGCGCGGTCCATCGTTATGGCCGAGGTTGTCGAGGAGTTCCGCGGCCGCGGGATCGAGAAGCCGATCGTGGCCTCACTCGCCGGCGACGTCGAGGTGGAGCAGGTCTCGGAGTACCTGTTCGATCGCAGGATTCCCGCATTCCCCTACACCACCGAGACCCCGGCAAATGTGCTGGCCGCGAGGTAATTCGACACAGTCTACTAACGTGGGAACGCTTCAATGAGGAGAGGGAAGGGTATGGGACCGACCAAGAAGCCACCGGGCTTCGATGAAGCCGCAGAGGTTCGTGCTGAGATCGCGTTGACACCGCACGACATCGCCCTCGATCTCGAGCGGGAACGGGCCTCTCTCGATGAGTCGTTTCGGCATGACTTTTCGACCAGCGAGACGGGGATAGTACCACTCGACCACCGACGCCCGATCTGGCATTTTTATGGACTTATGCTGACGTATGCCGCAGGCTTTGGCTATGTCTTTGTTGGCTTCACGCTCCACGACGCCGGTTTTGACCTTGCAAAGACCGCCGCGGTTTTAGCCGCTGGAGCGTTCATCTATGGCGCGTACGCGATGCTGGGCGCATATCTGGGAGCGCGCACCGGTCAGACACACAGTCTTCTGACGCGCTCGGTTTTCGGGTTGGGAGGCTCATGGATAGTCTCGATCATGGTTTTCGTTACGTTTTCGGGCTGGGTGGGCTTCAACGCCAACCTCGCGGCGCAGCTGTGGAATGGCTTGTACGGATGGCCAATTCTTGGGGTCGGAATTGCGCTCGCAGGAGCGATGGTTTTCAATAATCTCTTTGGGTTCACAGGCATCTCGGCCTGGGCTCGCTACGTCGTATCACCCGTCCTTGTGCTGTGGATCCTGTACCTTGTCATCAAAGGGTTCACCACCGAGAGCAGCCACGTCCTGGGGTCCACTCCGAAAGCGACATCTCCGATAGGTACGCTCGCCGGGATCAACTTTGTTGTTGGATTCATTATGTTCGGCACGGAGCCAGACACGTGGCGATACGGGAAGCCGCGATTTTCATGGTCGTTTGGCCCGTATGCGTTTGCGTTATTCATTCCCGGTTTCGCTCTCATGGCGATCGGCGGCTGGATCATGGCCGCTCTGTCTCCCGGCCGAAGCTACGGTCAGTCCATGCCCCTTACAACTCATTACTCGTTGTTCGGTGCATTTTGGCTTGCGTGGATTCTGGTACTTATCACCCAGGTCGCCTTGAACGACGGTAACTACTACGCATCGATTAACGCCGTACAGAACATCATGGGCGGGTGGCGTAAGTGGCGCCGTATCTATTCCTGCCTGGTGGCGCTTGTGGGGGGATGCTTGGCCGCATGGATCGTCCCAGATGTTCTTACTAACGGGTTCTTCAAGTTGGCAACGTTCGCGGCCATTTCGGTGCCAACGGCGACTGTGATTATGTTCACTGATCATTTCTTACTTCCCCGCCTACTCCACGTGTCCCGCCCGCTTACCACTGTTCCGGCATGGAGGGAGACGGCTATCCTGAACTGGCCTGGGACGATTGCGCTCCTATGTGCAGCTGGGTTTGGTGCATACGCGAGCGGCCTCTTGACGATGTTCGGCGAGAGCTCGTCAACGAATATCGGTCTTGCCGCTCTCGAGGCGTGGGGAATCGGAGCCGTGGTGTACGTCGTGGGCGTCGTCATTACCCGGTTTCTGGCGCCGAATTTCAAGGCCGCCATGGGGTTTGCGCACGATGTACGTGACGTAGAGGTTTCGCCTCCCGCCGCTGTCGACATCGCCTCTGTCGCCGCCGCGGCCGTCATGACGTCAGCCGCTGGGGCAGCTGGCGAGGCGACTGCCGTAGTGGGGGATTGACCGCCATGTTCTCTGCGTTTACGCCAGCATATGAGCTAGCCGAGCTCGTGAAAGCCAAGGAGTGCGCGCCTACGGATTTGGTTGAGTTTTTTCTTGACCGGATCGCCAGCCTGAACGACCGGATCCATGCTTTGATCACAGTGGCCGCTGCCGAGGCCCGCGTAGCCGCCGAGCTAGCAACGAGGCAGCTCACAGAAGCATCTGCGGTGGGCCCTCTTCATGGCGTTCCGCTTGTTGTCAAGGACCTAGAGTGGACGAAAGGGATTCGCTCCACGATGGGCTCTCTCGTGTACCGCGATTTCGTGCCGGCAGAAGATTCGATTGCGGTGGAGCGCCTCCGACGCGCTGGCGCGATCGTCATCGGCAAAGGCAATGCTTGCGAATTCGGAATGCATTTGGAAACAAAAAATCGCTTGGGTGCTGATACGCGCAACCCTTGGAACCCTCGCCTGTCGTCGGGCGGGTCAAGCGGAGGGTCGGCAGCCGCGGTAGCAGCTGGTTTTGCTCCGCTCGCAACCGGTACCGATTCAGCCGGATCAATCGGCAACCCGTGCGGCTTGTGTGGGGTGGTTGGGGTCAAACCGACGCATGGCCGGGTGCCACTCTGGCCGGATCCATGCGACTCGCGGCTTCTCCTGGATACTGGCTGCATCACGAGGACGGTGCGCGACGCGGCGATAATGATCACCTCAATGGCCGGCTCAGATCCGCGAGATCCGGTTGCTCTCCGCGGTGCTGCGCCAGACTATATTGAGACACTGAGACAGTCCGCACCTCATTTACGTATAGCTTGGAGCTCAACCTTCAGTGGGTATCCAATTGACCGAGAGGTTCGAGAAGTGACTGAAGCCGCTGCGAACGTATTTGCGAGCATGGGTGATTCCGTCGAACTCGCCGAACCGCAGGTCGACGGATCCTTCTACGACACATTTATGCCGCTCTATCTCGCTGATGAATATGTCGGCTTTGATCACTTGCTTAGCCGGCGGCCCGGTGATCTCGACCCCGACACACGGACGGAGCTAGAAAATGCGCGGCGCGTCACGCTGGCAGAGTACGTACAGGCGCTCCATCGCCTCTGGAAATTTCGCTCGAAGATTACCGACTTCTTCGCCGAATACGATCTCCTCGTGACGCCTAATAACCCGGTGTGCTCGTTCCCCGCGCTTGAGCCCCCGGCGACCATAGACGGGCAGCCGGTTGCGCGTGACTGGACGCCTCACCTCGCGTTTCTGGCGCCGTGGAACCTAGCGGGCAATCCGTGGATAAGTGTTCCCGCCGGGGTCTCCTCGGATGGGCTTCCCATTGGGCTTTTGCTCGTCGCGGCAGTGGGACGAGAAGATCTTATGTTCAGTGCAGCGGCAGCATTTGAGGAGGCACGCCCATGGGCATCGCGGGTTCCTGAGCTAGCTTGCTCTGACTGACCTCCGTCTCTCGGGCCGCTGCGCCCTAGCGCAGGTCGAGAGAAACTGGTCTGACTGATCGCTGTCATGTTGACACTGCTATTGGGAAAGGATGGGAACACGGTCGTATGACACTAGCATCTCGTTTCGAAGAGAGGGTCGCCGACCTCGGTTTAGACATTCCTGACTATAGTCGGACTCCGTATTCTGGCCTGAAATACGGAACAATGAAGGCTCACCATCAGGTAGGTAGTGTTTTGTATCTTAGTGGACACCTACCAGAGGCTCCCGACGGCTCACCGCTTTACCCCGGCCGGCTGGGGAATGAGGTAAGCGTAGATCAGGGGTATGAAGCCGCGCGTCTAACTGCAGTGAACTGCCTGGCTGGGATCCGTCACGCCCTCGGTGATCTCGACCGAGTAGGAGGTTTGATTCGATCGCTGAATTTCGTTGCCTGCGTTCCCGAATTTACGGATGTAAATCGAGTGGCCAGCGGTGCAACGGACTTGTTTCGAGATGTGTTCGGTGAGGACCATGGCCTAGGTGCCCGAGCTACGATCGGTGTGGTGAGTTTATCTCAAAACAACTGCTTCGAGAACTGGCTAACAGTTGAAGTCCAGAATGTCTGAGTTTGGCGTTCGACAGGAACAGCGTGATCAGCGACAATGGCGATTCAGAGGAGAACGATGAGGGGTGACACCCAACGGCAACCTAAACCTAGCGTCGCGTCGACCGCGGGCAACCACTACTACCTGCCGGCAACCGCCGAGACCGTACACTGGGGTTATTTCAGCAAGCTGGCGAAACCGCGGTTAGAGGTTACGTCGGGAGATTTCGTGACTGTGGAGGTGCTGACCCATCACGCCAACGACGACGCTGAACGGATGATCAGAGGGGATCCGGGGGCGGAGGGCGTCTACTACTGGGATGAAGAGCGGAAGGGCGTCGATCGGCGCGGAGCGGGTTCGACCGACGCTAGCGTGTGCGAGCGCGGTGCCGGCGAGGGCCTAGGCGTGCATATCTGTACCGGCCCGGTGTCCGTTCGTGAGGCCGAGCCCGGCGACATCCTCGAGGTACGCATCGTAGACGTGCGGCTCCGGCCGTGCGCGAACGCTATGCACAGTGGCAAGAGCTTCGGCAGCAACGTCGCGGCGTCATGGGGGCTCCAGTACAGAGATCTACTCACGGCGCCCAAGCCGCGTGAAGTAGTCACAATCTACGAGCTGGACGCCCGCGGCGACCGGGACTGGGCCCGCGCCGTGTACAGCTTTCGCTGGGTGCCTCAAACCGATCCTTACGGCGTCGTCCACGAAACCATCGACTACCCCGGCGTGCCTGTCGACCACTCGATCGTGCAAGAGAAATATGACGTGCTAAAGGACGTACGGATTCCCATCCGACCACACTTCGGCGTGTTGGGCGTTGCGCCGTCCGAGCCTGAGTTCGTCAGTTCGACCCCGCCGCACAACCTGGGTGGCAATGTTGACAACTGGCGAATTGGAAAAGGTGCCACAATGTATTACCCGATCGCCGTCCCAGGCGCGCTATTGTCCGTAGGTGACTCACACGCCAGCCAAGGGGACTCGGAATTGTGCGGCACGGCGATCGAGTGCTCGCTCACTGGGACCTTTCAATTGATTGTACATAAGCGGAGCTCTCTGGCCGGGACGGCCCTCGCCAGTCTGAGCTATCCGCTTCTGGAAACAAAGAGTGAGTGGATCGTCCATGGCTTCAGCTATCCAAATTATCTCACCGACCTGGGGGCCGAAGCGCAGACGACGATACACGAGGTGGCCTCGCTGGACCTGGCGATGCGCGATGCATTCCGGAAGGTGCGACACTTCTTGATGAGCGCCAAGGGACTCACGGAGGACGAGGCCATCTCGTTAGCTTCCGTGGCTGTCGATTTCGGGATAACTCAGGTGGTCGACGGCAACTGGGGCGTGCACGCAATCATCGAGAAGAGGATGTTTGCCGGAACTTAGGTAAAAGAATGTCCCGACTACTTATACCCCGTCTGGTGCGCGGCCGGTTTGTCAACATGGAACCTACACAGGGCGCACGAGCGTCAGAGCGGCGCCGCGGTTCACCGGACCGGCCGGTACACCCGGTCACCCTGCACGACCACAGCATCGCTACTGAGCTCCGGTACGTCACACTCGCCGAGAGCGCAGTGCGAGAAGCAATCTGGTGTCCTCGGGGCACGTACCACCAGCGATCGCTTACGGTTTTGGGTCGTGGTCTGATCATTTGAGTGTACGGTCACCGGCCGATCCGAGGCCGGGCGTCCCTCCCGACCAAAGGACAATGGCAACAATGACTATTCTCGACGACCAACCCCGCAAGCCTGCCGAACTCACCGCGCCTGGCTTGCGAAAGGAGCGAATTGATGCCGCTCTGGGGCTACTACCAGCGGATGTCGTTCTGACGGGCGGCCGAGTCGTGAACGTCTTCACTCGGGAAATCCTTCGCCAGTCGGTGGTCATCTGGCGAGACAGGATCGTGTCTGTCGGCCGGATACCTGATGGTTCGATTGGCCCGCGCACGGACGTGCGGGAGATGCAGGACGCGTACCTGGTACCGGGCTTCATCGAACCGCACTTTCATTGTGCCGACTCGTCCCTCGCCATGAGGCCTCTGGCTGCCGCACTCCTCGAGAGAGGTACCACTAGCCTCGGATCGGATATGGTCGAGCTTTACGGACTAGGTGGGCTTGCGGCCGTCACGTGGGGAATTGAGTCGGCCGAGGACGTCGGTCTGCGTATCCTGTTCATGCTCCCGCTTCACTCGCTTGGGATGGAGAACTTCGGTACCTTCCTATATCCGCCCAAGCTGGATGACTACCTGACCATGGCCTCGTGGCAGCAGACCATCGCGGTCAACGAGCCTCCGCCGAACGTCGTGCTCCGGGGCCACGAGGGTGTTCTCCAGGTGATCGATGCCGTAACCGAACAGCGCAAAGTATTCGAAGGCCACGCTCCCGGCCTCATCGGCACTGACCTCCAAGCGTACATCGCCGCCGGCGCCTCATCTGACCATGAAGCCGTCGAGGCCAGCGAAGCGCTTGACAAGCTTCGCCTCGGTTACCGGATCATCATGCGGGAATGCGCAGCCTCCCGCGACTTGGATGCACTCGCCCCGCTCATCGTGAAGTATCCCGACGCGGCGCGATTCTTCATGGTTGGTTCGGACGACATGCAGGCCAAGGAGTTCCTGTCCGAGGGTCATATTGACCACAAGCTGCGCCGGGTAATCGCCGCTGGCGTCGATCCAACAGTTGCCGTGCAGCTTGCAACTATCAATCCGGCTGAGTATTTTGGACTTGCCGACCACCTGGGCTCGATCTCTCCTGGCAAGGTTGCCGACCTTCTAGTCATCGACGACCTGGCGGAGATGCGACCGCAGACGGTGATTGCGAGCGGTCGCGTCGTCGCGGAAAACGGACGCTATCGGGGCGACAAGGGCCGGACAGGCGAGGTGCCGGATTACCTCCGATCTCGCGTCACGCTCGGGCGAACTATCGGGCCCGACGACTTTCTGATCCCTGCACCCATCACCGAGGGAACGGTGCGCGTCCGCGTCATGGGAATTGTGGACGGCACCCTCGTCTCCGAAGCCCAAGAACACGACTGTCAAGTGTCCCGTGGGCAGATCGAAGCGGACCCAGTGAGCGACATCCTCAAGATCGCTATCTTGGACCGACATCACGGCAGCGGAGCAATTGGCAAAGGGTTTGTACAAGGGTTCGGTCTGCGGAATGGGGCAGTGGCGACAACGGCCGTCTGGCAACACTTCTCTCTGCTCGTGATTGGGACAAGCGACACGGAGATGGCCGCGGCGGTGCGAGAGATGACGCAACTCAAAGGCGGAGTGCTCGTCGTTGGCGACGGCCGACTCATAAAGGGAGTGTCATTCCCCATCGGTGGCGTCGCGGGAACTGCCGCCCTGGAAGAGATGGTCCAGGAGCTTTCGGAGTTCGAGGAGGCCATAAGAAACCTAGGGTGCAACCTCTCGCAGCCATTCACGAGTCTTGCGTTTGCAGCGATCCCGCATATTCCACACTACGGCATCACGGACCGTGGCTGGTACGACACATTCAGGGAGGAGTTCGTTGATGTCGTTCTCTCGGATGCTTCTCATTGACGGGTTGTGACGTGTATGAAGCCGCGGGCCATCGCCGTGATCGGGCCTCCGACCCTGCTCGCGTTCTTCGAGCACGGCGAGGCTACCCAGTGGGACGCGCCGCACATGCAGAACTTCAAGGATGGGTGCGCCTTCGTCGACGTGGCCCACCCCGTCTCCAAGAAGAAGCCGATCGTGGCTCTCAAGGCCGGCGCGACGGCCGCCGGTACGAAGCCCGCAGCGTCTCACACGGCGGCGCCGGCCAGCGACGACAACAAGGTGTACGACGAGGTCCTCCGCGAGGCTGGTATGGCGCGGGCGCGCGAGCTCGGCGAGCTGCTCCTGTTCGCCCGCTGCCTGCCCGTCCTTCCCACGCACATAGGCGAGAACGCCGTGATCATCACGGGCGCTGATGGGGCGTTACTCTTGTCCGATGCCTGTTACATCTCTGGGCTCCACCTCATGGCGATGCCGGATGACCTCAACGTGGCGCTTTTGAAGTTTATCCCACCGGTCGGCGGCGCCGGCAACCCAGTGGACATCACCGACGGTGAGCCACTCGAAACCTATCGCAAGACCGTGGCGCTAGGGGTCGCAGACGAGCACATCCATGCGCTCGCGGTGGGGTACTGGCACACGAACGTCACCCGGCGGATGGTCTGTGAAAGTGACCGGCCGAGGTCGTGGCCGAGTTCCGCACTGAAAGCCATTTTAGGGAATAGCCGCTCACCGACATCGCGGCGCGGCCGCCATCCTCGGTTACCCGTGTGCGGTGACCGACTCAACCTTCACGGCGACAACGAATGCGGGTAGCGACCCTAGTGCACCAGTTGCCAATACGATATTTCAGTATCACATGCCACGCTGGTAGACCATCCTACAGAGAGAAGTCGTCTACAGCGTGCGCTGGCGTACCCCGGCAGCAAGACCGTGCGGAAGATACAAGGGCCTGACGAACGACAGGAGACGAAACCATACTCCCCGAAAACATACTCCCCTTTACGGAAATTGTGGACCTCGGTCATGACTTGTACAACGGCATGCCCAACCTCGGGGCAAATCACATTGCCTTCTGGCCGTTAGAAACGTTCGAGGCTACGCGCACGCTAAGTCAGGGAAAGCTCGGTATGGAAGGCCGCATGATCCTCATGGCCGAGCATTGTGGCACGCACTTGGACGTTCCACGACACTTTGTGGAGGACGGGCTATCCGTCGATCAGTGGCCACTCGAGAAGCTAATTCTACCGGGACATCTGCTGGACTTTACAAGCAAAGGCATCGGGGAGGCGATTACCATTGCCGATTTTCAGGCGGCCGAACAAACGTCTGGCCAGATGATTGGAAGTGGGACGGTGGTCATTGCTTGGACTGGGGTGGACAGGATATGGGGCAAGCCCGGCTTTACCACTGAGCGCCCCTACGTTCCTGTAGAAACGGCAGAGTGGCTCGTGGAACGCGACATTACGCTCTTCGGTACGGATCTGATAGGCATGGACGATCCCAGTGAGTGGTGGTGGCCGACCCATCTTGCCTGGCTCAAGGCTGGAATTCCCATGGTTCAGCAGCTTTGCAACCTCGACAGACTCGTTGGCAAAGAATTTCTCATGGTGGTCCTACCTCTGAAGATGCGCGACGGTACGGCGTCCCCCGTCAGACCCGTAGCCCTCGTTCAATAAGGTAGGCCCGCGCCGATACCACGTCAAGAAATACTGGGGTCGCGGCCCCTGCCCAATGCCTCATGCACAGCCAAGCGCGGAGTTGGAGGAGATATGAGCATCAACGTGATAAACCCAGTCACGGTTCATTCGACGGATGGATACTGCTATTCGCATGCAGTGCAGATGGGCGGGCTGATCTTCGTCGCCGGAGAAGTGGCTCAGGACGAGCGTGGCCAGCTCGTTGGTGAAGATGACATTCGAGTGCAAACACGGCAGGTCTTTCGCAATCTCGCTTTAGTGCTAACGGCCGGGGGGTCGGGATTGGACCTCGTAGGCAAGCTAACGGTCTTCACAACGGCTTTCGCCTACCGCTCGATAATACACGAGGTTCGCAGAGAGTACTTTGAACCGATCGGCCATTACCCGGCGAGTACCCTCGCGGTGGTAACGTCCTTGGCAAATCCCCTGTGGTTAGTAGAAATCGAGGCGGTCGCCACAGTGCGCACTGCCGGTTTATGAGAGCTGTGGGCCTTGGCATCGAAACACCATGAGAAGAGGGCGACAATGATGAAGGATAAGACAGGTAATGGGCTGTCCGACCGTGCATGGAAGGTCATTCCCGGTGGAACAAATAGTGTCCATCGCCAGGCCGAGGGTCT
>Ga0182024_10016340_pt1 | contig 14090 bp, 10 predicted proteins | sample P32metaG_FD_120480 | JGI IMG/M metagenome (GOLD analysis project Ga0182024, IMG submission 120480) | Permafrost microbial communities from Stordalen Mire, Sweden - P3-2 metaG (Illumina Assembly) | ecosystem: Environmental > Terrestrial > Soil > Wetlands > Permafrost | place: Sweden: Stordalen... | reverse complement strand
GTGATCGAGGTCAACGAGCTGCAGAAGCGGCGGGTGATCGCGAAGCTGCAGAAGCATCTGGGCACGCTGGTCGGGAAGAAGATCGCGCTGCTCGGGCTCGCGTTCAAAGCCGACACCGACGATATGCGCGAGGCGTCGTCGCTCGTGCTGGCCGCGCGCCTGCAGGGCGAGGGTGCCGCCGTGCGGGCGTATGACCCGATCGCCGGTGAACAGGCACGCCGGCTGATGCCGGGGGTCGAGATGGCCGATTCGGCGCTGGAGGCGGTGGCCGGCGCGGACGCGATCGTGCTCGTCACCGAATGGCCCGAGTTCGCCACGCTCGACTGGAACCAGGTCGCCGAAGCGACCAGCGGGCGGCTGATCGTGGATGGGCGTAACTTCATGGACGGCGCCGCAGCGCGGGCGGTCGGCTTTACGTACGAAGGCATCGGCCGCTGAGCCCTCTCGGCTGCCTGCGGTTCAGGATTTAGGAGGAGAGGCGATGCAGGCACTGATCTTGGCCGGAGGCGAGGGAACGCGGCTGCGGCCGCTGACCTCGAAGATGCCCAAGCCGGTGGTGCCGCTCGTCGACCAGCCGTTCATCGGCTACATGTTCGAGTGGCTGGCCTGCCATGGGGTGGACGACGTGATCATGTCGTGCGGCTTTCTGGCCGACGGAGTCCGGGGCGTGCTGGGCGACGGCTCGAGCTTCGGGATCCGGCTGCGCTACGTGGAGGAGCCACGGCCGCTCGGTACCGGTGGCGCGCTCAAGTTCGCCGAGGATCTGCTCGAGGAGCGCTTTTTCATGCTCAACGGCGACGTGCTCACCGACATCGACCTCACAGCTCAACTCGAGCAGCACGAGCGCACCGGTGCGCGGGCGACGCTCGCGCTGATCGGCGTCGAGGACCCGTCCGCATATGGCCTGGTGCGTCGCCGCGCCGACTGCAGCGTGACCGAGTTCGTGGAGAAGCCCGGACCCGAGCAGGCGATCGACACCAACCTCGTCAATGCCGGCGCCTACATCCTGGAGCGCGAGCTGCTCGCGGAGATGGCGCCGGCTGGCACGAACATCTCGATCGAGCGCGGCGTCTTCCCGGAACTCGTGGATCGGGGGCTCTACGGCTACGAGGCCAGCGGCTACTGGCTCGACATCGGCACGCCAAGCCGCTACCTGCAGGCCACCTACGACATCCTCGAGGGCAGGGTGACGACGCGAATCGGCTCAAGGCTTCAAGCTTCCGGTATGCGGCTGTTGCCTGAAGCTGGCGTCGGCGGAAGGATTGCGGCGCCGGTCCTGATCGGCGAGGGCTGCGAGATCGCCGATGACGCCAGCATCGGTGGTCGCGTCGTGCTCGGTCGCGACGTCAAGGTGGGCGCCGGCGCGAGGATCGAGGGCTCGGTCCTGCTCGACGGCGTCAGCGTCGGCCCGCGCACGCAGATCAGCGGAGCGATCCTCAGCGCCCACGCCACAGTCGGAGCGCGCTGCCACATCGACGGTGGCGCGGTGCTCGGGGAAGGGGTGACGGTCGGCGACGACAACGTCCTCTCCGCCGGTGCGCGCGTGTTCCCGGGCGTCGCCCTACCCGACGGGGCGATCAGGTTTTGAGCACGGGCCCGACACTCTCGCGTGAGGCCGTCGCCGAGGTCGACGTGACCGGCCAGTTCGACGAGGTGCTAGGGCTGCCCGACCATTTGCGCGACGCGCTCTGGCGCGTCGAGTCGGCGAACCTGAAAGCACACGATTCGCCGGGCGGGCTGGTGATCGCCGGGATGGGTGCGTCTTCGGTCGGCGGCGCGCTCGCCCGCGCGGCGCTCGGCGACGGCGCCTCGCGCCCGATCATGCTCGCGCGCGACTACGGGTTGCCAGGCTGGACGACACCCGACACGACGGTGCTGTGCGCAAGCTACTCGGGCAACACCGAGGAGACGCTCGCCGCGTATGACGCGGCGCAGGCACTCGGCGCTCACACGATCGTCGTCACCACCGGCGGCAAACTCGCCGAGGAGGCTCGCGCCGACGGCGTGCCCGTGATCCCTCTGCCGGCTGGCTTTCAGTCGCGCGCCGCGGTCGGCTACTCGTTGGTCGTTGCGCTCGAGGTCGCGCGTCTGTGCGGGGCGGGTGAGAGCCTGCATGCCGAGGTGGACGTGGCGGCCGAGCACGCGGCCAGCCTGGCCGTTGCGTGGGGACCGGACTCCGACGAGGGCTCCCTGGCCAAGACGCTGGCCCGCGGCCTGCACGGCACGATCCCGCAGATCGCAGGCGCCGCGCTGACCACACCGGTCGCTTACCGGTGGAAGACGCAGATCAACGAGAATGCCAAGTCGCCGGCGTTCGCCGCCGAATTGCCGGAGCTCGACCACAACGAGCTGGTCGGCTGGGACGGCGCCAAAGACCTGGGTCCGTTCAGCGCGGTTTTCCTCGACGACTCGGATCTGCACCCGCGCGTCCGTCAGCGGATCGAGCTGACGCGCGGGCTGATCGCCAGTCGTGGCGGCGTCACGTTCCGCGTCGAGACGATCGGCCAGACGCGCCTCGAGCGGCTCGTCTCGATGGTGCTGCTCGGGGATCTTGTGTCTCTGTATCTGGCGGCGCTGCGCGGCGTCGATCCGGCGCCGGTGGAGGCCACCGAATCAATCAAGTCGGCCCTGAACGGGAGCTGAGAGGGGCGTAGCGATGTCAATGTCAGCAGGAGATGCACCGTCAGGAAACGATGCGGCGATCTCACCAAACGATGCGGCGGCCTCACCAAACGATGCGGCGGCCTCACCAAACGATGCGGCGGCCTCACCAACGGGTGCCGCGCCCTCCCGAATGCGTGCCCTCAGGGGCGGGATCGACCTCGGCGGCACCAAGATCGAGGCGATCGTCGTCGATAAGGCGAACAAGGTGCTCGGCTCCGCGCGACACCCGACCCCGACCAGCGGCACGCCGGCCGATGTCGCCAAGCAGATGGCGGCGGTGATGACCGAGGCGGCGGCCGCGGCCAAGACCAGCACGCAGGCGCTGATCGGGATCGGCGTCGGCTCGCCCGGCACGATCGACACGAAGGCCGGCACAGTGACCAGCGCACGCAACCTGCCCGGCTGGGACGGAACCTACCCGGTGGGCCCCGAGCTCGCCAAGGAGCTGGGCACCCGGGTTGTCGTCGGCAACGACGTGCAGGTCGCGACGCGTGTCGAGTTCGAGCTCGGTGCCGGGCGTCCGTACGAGTCTCTGATCGGGGTCTTCTGGGGCACCGGCGTGGGCGGCGGGCTGGTGCTCGCCGGCAAACCGTGGCGTGGCCGCGGCGGCGCCGGTGAGATCGGCCACATGGTGGTGCGTCAGGGCGGACGCCGCTGCCCCTGCGGCAACAAGGGCTGCGTCGAGGCCTACGCCGGCCGTGCGGCGATGGAGGCCCGCGCACGGAAGCTGATGAAGAAGGGCAAGAAGTCGGACCTGCCGAAGATCATGCGCGAGAAGCAGCACGAGCGCTTCACGAGCGCCGTCTGGGCGGACGCCGTCGAACATGAGGACAAGCTCGCCACCAAGCTGATCGAGGAGGCCTTGAAAGCGCTCGGCGCCGGCATCGCGTCTGCGGTGAACCTGCTCGACATCGAGGCGGTGCTGATTGGGGGCGGCCTTGGGGTGCGCTTCGGTGAGCCGTACGTCGAGCGCATTCGCGAGGCGATGAAGCCGCATCTGTTCCCCGGCCACCAGCCGCCGCAGGTGCACCTGGTCGGGCTCGGCGACCTCGGCGGCGCGCTCGGAGCCGCTCTGCTGGTGGCGGACCACTGAGTCGCGCTCAACCTGCCGGACGCTTGAGGAAGCGGCTCAGCGGGCAGAGTCCCGATACGCGTCAGGCCTACTTGACAAGATGCCGCCATGTATGACCGGCAGCGTCTGCAGCCGAGCGCGCCGACGCGCGCCCTGGCGCTCGGGGCGCTGCTGCTCGCGATCGTGGTGGTCGCATACATCCTCCTGAGCAGCGGGTCCTCCTACACGGTCCGGCTGCTGTTCAGCGACGCCAGCGGACTGGTGACGGGGGACCAGGTGATGATCGGCCCCTCCAGCGTCGGCTCGGTGCAGTCGGTGAGCCTCACGCGGAGTGGGCAGGCTGCGGTCGTGGTCGGCCTCAACGGCGACGTCGCGCCGCTCTACCAGGGTACGGTCGCGCGCATCGAGGAGAACGGACTCGCCGGCATCGCGAGCCACTACGTCACGTTGCAGCCCGCCACCAAGGGCAGTGCGCAGATTCCCTCCGGCGGCACGATCTCGCAGAGCGACACCTATGCCGAGGTCGCGCTCGACCAGATCTTCGACACGCTCAATGCCAAGACCCGCGAGGGCCTGCGCAACATCATCCGCGGTGAGGCGGCGAGCATCAGCGGGAAGGCCTTGCAGGCCAACCGGACGCTCGAGTACCTGGACCCGCTGCTGCAGAGCACGAGCCATGTCACAGGTGCGTTGACCAAGGACGAGCCCGCCTTCGACCAGCTGCTCGTGCAGGGGGCACAGACGATGCAGCGGTTGGCCTCGAGCAGCCAGCAGCTGACCGATCTCGTCGGCAAGGCCGACGCGGTCACGGGTGCCGTCGCGCGGCAGTCCCACGCGCTCGACGTGGCCCTGGCGCTGTTGCCGTCGGCGCTGAGCAAATCGACCAAGACGTTCGCCGGGTTGCGCGGCACGATCGCCGCACTGGAGCCGCTGGTCGCGGCCACCAAGCCTCAGGTCAAGCAGCTCGAGCCGTTCGCGGTGGCGCTGGACCGCTTCGCGAATGCGGCGACGCCGACCCTCGGCTACCTCGCGTCGCTGATCGCAAACCCCAAGGGCGGGAACCTCATAAAGCTTCTGCAGGAGACGCCGACGCTCGAACGAGTGGCACGCTCGGGCTTCCCGGAGATCATCGCCTCGATCGCAGCACAGACGTCCTCGGGTCAGATCCAGGCGCTGCGCGAGTACACGCCCGACATCGTCGCGGCGCTGGCGAACACGGGACAGCTCAACGGGTACTACGACGCCAACGGCCACTACGCGCGGGGCGAGCCGTTCTACGGTGCCTACGGCATCAGCGACGGCACGCTGACCGACCAGCTGCCGGCCGACCGCTACAAGGGCCTGACCGCCGTCAAGACGGGCCGCTGCCCCGGCGGCGCCACGCAGCCCGCGGACGGCTCGATGCCGGTGTCGGTGCCCGGATGTGACAAATCGAACACGCCGGCGGGACCGTGAGACGCGCGGCGCTTGTAATCGCAGCGACCGTGGTCACGGCCGCGATCGTCTGGGTGGTGGTCTCGTCGGTGACCGGCGGCCCGAGCGGGTACCACGTCGAGGCGCTGTTCGACAACGCCGGCTTCGCCGTGCCCGGCGAGGAGGTGCGGATCGCGGGCGCCCCGGTAGGCACGATCTCAGCGCTGTCGGTCACCAAGCAGAACCTGGCGGCGGTCACGCTCTCGATCGGAAGCCGCGACTTCACGCCCTGGTACTCGAACGCGACCTGCACGATCCGACCGCAGTCGTTGATTGCCGAGCGCTACATCGACTGCGACCCGGGCAGCTCGGGCCACCACGCGCTGCGCCGGATCACGAGCGGCTACGGCAAGGGCAGCTACCTGCTTCCGGTCTCGAGGACCAGCTCTCCGATCGATCCGGACATCGTCCAGGACATCTCCCAGGACTCCGTGCGCGAGAGCCTGTCGGTGATCCTCAACGAGCTCGGAACCGGTCTGGCGGCGCGCGGCTCCGACCTGAACGCCGTGATCCTGCGGGCGGATCCGGCACTGGCCCAGACCGAGCGCGTCTTCAACCTGCTCGATTCCCAAAACCGGGTGCTGGCCAAGCTCGCGACCGACTCCAACAAGGTGCTCGGGCCGCTCGCAAAGAGCCGTAAGTCGCTGTCGGACTTCGTCGTGCAGGCCAACACGACCGCGACCGCCAGCGCCGCCGAGAGCTCGCGGATCTCACAGTCGATCAAGCTGCTGCCGCCGTTCCTCAAGGAGCTCAAGCCGCTGATGGCCGACCTCGGCCAGTTGGCGAGCCAAGGCACGCCCGTGATCCAGGACGCGGGCTCGAGCGCCGGCGCGCTCAACTCCGAATTCAAGACGCTGGTCCCGTTCGCCAAGGAGGCCAAGACGGCGCTGACCAACCTCGGCTACGCCGCGCAGCAGTCGGAGGGCTCGCTGGTGGCCTCACAGCCGCTCGCCGATCAGCTCCGCAGCCTCGGCACCACCTCCGAGCCGTCCGCCGAGGCGCTCGACAAGCTGCTCTCGAGCCTCAATTCGAGCGGCGGGGTCCAGCAGCTGATGAGCCTGCTGTTCTACGGCGCGACCGCGACCAACGGCTACAACGCCGACGGCCACTACGTGCGCCTGGCGCCGATCGTCGGTCCCTGCACCGCCTACACGCGGCGCACGATCGCCGGCTGCAGCGCCAACTTCAGCGGCGCCAGCTCGGCATCGGCGGCGATCGCCAGCGCGGCGGTCAGCGAGGTCCTGGGCACGAAGTCATCCTCATCGAAGCGGGGGCAGGCCGCCCCGCTGGGCGGCCTACTTCGCTACCTCACCGGGGGCCAGAGCTGATGCCGTCGCGTCATCAGAGCGGAGCCGAATGCTGATGCTCCGTCGACGCGGCACCTCGCCGTTCTCCAACCCGGTGCTGATCGGCGCGCTTGCCGTGCTTGTGCTCGTCGTCGGCGTGGTGCTCGCGTTCCAGGCCAACAACGGCCTCCCGTTCGTGCCGCGCTACACGCTCTACATCGAGGCGCCGAACGCCGAGGAGCTCGTCCACGGCGCCGAGGTGCACATGGGCGGCGCGCTCGTCGGCTCGGTCGCCAAGGTCACAGCCGCGCGCGACCGCCGCGGCCGGCCGATCGCCGTGATCGACGCTCAGCTCGACAAGAGCATCGAACCGCTTCCGGTCGACACCCACTTCGCGATCCGGGCGAAGAGCACGATCGGCGAGAAGTACCTCGCTGTGACACTCGGCCACTCGCGCCGGACCTGGCGCAACGGCGCGACGGTGCCGCTCGGGCACACCAGCGCGACCGTCGATCTCGACCAGGTGCTCGACATGTACACGCCGCGGACCCAGCAGGGCGAAGCCGCCACCACGCTCGGCTTCGGCCAGGCACTGGCTGGCCGCGGCGGCGGCCTCAACCGGGCGATCGGCGCGTTCGTGCCGCTCGTTGACAGGCTCGCGCCCGTCATGCGCAACCTCGCCGCCCCGCGAACCAATCTGAAGGGCTTCATCAGCGGCCTGGGGTCGCTGGCATCAGCGCTCGCGCCCGTCAGTGACCAACAGGCGTCGCTGTACCGGAACCTGGACGTGACGTTCAAGGCGCTTGCCGGCGTGGCCAAGCCCTACCTGCAGGACTGGATCGCGCAGACGCCGCCCACCTTCCAGTCGGTGATCTCGGACGGTCCCGCGATCGGCAGCTTCGCGACCAACACGGCGCAGCTGTTCGCCGATCTGAAGCCGGGGTTCGCGACGCTGCCGGAGAGCTCTCCGAGGCTTGCGGCGGCACTGTCGGCCGGCGTCAAGACCCTGCCCGGCACGGCGGTTCTCTACCGCCAGACGGTCGACCTCTCGAAAGCGCTGGACCAGTTCGGCTCCGACAGCATCGTGAAGGCGGGGCTCTCGCGGCTGACACAGGCGACAGGCAGCCTCAAGAAGCCTTTGCAGTTCCTCGCTCCGGTTCAGAGCACCTGCAACTACGCGACGTTGTTCCTGCGCAACCTCGCGAGTTCGCTGTCCGACGACGTTGGCACCGGCACGGTGCTGCGCTTCGTGCTGGTCGCGATCGACAACGACATCGTCGGCGGTGAGGGCGCGCCCTCCAGCACGCCGTACACGTCGACCTCGACGGCGGGCGGCACGCAGCACGGTCCGCTGCACTTCGACCCCTACCCGAACACGGCCTCGCCCGGCGAGCCCGCCGAATGCTCGGCAGGCAAGGAGCCCTATTCCCCCGCCGCGGCCGTGATCGGCAATCCCAAGACGACCGTCGGCACCGCGACCGAGAAGACGACGAGGAGCGGCGGATGAGCGACTCCGCGCCGAAGCTCGAGATCAGGCGCCAGAAGCCACGGGTCTCGAACGTTCAGGCAGCGATCGTCGGGATCGTCGTGATCGCGGTCGCCTGTTACCTGGTGTTCGGCGGAGGGCTGCCGTTCACGGGCTCGGGATTCCAGCTGAAGGCGGTCTTCACGTCGAATACCGACCTGCACATCCCGTCGCCGGTGCGAATCGCCGGAGTGCAGGTCGGCGAAGTCACCGGCGTTGAGCGGATCAAGGGCAGCCCCAACGCCGGCATCGTCGTGATGCAGATCGACAACAACGGCCTCCCGATCCACGCCGACGCGACCGCCGACATCCGCTCGCGCATCTTCCTTGAGGGGAACTTCTACGTGGACCTGCATCCGGGAACGCCCGAGTCGCGGATCCTGGACTCGGGCGCGACGCTGCCGGCCGCCAACACCTCGGGCCCGGTGCAGCTGGACCGGATCCTCTCGTCCCTCGACACGGGCGCGCGGGCGAACCTGCAGAAGCTCGTCCAGGGCTTCGGCGCGGCGCTCAACAAGCCGGGCGCCGACGGGACCACCGGCGCCCAGGGTCTCAACAACGCCCTGAAGTACTCAGCCGACTCGTTCGAGGCGTCGGCGATCGTCAACCAGGCGCTGCTCGGTACCCGTCGCGGCGATCTGACCGGCGTCGTCAAGGGCGAATCGGAGATCTTCAAGGGCCTGGCGGCGAGCGGCGCACAGCTGCCGGAGCTGGTCGACAGCTTCGATCAGACGATGGGCGCACTTGCGGCCCACCAGCAGGACCTGAGCGCCGCCGTCGCCGCGCTCCCGGCGGTGCTGCGTGCGACGATCGGGGCTGACAAGGCGCTCGACGCCTCGTTCGCGCCCACCGACGCCTTCGCGAAGGCCCTGACTCCGAGCATCAAGCAGCTCGGCACGACGATCAAGGTCACGCTGCCTTGGCTGCAGCAGCTGACCAAGCTCAACTCACCGAGCGAGCTCGAAGGCCTGCTGAAGGAGTTGACGCCGGCAGTCAGCAACACGTCGGCGGCGGTTCGGGCGACGACGTCCCTGATCAGCCAAGCCGCGAGGTTCTCTGAGTGCATCAGCAAGGTGCTGGTCCCGACCGGCAACGAGAAGATCACGGTCGACGGCTCGCCGCCGCAAGGGCTCGACGTCGACGAGCAGCTCTTCCAGAGCGCCGCCGGCCTCACCGGCGCGACTCAGAATTTCGACGGCAACGGCCGCTACGTGCGCGCCACCGTCGGCGGCGGCGCCACCGGGATCAAAACGCAGGCAACGGCCGCTGCCGGCTCGCTCTACGGCAACGCGGTGCTGCCTGCGCTGGGCACGTTCCCGTCGTTCCCATCCTCCGGAAGGGCGCCGGCGCTCAAGTCGAGCGTGCCCTGCTTCACGCAGACGGCGCCTGACCTGAACAGCGCGACCCGGGGGCAGGGGCCGTGAGGCACGCGATCAAGACCCATCGCGGGGACTTCCTCGCCGTCGCCGTGCTGGTGGTGCTCGCGATCGCGACCGTCGGCTACATCCTCGAGCATCAGCCGTCGTTCACGTTCGGCCGCAGCTACTACCAGGTGAACGCCGTATTCGCGACCGCGGCGGCGGTGACCCCGGGCCAGGGTCAGTCGGTGACGATCGCCGGGGTCGAGGTCGGGCTCGTCGGCAGTGTGCAGCTCGAGCACGGTCAGGCCGTCGTGACGATGGACATCTTCAAGCGCTATGCCCCGATCTACCGCAACGCCACCGTGCTGCTGCGGCCGCGCACGCCGCTCAAGGACATGTATCTGTCGCTCGACCCGGGAACCCCGAGCGCGGGTCGCCTGCCCGTCGGCGGCACGCTCGGGATCGGTAGCACGCAGCCCGACATCGACGTCGATCAGATCCTCGACTCGCTCGACGCCGACACGCGCACCTACCTGCTGCTGCTGCTGGCGGGCGGGGCGCAGGCGTTCAACGGCAAGGGCGCCACCGCCAACAGCCCGAGCGCGAAGACGGCGGCCACGCTGGCTGCCGACTTCAAGCGCTTCGCGCCGCTCGACCGGTCAGCGCTCGATTTCACGAAGCTGCTCGCGAAGCGCAGTGGGAATCTGCGTCACGCGATCCACAACCTCGATCTGGTGGCGACCTCGCTCGGAGGCGTCGACACCCAGCTCGCGTCGCTCGTCAAGCAGTCGAACACGAACTTCCAGGCGATCGCGTCCCAGGACCAGGCGCTTGAGCAGGGAATCGCGCTGCTGCCCAGCACACTCGAGCAGACGAGCTCGACGCTTGAGAAGGTCAATCGATTCGCCTCCGTCAGTGGCCCGGCGCTCAAGAAGCTCGAGCCGTTCGCGAAGAACCTGGGTCCAGCGCTCGACGCGTTGCGGCCGCTGGCGAAGGACACGACCCCGGTGATCGAGCACCAGCTCGAGCCGTTCGCGACCAACCCCGGTATCCGCCGGCTCGTGGCGACGCTCGCGCCGGCGGCCGGCTCGTTGGCCAAGGCGGCACCGGCGCTGGCGAGCTCGTTCGGGGTGCTGAACACGCTCGTGAACACGCTCGCCTACCGGCAGAAGGGCGGCGAGCCCAGCTACCTGTACTGGGGCAGCTGGCTGGCGCACAACCTGGACAGCCTGACCTCGCTTCAGGACGCCGATGGCCCCCTGATCCAGGGCCAGTTCATGGCCAGCTGCCCGTCACTGAACCTGCTCGAGGTGGCGCTGCAGCCCGGCACGCCGTCCCTGACCCCGATCCTCGACATGTTGAACGCCCCCGACTGGTCGACGATCACGAACTGCTACGCGCGATGAACACGACCGCCCCCAGCAAAGCCAGGATCGTCGCGATGATCGCGTTCGCGACCTCGTGCGTGGCGCTGCTGCTGTTCCTGTGGCTGTCGTTCGGCGGCTCGGTGCCGTTCGTCCCGCAGGGCTACCGGATCAGCATCGAGTTCGACCAGGCGGTGCAGCTCGGTACCCAGGCGGACGTGGAGATCGCCGGGGTCACGGTCGGCAAGGTGGTCAGCGTCGGGCTCGACCACCGGACCGGGCTGACGCACGCAGTGCTGCAGATCGATCCGAAGTACGCGCCACGGCCCGTGAACACACGTGCGACGTTGCGCGAGAAGACGCTGCTGGGGGAGACCTACGTCGCGCTGTCGTTCGGAAGCACGCGCGCGCGGATGCTGCGCGACGGCGCGCAGTTGCCCCAAGCTCAGGTCGCGCCGACCGTCCAGCTCGACCAGATCCTCGACACGTTCGATCCGCAGACGCGCAGGGCCTTCCAGACGTGGATGCAGGACGACGGAATTGCTTTCACCAACCGCGGCCAGGCGTTCAACGACGCGCTCGCTGAGCTGTACCCGTTCGCGACCAACGTCGGCAACGTCCTGGCCGTGCTGCAACGTGACAGCACTGCGACGAGCACGTTGCTGTCCGACGGCGGTCGGGTGCTGTCGGCGATCAGCCAGAACCCGAGCCAGCTGCAGGGCTTGATCCGCAATGCCAACACGGTGTTCGGCACCACCGCCAAGCGCAACAGCGAGCTCGCCGCCGCGATCAGGGCGTTCCCGGGATTCCTCGAGAGCACGCGCGCGACGATCCAGCGCCTGAAGAGCTTCGCCGGACAGGCGAATCCGCTGGTCGACGAGCTCAAGCCCGCCGCCGTGAAGCTGAGCCCGGCGCTCGAGGCGATCGCCAAACTCGCGCCCAACCTACAGACGGTGCTGACTGACCTCGGACCGTTGACGAGCGCCGCGCAGACTGGGATCCCGGCGCTCGATTCCTTCCTCGCGGTCTCGGGCGATGCCGGCTCCGGCGCCGCCAAGACGCTGTTCACGTCGCTGACGCCGTTCCTCGGGCAGCTTGTGCCCGTGTTCGACTACCTCGGCGCCTATCGCAGGGAGCTGGCGGCGTTCTTCGCCAACGCCGCGGCCTCGAGCGAGGGCGAGGGGCAGGCCTTGAGCAGCCCGAACCTGCGGCTCCACTTTGTGCGGATCTCGGCGCCGCTCAGCCCCGAGGAGCTGACCGCTCAGAAACAGCGGCCGTACTCGAACCGCAGCAACGCCTATGAGGTGCCGGACGGCGGCAACTCGCTGACCGGCTCGACCAACGTGCTCGGCACCGCGCTCGACGTCTTCGGAACATACCTATGCACGGCACAGTCGTCGCATCCGCTCGCTTCAATTCCCGGCCAATCAGGAAGCGTTAAGTACCAGAGCGAACTACCCTTGTTCTACGGAGGAGATGACGCAACCAAGGTGCCGACCCCTGCTTGCAACGCGCAAGAACGCCTGAGCGAAGCGCTTCGCAGCTCGCTGGGTGCAGGTCTAGGTCCGGCCAGCGGCTTCTATCCACAGTTACAACCCCTCCCATGACCCGTGGCCGGCGACATGGGACCTGCACCTGTAAGCGAGAAGGAGTGACACGAATGCGAAAACTGCTAGCGATGACGGCGTTTCTTTGCCTGTTGGCGGCCGGCACGGCGTATGCCACGGTGACTGCGGCACCGAACACGTATGGCGGCAGCTACTCCGTCGTGGGCGCCAAGGGATCGGCGGCGAAGCCGGCGCCGGTCGCAATGGTCGAGAAGCTGGCCATGGGCAGCACCACGTCAGGCAATGTCGGTGCGCCGCTGACCGAGATCAACTCGACCGTGGCCGGCCTGAAGAGCTATGCCCAGTACTTCCCGAAGTGCACCGCGGGCACGATCAACACTGAGAACGGCCACAACGGCAAGTGGAACGGCGTCTGCCCGAAGGGTGCGCTCGTCGCCAGCGGTACCACGACCGCGGCGCTGGTGAGCTCCAACCTGAAGGGGCCGGGCTCGCCGTGCTTCCTGCACCTGTCGGTGTACAACGGCGGTGTCGGCAAGGTGACGTACTTCTTCACCATCGCGAACCCGACCGATTGCGACGGCCTGTCGACCGGCGCGGCCGCTGCCTGGACCGGCTCGATCAAGCAGGCCGGGAGCAAGTTCGTCAACGACGTGCCCGAGCCGGCCGACGTCTCCTACGACGCGGGCAACATCAACCTGTTCGGCTCACTCCAATCTGAGACGCTGAACTGGAAGAAGCTCACGGCCAAGCACGGCGGCAAGACCTACGGGTACCTGATGTCGACCGGCTGCAAGGGCTCGCGGGCCTACTCAATCGCCTACACGGCAACCGAATCCAACACCGGCGCGCCGACTCTCGGTGCGGGCACGGTCAAGGGCTCGGGCAAGTGCTGAGCAGCGGGTACTGAGAAGCCCTCTCGGGCGGGGGTGTCCGGCCGGCGCGGCCGGCCGGACACCCCAGTCGCTTGCGGCCTTAGGAGTGAGCGGATGCGACGGAAACTGGTAGCGACAACGGCACTACTGTGCCTCTTCGCGGCCGGCGCCGCGTACGCGGCCGGGCCCGTGAGCGCCCCGCCGAACACCTACACGGGGAACTTCGCCGTGGCGGGTGCCGTCGGGTCGTCTGCCAGGCCGGCCCCGGTATCGGTGGTCGAGACGCTCGGCATGGGCAGCAACACGTCCGGCAATGTCGGCGCACCGCTCGTAAAGATCAGGACGACCACGTACGGCCTCAAATTGGACGGCCAGTACTTCCCGAAGTGCACCCCCGACCAGATCAACGAGGACAACGGGCACAACGGCAGGTGGAACGCCGTTTGCGCCAAGCGCTCGCTGGTTGCGAGCGGCCACGTCCAGGCGGTGCTCACGAGCCCCTCGGCGAAGCTTGCCGGTCCCGGCGCGCCGTGCTCGCTGGGCTTGTCGGTCTATAACGGCGGCGTCGGGAAGCTGACCTTCTTCTTCACCATTGCCAAAGAGCAGTGCGATGGTCTCACGACGGGCGCCGCGGCTGCATGGACGGGCACCGTGACAGAGGCAGGCAGGACGCTCGTCACCAACGTGCCCGAGCCGGCTGACGTCTCCTATGACGCCGGCAACATCAACCTGTTCGGCTCGTTGCAGACCGAGACATTGGCGTTCAAGAAGATGACGGTCAGACACGACAGCAAGCTGATTCCGTTCTTCGCCTCGATCGGCTGTCAGAAGGGGACGCGGCCGTTCTCGGTCACCTATACGGCGACCACCTCAAACTCGCCGGCTTCCGCGAACGAGTCCACGGG
>Ga0182024_10016339_pt1 | contig 14090 bp, 9 predicted proteins | sample P32metaG_FD_120480 | JGI IMG/M metagenome (GOLD analysis project Ga0182024, IMG submission 120480) | Permafrost microbial communities from Stordalen Mire, Sweden - P3-2 metaG (Illumina Assembly) | ecosystem: Environmental > Terrestrial > Soil > Wetlands > Permafrost | place: Sweden: Stordalen... | reverse complement strand
TGATACGAACCTCATCCCGGTGGTCCCGAGAGGCTGATACACGGGCCAGAAGGAGGTCGTTTGTTGAGTTTCCAGCAGGTCGCCGTTCAGGAGGGGGGAAGGAACAGGCCGCAGGGGCTGAAGTCCGATTCATTTGGCGCTGTTACGGCCCGACTGAAGTCGGGCCCTGATACGAACCTCATCGCGGTGGTCCCGAGAAGATACGAGCCTCGTCCGGTGATCCCGGGAGGCCATGGCACGCGCGGACGACCGGCCGGGATGGCGTCGTGAGGCTGGTGAGGGAGGGGGCAGGGCCGACCGAGCGGTGTGCTGACAGCGTGCAGCGCAAACGAGATCTAAAGTTCTCTTCCCGGTGAACCGATGATCACCGCAACCAGGACTCGGGGGCGCAGTGTGCGGTCTTCGAGGCAAGGGGATTCGGGCTGATCCCAAGACCGGCCCGGGAGGAGATCATGAAGATTCACGAGGTACCGGGCGTTCTCGTCATGGAGTGGAACGATCAGGGCAAGGTCGTTGTCGACACCTGGTTGAAGTACACAATCAAAACCGCGGAGTTTCGCGAGGCGATCTTGAAAAAGGGCGTCGCCTATGCCAAGGCTCGCGGAGCCCGGGCGTGGGTGGTGGACTCCTCGAAAGCCACGGGAACGTATGCCCAGGAAGTGCAGGACCTGATTGCAAAAGAGGTTTTCAAGGCCTTCGCGGCGATTGGGATCAAGTATTTCATCACGATCAAGTCGGGATCGGCGATTACGAATCTGGCGTTTAATCGGGTGACGTCGCAGCTTGGTCCCTCGGGGATCCAGATGGTTGATGTTCCGGACCTGAAGACGGCGCTGACCTGGCTGCGGGAGCATCCATAGGCGGGAGCCAGGGTGAGCGGCGGGCCTGAAGGCCCCGATCACGGTAGTCCCGAGGGGTCGGTTCTGCCGGACTGGCGGGAGGTCGTTTGTCGAGTCTTCCAGGCTCGGGAAGGGAGAACATCGCCGCAGGGGCTGAAGCCGGGCCCATTTTGCGCTGTTACGGCCCGACTGAAGTCGGGCCCTGATACGAACCTTATTGCGGTGGTCCCGAGAGCTGATAAGAGCTTCATCGCGGTGGTCGCGAGGAGGCAATCCCGCACGGATGGGCGGGAGGTTGTTGGTTGAGGCAGGCGGTCCGGGGTGGAAGAAGGAAAGGGAAGCCCGCAGGGGCTGAAGCCCGATCTATTTTGCGCTATTACGGCCCGACTGAAGTCGGGCCCTGATACGAACCTCATCCTGGTGATCCCGACGGGCTGATACGCGCGGAGGGTGGGAGGTCGTTTGGAATCGAGAAAAAAACAACCGCAGATCCTTCGACTGCGGTTTTTCGCTTGCGCGAAAAACCTCCGCTCAGGATGACACCTTCAGTTTGATGACACCTTCAGTTTGATGACACCTTCAGTTTGATGACAGCTCCAGTTTGATGACAGCTTCAGTTTGATGACAGCTTCAGTTTGATGACAGCTTCAGTTTTGGGTGGAGTTGGTGGCGGCGAGGGTTCCGGCGGGGGGTGCGTGGGCGGGATCGTCGGCGGTGACTCCGGAGACGGGCGGGACGGAGGCGGCCGGGGTGGGGGTAGCGTCGTGGGGGCCGAGGCCTAATTTGATGAGGGCGCGGGAGTCGGGGGTGAGCTTGGTCTGCCAGCCGTGATCGGCCTGGTATTTCTGCATGGCCGCTTCGGTGGTGGAATCCCACTGGCCGGAGGCGGGGGCGGTGAGGTAGTGCTCACGGATGAGGGCGTTCTGGATTTCGGTGGCGCGTTCGGGCTCGATCTGACGCTGGCCTGGGGTGAACTTGTGCTTTTTGCCCTTATGGTGCAGGCTGTGGCCCGAGGTGGCAGCCCGGTGCGTCCGCGATGCGAAGGCGGGTGTGGCGGCCAAAAGAGAGCCCAAAATAAGAATTTGCCAGGTTCTCGAGGGAACCATGGAAACACGACCTCAGGGAATCAAGTTCGTCAATCTGTTCCAGCAGGGTAAAAGGGCCTGGCCAAAAAAGCAACAAAAACCGGCTGGGCTTCCATCACTTTCGGGGTGGAAGCCCAGCCAGGGAGTGGGATGCCGGGTTACGGCAGTGTGCCGCCTAACATCTGGTTCCCGCCGTTCGGGCGCTGGGGGTCGACGATCTCCAGGACCACATCGTCGCCGGAGTGGAGGGCTCCGACGAAGGTCTGGAATTCCTGAACATTGTGGACGGGGTGGCGGTTGACGGCGGTGACGACCCAGCCCTGGAGATTGCCGACGCCGATCTCATCGGCAAAGGAACCGGGTTTAACGGATTCGATGAGGACTCCGTGGAGGCCGGCGGGAGCGCCCTGGGGGAGATCCTGCACGGTGATGCCGAGCTTGGCGGGAGAGACGTTGCCGTTGGGCTGGTTCTCGTTGCCCTCGCCTTCCTGTCCGTCCTGGGCGTTCATGGCGGCGATGACCTTGTCGCGATCGCCGATGGTGACGGTGGCATGGGCCTGCTGGCCGTTGCGGAGGTAGCCGATGTCCACCGTGGTGCCGGGCTTTTTCACGGAGATGATGGCGACCAGGTCGTCGCCATCCTTGACCGGGTGGCCATCGATGGTGGTGATGATGTCGCCGGTCTTGAGGCCGGCCTTGGCAGCGGGCTGACCCGCACCGATCTGGCTGATGATGACGCCGGATTTGAATCCGTAGACGCGAGCGACGGCGCTGGGCAGATTGGGCTGGAAGCTGATGCCGATGGAGCCGCGGATGACTTTGTGCTCGGGCGAGATGAGCTGGTTGTAGACGTCGACGATGGTGTCAGAGGGCATGGCGAAGCCGATGCCTTCATTGCCGGCCGACTGCGTATAGATGGCGGTGTTGACGCCGATGACTTCACCGGCCATGTCGACCAGCGGGCCGCCGGAGTTGCCGGGATTGATGGCGGCGTCGGTCTGGAGGAAGTGCTGGAACTCGCCGGAGGTGCCAGGCTCGACGGTGCGGTTCTTGCTGGAGATGATGCCGGCGGTGACGGTTTTGGCGAGGCCGAAGGGTTCGCCGATGGCGAGGACCCAGTCGCCGACCTGGACGCCGTCGGAGTTGCCGATTTTAGCGACGGGGAGGGGAGCGTCGGTCTGAATCTTGAGGACGGCGATGTCGGTGGCCTTGTCGACGCCGATGACTTTGGCGGGGCGGCCCTGGTTGCCATCGGGGTCGGTGGCGAGGCAGACGAAGATGCGATCGGCTTTGTCGACGACGTGGTTGTTGGTGATGATGTAGCCGCGGGGATCGACGATGAAGCCGGAGCCGAGGGACTCGCGTTCCTCGCCGTCATCGCCACCGTCCATGCCGGGATTCTGGCCGAAGAAGCGATTGAAGAAGTCCTGGAGGCCGCCCTGGCCCTGGCCGTTGCCCTGGCCCTGGCCGTTGCCCTGCGGACTATTGCCCTGCGGAGTATTGCCCTGAGGACCCTGATCGTCATCGTCGCCGTCATTGCCGTCGGGCGGCTGCTGCTGCTGCGGGAAGGGCATGTAGTGGGGGCCGCGGCGGCGGTTCTGCTGCTGCTGTTTGGGCAGGATTTCGGTATTGATGTTGACGACGGCGGGGCCTACTTCTTTGGCGATGCGGGAGAAGTCGGTCGAGAGTTCGCGGGGGGCGGGAACTTTGAGCGGGGTGGCATCCGCGCTGTTGACCTGAGATTCCTGACCGCGCACCTTGTGCGCAACCATCGAGCCGACGAGGATGCAGGCGGAGAGCGTGGCGAGGATGGTGAAGGTCGAAGCCAGGCGGTTATAGCGGAACCGCCCAAGAAGGGATTTCATGTGAATCGTACCTCGTGGTGGAGAAGGTTTGGCGCTGAGGCGTCTCCCCTGCTTCCAGTATAGAACCCGGGGATGAGGCGGCTGGTGCGATGCGGTCGTCGCTCCCTCAGGAGATTTAGACGCAGATAGGCGAGCGCGGGTTATACGCGCTGAAAAGCTGCGGTCAGCATCAGCTGGGGAGCGAGACTCCTTCGTGGCTGCTCGGCTGGATCGGCATCGGGATCAACTCGGTGAGGGCGATGCCGGCGAGGATGAGGAGAGCGCCGGATGCGCCGCGGCGGCCGAGGCGTTCGCCGTAGAAGAGGAAGGACGTGAGCCAGGCGAAGACCGGCTCGAGAGCGAGGATGAGCGCGGTGTGCGTGGCGGGGAGATATTTTTGCGCCCACGACTGGACGGTGAAGGCGGTGGCGGTGGCGAGGACGGCGGTGACGAGCAGGGCGACGACGACGCGAGCGGACGGGTGCAGCAGGGAGGGGCGCATCCAGGGGTGCTCGAGTAGAGGCAAGCTGATGGCCATGAAGGCGGCGCAGAATCCGACCTGGAGGACGGCGAGCTGTTCGAAGGGAACGCGCGGGGAGAGACGGGCGAGAGCCAGGACGTGGAGGGAGAATCCGAGGGCGCAGCCGAGGGTGAGGAGGTCGCCGAGGCCGATGGAGCGGAAGTCGAGGAGGGAACCGGGCGGGGTGGTGAGGAGGACGATGCCGGTGAAGGCGACGAGGGCTCCGAGCCAGGCGTTCCATTGGGGAGTGCGGGCGCCGCGCAGGCGGAGGGCGGGGATGGCGGAGAGCAGGGGGACGAGGACGACGACCATGCCGGTGATGAAGGCGGATTTGGAGGGGGTGGTGAGGCGGAGGCCGGCGGTCTGGAACTGATAGCCCATGGCGAGGCAGGCGCCGACGATGGCGCCGGCGAGGAGGGAGCGGCGGTTCATGCGGCCGAAGTGGCCGCGGTAGAAGAGGGCCAGGCAGAGGAAGGCGAGGGTCATGCGGATGAAGTTGAAGAGGAGGGGGGAGACATCGGCGAGGGCGGATTTGACGATGACGAAGGTGGAGCCCCAGATGGCGACGACGGCGATGAGGAGGATGTGCGCGCGGAGGGAGCGAGATCGCGCCGGGATCGGGGACATGGGGGAAGGTTAGCAGGGGAGGGGAGGCGGCTGGCGGGTTGTCCCGGCGACCTAAAAAGCGGCGGGAAGATGCGGTGCGGGAGGCATGACGATGATGACTGACAAGAGGGCGATGGCCGGGTCGGGCGCGGGCTGATTACAGCAGAGTCCGGGAGTATGCTTAGATCAGGTTATTGATCCCGCTGGGTATCCGTCGTACTCTCGGGCGGCATCGTTTTCCGCTGCGGTCACCCCAGACTTTCCAGCGCCGGAGAAAAAAACCGCTTCATGCAGAACATCCTTCTGGACATTTTGATCATCGGCCTGCTGGTCATCCTGTTTGGGTCGATTTACCGGCGGCAGGCGACAGTGCGGGTGCGCTTCTGGCTGCTGGGGTGGTTCTTCATCCTGATGCACTTTGGACTGCTGCTGTATACGCCGGCGGAAACGTGGGGCGCGAATCTGATGGTGGCGGCGGCGGAGGGTGGGCTGCTGCTGTGCGGCGCGGCGTTTGCGCTGTCGTCGACGCTGGTGTGGGAGGAAGGCTGGCGATTCACGGCGCCGGCGCTGCTGCTGAGTATTCCGCCGGTGATCTACGTAACGGTGAGCACGCTGTGGACGGCGCCGCGGCTGTTGCTGGTGGGACTCGGCGTGGTGGTGCAGCTTTCTTACGGGGCGGTGGTCTACCGGTTCGGAAAAGGGCGACAAGGAGCAGGGAGCGCAAGGGCGATCGTAGCCCGGCGCTGGGGCGCTGCGATTCTGGGGGCGGAGTCGGCGTGGCTGGCGATCCTGCTGCTCAAAGGGCAGACGGGGAACAGCATTTATCCGATTCTGTCGGAGATTTTTCTGCTGAACGCGGTGCTGTACTGGGAGGAATTCCGGCGGTCGACGGCCGGGGTGCTGGTAGGGACGTTTGGGCTGGCGGCGTGGGGGGCGGTGTTTCCGGTTGCGCTGCTGATGGAGGCGATTTTTCCCAGGGTGAACGTGATCGGGGAGATGTGGAATGTGCCGAAGTATTTTGTGGCGTTCGGCATGATTCTCACACTGCTGGAGGAACAGAAGCGGCAGCCGGACGCGCGCAGCCAGGAGTACCGGGTGCTGTTCGAGAGCAATCCGCACCCGATGTGGATTTTCGATACGGAGACGCTGCAGTTTTTGGCGGTGAACGATTCGGCGGTGGCGCGGTATGGGTATACGGCGGAGGAGTTCCGGGGGATGACGCTGCGGGACATTCGACCGGCTGAGGAGGTGGGGGCGGTAGAAGAGGTGATCGCGAACATGGCGGATACCGAGCCGGTGGTGGTGTCGGGGCCGTGGACACACATTCTGCGCGACGGGCGGAAGATCCAGGTGGAGGTTTCGGCGCACACGATCAGCTTCGAGGGAAAGCGGGCGCGGTTCTCGCTGGTGCAGGACGTGACGGAACGGCAGCAGCTGCATCATCGGCTGCTGCACCAGGCGCACCACGACATGCTGACGGGGCTGCCGAACCGGCTGCTGCTGCTGGACCGGATGGAGCAGGCGCTGGCTTCAGCGGCGCGCCGCGGCAAGAAGGCGGCGGTGATGTGCATGGACCTGGACCGGTTCAAGCAGATCAACGACACCTACGGGCACGCGGTGGGCGATCTGTGCCTGAAGCATGTGGCGGAGCGGCTGAAGAGCCGGCTGAGGGCAGAAGACACAGTGGCGCGCTCGGGAGGCGAGGAATTCACGGTGGTGGTGGGCGACCTGGTGTCGGCGGACGATGCGACGCGGATTGTGGAGGATCTGCTGGCGGCGCTGCGCAAGCCGCTGGTCGCGGATCAATACCCGATCGACCTGACGGCGAGCTTTGGGATCGCGCTGTATCCGGACCACGGAACAGATGCCGGGGAACTGTGGAGGAATGCGGACGCGGCGATGTACCGCGTGAAGCGGTCGGGCGGGAACGATTTTGTGCTGGTGTCGCAGGAGATCAGCCAGTCGACGACGGAGGCCAACGAACTGGAGTTGTTCATGCGGCGCGCGGTGAAGGAAGGCGGCCTGGAGCTCTACTACCAGCCGGAGTACGGGCGGGATGGAGAGATTTGCGGGCTGGAGGCGCTGCTGCGGCTGCACCACCCGAAGTTTGGGATGGTGAGTCCGGAGCGATTCATTCCCATCGCCGAGGAGAGCGGCCTGATCGTGCCGATGGGGAACTGGGTGCTGCGCGAAGTCTGCCGGCAAAGCAAGGAGTGGGCGAGGCAGGGACTGGCGGTGCCGAGGATCGCGATCAACGTATCGCCGCTGCAGTTTATGCGGATGGATTTTTCGCGCCAGGTGCGCCAGGCGGTGCTGGAGACGGGGGTGGCGGCGGACACGCTGGAGATCGAGATGACGGAGACGACGGTGATGCGGAACCTCGAGGATCTGGCGCGGCAGATGCGGGAGCTGGCGGAGATCGGCGTTCATTTTTCGGTGGACGATTTTGGGACGGGATATTCGTCGCTGCAGCACCTGCATCAGCTGCCCATCGAGAGGCTGAAGATCGACCGGTCGTTCATCGAGAGGGTGTGCGAGCCGAACGGGACGAGCGCGCTGGTGGAGGCGATTCTTTCGCTGGCGCACAGCCTGGGGCTGGAAGTGGTGGCGGAGGGCGTGGAGCGCGAGCAGCAGGCGGAGTGCCTGGCGCGGATGAAATGCGATGTGATGCAGGGGTTCTTCTTTGCGCTGCCGCAGCGGGCCGCGGAGATTCCGGCGCTGATCCGACTGGGGCATGCGCCGGGGGCGTGGAGAGCGGCGCCGGCGGGGGCGCGGGTGTGATTCGCTTCGGTTGGATCTGGAGCCTTTGCCGGCCGGCGCCCACTGCACCGCGCCCGTCCTGAGTCGCGGTTAGTGTGGCTTGAAGGTCTTGCCTGTTTCGAGAAGAGTTTTGAGGCGGGAAAGGATGCGCGGCCAGCCATCGACGGTCGGGGCATAGGCGGGATCGTCTTCGGCCCACTGGTCATGAGTGACGGAAACCCTGGTGGCTTCGGTTTCGGGAACGAGTTCGATGGTGACGCGGGAAGGTTGGCTGGAAGCGCCCATCGCGAACGTGTATTGCAAGAATTTTGGGGGCTCGGACTGGAGCACCTGTCCGCGAACATAGGTCGTCTTCTTGCCGTCGGCGCCGGGTCCGACCCAGATCATTGGACCGCCGGGCTTCAGTTCAGCTTCGAGTTCGGCTCCGCCGAAGATGATGCGGTTGGATGCGGAGGAGACGAAACCCTCCCAGACCTTAGCGGGGGTCGCGGCAAAATAGAAAACGAAATGCAGGGGTGCGGGCTGGGGCATGGGGTTCCTCCTTTCGGGTTGAGCTATGGGGGTCCAGTATATTGCGGGCGGTTGATGGGGCTCGGGTGCACCGCAGGGGCTGAAGCCCGATTCATTTTGCGCTATTACGGCCCGACTGAAGTCGGGCCCTGATACGAACCTCATCTACCCTCGTCCCAATGGTCCTGCGAGTGACAAGGGGGGAATTGAGCCTGGGCTGTTTCAAAATGGATCGGAGGATGGCGGTTGGGGTTACTTTTGGACCGAACGGCGGAAGCAAGGCCATTGACGATCAGAGGGCAGAGGCGTCCGCTACTTGCTGTGGGGTGAGCCTGGCATGGTCCAGGGTGTTGCCCTGGTTCGGGCTGGTTCAGCTTGGTGCCAGGCCGTGTTTGGGGCCGAGGGCGCTGGTTTGGTCGCCGCTGCTCAGGCGGGGTCTGTGGGGTGAACCTGGCGGTTTGCTGATCTTCTGCGGCGGCGGCGGGTGAGGGGTGCGGGTTGGCGATTCCGTATTACCACGTGGATGCATTCACGGGGGAGCTGTTTGCGGGGAACCCGGCTGGGGTCTGCATTGTTTCTGCTTTTCTGGCGGACGACCTCATGCAGAACATTGCGGCGGAGAACCGGCACAGCGAGACCGCATTTGTTGTTCCTCGCGCCGATGGCGATTTCGACCTGCGATGGTTTACACCCACGGTCGAGGACGACCTGTGCGGGCACGCTACGCTGGCATCCGCGTACGTGCTGGCGTTGCGGGGGCACGATGTGTGGCCGGTTCGGTTCCACACGTGCAGCGGCGTGTTGACGGTTGCTCAGGACGAGGACGGGGAGGACGGATTTGCCATGGACTTGCCCGCGCGACCTCCGCAGCCGTGTGCGACGCCGGCGGAGCTGTTGCCGGCTCTGGGTTTGTGTGCGGCATCGCTGGTGATGAAGTCGCGCGATTACATGGTGGTGGTGGATGACGCGGAGCAGGTGCGAGCGCTGGCGCCCGATATTGCCGCTCTGGCCAAAATTGAGATGGGGAACGGCGGGGCGATTGTGACCGCTCCCGGGAAGGGGGATGTGGACTATGTGTGCCGGTTGTTTGCACCGGCGGAGGGGATCGATGAGGATCCGGCGACCGGGTCGATCCACTGCACGCTGGCTCCGTACTGGTCGGCGCGGCTGGGGAAAGAGACGCTGCGCGCGCAACAACTGAGTGCTCGCGGCGGGACTATGCAGAGCACAATGTGTGGCGATCGCGTGAAGGTTAAGGGCAAGGCCCGCTTATATCTTCAGGGCACGCTCGAGCTGTGAAGGGTCTGGCGGTGAAAGCGGGGAGGACGGCTGGTGGTGGGTCGCTGGCAGGGGCAAACCTGGCGCTACTTCCGGCAACGAATTGGCGGCCATTGGCCTCTAAAAACGCGGCGAGGCGAGAGGCTGAACGCGGCCGTTGGGAGTGACGCGTGAGGGGTTCAAAACAGGGCACCCCCGAGGGTGGGTTTGTTTGACCCGGGAGGAAACGGGGCGCTACACTTGAGTCACGCTATTGCCGCAGAGCGTAATCTCCGGGGCGAATCGCATGGCGCACCCGCCAGCTCTGTTTCTGTGGATTGATCGGAAGCAAGCCCTTCTTTTCCCGCACGATCAGGTGCGTGGATCATGCGCGGCGGCAATTCAGGGCAGGGATCCCGCAATCCCATCAGGAATTTCTAAACACCGAGAGGTTCAGTGCAACCGTTGATTCGCAGCACCAAACAGGTCGCTATCGGCCCGGAAACGAAAGAACTCTCGCTTACCGATCTGTGGCTGGTGATCCGCAAGCGGCGAGTGCTCCTGCTGTGCATGGCGCTGGGAATAGGGGCGCTGGCCGGAGCTGCGGGGCTGCTGCGCGGGAAACGGTACACAGCGACGGGTGAGGTGCAGATTCAGCCGGGATCGGGGTCGGCGCTGAAGGAGTCGATTTCGGCAGCTCTGGGAGCCGGGTCGAGCACGCTGGACGTGGTCCTGGAGAGCGATATTCGTATTCTGGAGAGTGACACGCTGCTGACGGCGGTGGCGCGGAAGCTCAACCTGGCGAGCAATCCGGAGTTCATGGGAGGCGGTTCGAACGCCGGGCCCTCGTTTTTGAATTTGGGCCACCGGAAGCCGCCCGCGCTGCACGGGAACCTCGACGATCCGCTGGTGCGGGCGGGCGTGCTGGGCAATCTGCGCGGGCATCTGACGGTTTCGCGTGTTCCGCGCACGCAGATGATCACGATTTCGTACTCGAGCGCTTCTCCTCAGCTTTCGGCGGAGGTAGTGAACGCACTGGAGAATGAATTCGTCTTGAACAACTTTTCGACGCATTACAACAGCACGCAGCAGGTGAGTAAGTGGCTGACGGGCCAGATGGACGATCTGCGGGTCGTGGTGCAGGATTCGCAGAACCGCATGGTGGATCTGCAGCGCAAGCTGGGGGTGATGGCGCTGGATCCGGATCACAGCCTGGTGGTGCAGGAAATCGGCAACCTGCAAAAGAACGCGGCGGACGCGGCAGAACAGCGTGTGCTGGCGGAAGCGCGGTACCGGATTTTGCGGTCGTTGCCGCCGGATCAGATCCAGGAGAGCCCTACGGGGACGCAGAGCGCCATCGGGAACGAGGGAATGCTGGCCAGTTTGCGATCGCAGCGCGCCGCAGCGGAGGCGGAGCTGGCCCATCTGCAGCCGGTGTACGGTCCGAATTATCCGACCGTAAAACAGCTGCGAGAGCAGCGCGATGCGCTGAGCCGGAGCATCACGGAACAGGAAGAGCGTGTGGTGGCGGAAGCGAACGATGCTTTGAGCCTGGCGAAGACGGCGCAGAACCAGGCGCAGGCCATGCTGAACGACAAGGTTCACGACCTATACGGCCAGCGCGACGATGTGGTGCAATACATGCTGCTGAGCCAGGAATACGACTCAAACCGGAAGATGTACGAGAGCATCGTGGCGCGGTTGCGGGAAGCGGCCGTCGATGCGGGCCTGGATGCGGCCGACATCAACGTCGTAGACCTTGCTTCGGTGCCGATCTGGCCTTCGAGCACGTCCCCGATCAGGCTCGGGCTGATGGGTCTGCTGCTGGGCAGTTGCGGCGGGTTCATGCTGGCGCTGTTCCTCGAGAAGATGGACACGCGGCTGCGGGATGCTCACGAGATCCAGGAGATTCTGGGCTTGCCGTCCCTGGCGATGATCCCGCAGAGCCACTGGAAGAGCAAAGGGTCGGACCTCGAGTGGGTGGTGGGACCGGAACTGCTGAGGGATCCGCGATCGCCGTTCTCGGAGTCGTTCCGTGCGCTGCGCACCTCAATGCGGTTGTCGACGACGTCGCGGGAATCGAAGGTGATCGCGGTGACCAGTTGCCAGCCGGCGGAAGGGAAGTCCACCGTTTCGATAAACATGGCGGCGGTGCTTGCCCAGGGTGGCAAGAAGGTTGCGCTGGTAGACACGGATATGCGGCGCCCGTCAGTGTATAAGCGGCTGCGACTGGAGGGGGGCAAGGGATTATCCGAAGTGCTGACCGGATACTTCACCCTGGATGAGGTGACGCAGACCCACGAGACGCTGACGACACTGGACGTGATTCCGTCGGGGACGGTTCCTCCGCTGCCCGCAGACCTGCTGGCCTCCGATCAGATGACGGAGGTGGTGCGCCAGCTGCGGGAGCGGTACGACTACGTCATTTTTGACACGCCACCGGTACTGTCGGTGACCGATCCGGCGATCGTGGCGGCCCAGGCCGATGGCATGGTGCTGGTGATCCGTCAGGGCTACTGCACGCGTCGGATGCTGATGCGGGCGGCTGAGATTTTGAGTGAACTCAACGTGAAGGTTTACGGATTTGTGTTCAACGGGGTCGATGCCTCGCTGCCCGAGTACTACGGCTACCTCGGCTATTACACCTATGACTACCGGAACTAGCTCGCCGGCAGGGACGCGGGAACGCGACGGGAGAAATGAGATGAAGGTTCGGGTCTGTGTCCGGATGGTGCTGGCGGCGGCGGTGGTGTGGGGAATGATGTTGGGCGCCGGCACGGCCGCCGGGCAGTTTGCCGGCCCTTCGGTGAGCGCGCCAACGCCGGGATCGACTACACCTGCATCCGCTCTGAACGCCCGGTACAGCTACGTCAAGATCATGCCGGGGGACGTGATCGCGATTGCGACGTACGGGGCGCCGGAACTGACCACAACCGCGGCGACCAACGTGAACACCCCAGGTGGGGGCGGCGGCAGCGTGAGTGGGCTGAAGGTGGGAGCGCAGGGTGAGATTGTGCTGCCGTATCTGGGCGCTGTGAAGGTTGCGGGGATGACGCCAACCGAGGCAGGAATATATCTCGAGAAGGAACTGAAGGAGAAGGGAATCCTCGTCGATCCGCAGGTCAGCGTGAGCCTGGTGGATTCACCGACGCGCGTGATCACGGTTCTGGGTGAGGTGCAGAAGCCTTCGCCGATTCCGGCGTTCGGGCAGCTGCGATTGCTGGATGTGATTTCGGCTTGCGGGGGATTTACTCCACTGGCCAGCCACACGATCACGATTCGGCGGCCTGGGGAAGCCGAAGCGATCACGGTGCTGCTGAGCAGCGATCCGAAGAATACGGATGAGACCAATATCCAACTGATGGCCGGGGATACCGTCATCGTGCCGAAAGTGGGCAGCGTATTTGTGATCGGGCAGGTGAAGACGCCCTCCGCGATTCCGTTGTCGAGTAACGCGCCGGTCACCGTGATGCGTGCGATCGCGATTGCGGGCGGGGTGAACTTCGGCGCGGCGCTGTCGAAGGTTGTGGTGATCCGCAGGACTCCGGATGGCGAGCATGTTGAGATTCAGATGGACCTGAAGAAAGTGATGCACGGCAAGGAGAAGGACATCGCACTGGCCTCAGACGATGTGCTCCTCGTCCCAGCTAACGGCTTCAAAGCGGGGATGGCTGGCGGAGGCATAGGGATTGCTGGAGGGCTTACCAGCGCCCTAATCTACCGGTTGCCCTGACGTGGGCACGGCAGTACATAAGGCTCAGATGGCTGAGAGATTTTTACTTTCTCCTCTTTTGATAGCGAGTTTCGTTGCGGTCTTGGTGGCCGGAGAGCTGGCCTCCGGCACGAGCCCATACTTCGTAACGATGATGGCGATCGCGGTGTTCTCCGCGTGTGTCACCTACAACATACTGGGCGGTCTGGGGAGGATCGCCGGGTTTGGCTTCATCGCCTTTGCGCTCGGGACACTCATTATTTCCCAAGTTGGTAAGGTCGTCTTATTCGAGCCCGCAGACCAAAACCTGGACGTGCCGCAGCTGACCATCACCGTCTATGCGGTCTTTTACTTCTCGTTGATGCTGGGTACCTTCACATTTTCCCGCATACGGCTACCCCTCCCCAAGCCTGCCGAGCCAGAAACTGCCGCGCAGTCGAGGTATCTGTATGTTATTTCGCTTGTTGGTGGTGCCATAGGGGCTCTCTGGATTGTTGCGCTTTATCTGGCTGGGCCGGAGGCGGCCAGTTCCCCTGGTCACGGCTTAGCTCTGGGACTCTCCCTCCTCCTGCCGTTTTCGCTGATAGTCGCCGTGGACGGCCGGATACGAGCCACGGATGGCCGGCACAGCCTTGGATGGGCAGCCTTGTGGCCGATACTCACTCTGATGTTTACAGGTTTCGTCACTGCAAGGCGGGCGGAATTTGTGGAATCCTTCCTTGCTGTTTTCATTACCTGCTATGTGCGCAAGTACAAGTTTCGGAAGAAGCATTTTGCAGCGGCTGCTGGATTTGCTGTCGTGTTTTTCTTCTTTGTTTCTCCTTTTTACCTTTACTCGCGCGCCTTCGGCGGCGATCCGACAATCAGACTACAGGTAGCCACCATGCTGAGGGTTTTGGAGGAAGCGCCGTCACAATGGGCGACTATCAGAAGGACAGTTGGTGAAGAGGCTCTGGG
>Ga0182024_10016338_pt1 | contig 14090 bp, 13 predicted proteins | sample P32metaG_FD_120480 | JGI IMG/M metagenome (GOLD analysis project Ga0182024, IMG submission 120480) | Permafrost microbial communities from Stordalen Mire, Sweden - P3-2 metaG (Illumina Assembly) | ecosystem: Environmental > Terrestrial > Soil > Wetlands > Permafrost | place: Sweden: Stordalen... | reverse complement strand
TATATAAGTCCTCTCCTTCAACCTTCGGTCCCGCAGCATTACCGGTATTGCTACTTGGACGACGACGATGTTTTGAAAATCTCTTATGACGTCTATGTTTAGCTGGATGTCTAGATTTTCTTTCTTCTCGTTCGCCTGTGGTAGTTGGAGTTGCGCCTGTATCCGTATGTTGTTCGTACGGATGGAGTGCAACAGAACTATCCGCTGAAGATCCAGTATCTCTGGGAGTCTCAGCGTGGTGTGTAGGTCTATGCTCTTCTGTTGAAGATGGCAGATACGATTGGGTATCCATTTTTGGAGTGTCATGACGTTCTACAGCAATAGGTGCGAACTCTGTAGATGTCGGATATGGCGAAGAAGGTGCTGTATCCTGACTAGTTTTATGAGCTGGTGCTCTCGATGTATCTTTCGGTTTATGAGCGTGACTGTGACGTTCCTCTGACCGGTTTTGTGGTTTATCACCTTCACCATGAAAATTCTTTTTTGGGACTCGACTTTTATTATGGTGGCGCGGACGATTGCGTTGCCCACCCGCTGGGCGTTTTCTTTCACCTGGGCGTGAGTCAGTTCGTCGTGGTGCGCTAGCAGTTGGAGCAGCTGGTTCTTCTTTCTTGGTGCCTAATACCAAACCTAGGAATTTTTTAATTAAACTAGGTTGACTAGTTTTAGCCGCTGGAGGTGTTGGAGCTGGCATCGGTTGCTCCATGACCATACTTTTAATAGCTGGTTCTTGATGTGCACGGCCTACAGGTTGATGTGAGGCGGTGCTTTCTGCTTCTGGTTGTGTAGTAAGTTTATAGCTTAATACTTTTTCGTTAGATTCATGCATGTCAGATAATCGAATTCTTTCGACTTCATATTGCGGAGTTACAAAACCAGGATTCGGAACAATAATAACATTCACTTTTTGACGTTGTTCAATGCCGGTAATCGCCTGACGTTTTTCATTTAATAAGAAAGTGGCAATTTCAATTGGGAGTACCGCACGTACTTGAGCGGTATTTTCTTTCATGGCTTCTTCTTCGATCAATCGAATAATCGAAAGAGCTAAAGATTCAATGCCACGTATCGTGCCTTGGCCTAAACAACGCGGACAACTAATTTCACTGGACTCACCTAAAGAAGGACGCAAACGTTGACGCGACATTTCCAACAATCCATATCTAGAAATCCGCCCAACTTGCACTCGCGCTCGGTCCATCAATAAAGCATTACGCAAACGTTCTTCAACTTCACGTTGATTGCGCACAGGAGTCATATCGATAAAATCGATAACAATTAAACCGCCCAAATCGCGTAAGCGTAGTTGGCGCGCAACTTCATCCGCTGCTTCTAAGTTAGTAGTTAATGCAGTTTCTTCGATATCCACACCTTTAGTAGAGCGCGCGGAGTTAATATCAATTGCGGTTAATGCTTCTGTATGATCGATTACGATGGATCCACCAGATGGCAAAATTACGTTGCGTTGAAATGCGGATTCAATTTGGCTTTCAATTTGGAACCGTGTGAATAATGGGGTGGCATCTTTATAAAGTTTAACTCGATTGATGAAATCAGGACGCACCAATCGTAAGTGATTGGTAACTTCATTGAAAACGTCTTGATGATCGATTAATAATTCATCGATATCTTTACGTAAATAATCTCTGATTGCGCGAATTACAATATTGCCTTCTTGATAAACCAAGAATGGTGCGCGACGGCCTTCGGTTACAGTCTTTATAGAATTCCAGTGCCGTAACAAAATATCTAAGTCCCACTGTAATTCTTCAAAGTTTTTACCACTACCTGCGGTTCGCACAATCACACCCATGCCTTCTGGTAGATTTAACGCAGATAAGTTTTCACGTAATTCCGATCTTTCATCACCTTCGATGCGTCTTGAAATGCCGCCCGCGCGCGGGTTGTTTGGCATCAACACTAAATAAGAACCGGGTAATGAAATGAATGTAGTTAAAGCAGCGCCTTTGTTACCACGTTCTTCTTTATCAATTTGCACGATGAGTTCTTGGCTGACATCCAGTACATCATTAATGGATGGGCGCCCTGCGTCGGTGTAACTATTTTTAAAACAAGACCGAGCAATTTCTTTGAATGGTAAAAATCCGTGACGCTCCTCACCATAATCGATGAAGGCCGCTTCTAAACTAGGTTCGATTCTGGTAACCAAACCTTTATATATATTTGATTGCTTTTGTTCGCGTGTGGAAGATTCAATAATCAAATCGTAAAGCTGTTGTCCGTTCGCAAGTGCAATTCGCAACTCCTCATTTCTATGAGTTGCATTAATAAGCATTCTTTTCATAGCCACCTTTTGTATTAGGCGCTGCCACGAATTAAGATTTATGTGAACAGTTGAAACGCAGGAAGTGCGTATAAGGCAAAGGTATAATTCACTTTTTTTGGTAGTATTTTTTGAAGGATAAGAAAGTGATTAAATTATTTATTATATTTCACTTTAAAATCCCACTCTCTACTTCTTATGAAGTCGGTTTTTTTGCCGCCATCAGATTATTCCTAAAATAATCTGTAAAAATTCTCGCTCTTCCTATCAACCAATTTCTGTCACAATCTAACGTGTGCTGAGCGCGTTTAAGTTGAATAATGTTCGTTTAGCAATCTGGAATTTATAAAAAATCATTTCATCAGAATGTTGCTTAAAACTCTACCATTAATGCTGGCGACTATACCAGTATTTTTTATTACTATCAATTACAGAAAGGGAAAGTTACAATAATTGAGGTGGATGTTGAAACAAACTTGCTAACTTGCGGATTCTATGGATAAAATTCTTAACAATACTGTTCATTTTCTTACTATTGATAATGATTATGCTGGCCAACGTATCGATAATTTTTTAATCACTAAATTAAAAGGTGTTCCCAAGACCCGAATTTACCGATTATTAAGAAAAGGCGAGGTGCGCGTCAATAAAAAGCGTATCGGACCTGATTATAGGCTGGTTGCTAAAGATATCGTGCGTATTCCTCCAGTACGCTTACCTACCCAAAAAGAAAAATCTACCCCGAGTGAATCTTTAATTGAATTCCTTAAAACCCGAATATTATTCGAAGATAAGTATTTAATAATCATCAATAAGCCACCCAATATTCCAGTTCATGGCGGCACCGGCGTTAGCATGGGACTTATTGAAGCTTTAAGACATTTATATCCGCGAATTCCCCTTGAGCTTGCCCATCGATTAGATTTAGAGACTTCAGGATGTCTAATCGTTGCCAAGAAGCGCAGTACTCTTAAAGAGGTGAACGATCTTTTGCGCGAGGGCAAAGTCTCTAAAATTTATTGGGCGCTAACCAAAGGCCATTGGACTCAAAAAGAAACGAAAGTAGATGTCCCATTACTTAAAAATCACTTAAGCAGTGGTGAACGTATTGTAAAAGTTTCATCTGAAGGCAAAGAAGCGCTTTCATTTTTTAGTACCGTAAAAACTTTTGAGCGCTGCTCATTAATGGAAGTAGATTTAAAAACGGGGCGCACCCACCAAATACGAGTGCATGCCCAGTATCGTCGTCATCCAATTGCTGGAGACAGTAAGTATGGTGATAAACAGTTTACTGCCGATATGAAAAAGTTAGGATTGAAACGATTATTTCTGCATGCCAAAAGACTTTCATTCACACTACCTTCTAGCGGGGTTAAGTATGAAGTGGAAGCACCTCTCGATTCCGATTTAGAACAAGTGGTGAAGAGGTTGCCGGCTAGGGGCTGAGTAAAAAATATTTATATAATGAAAAAAGTAGATCATCGTGCCCTTACTTTTAAAAAAATGAGAATAACAATATGATTTCAGTTGAAGTTCAATTAAATGCTTCTATGTATAGCTATGATCCAATTCGTGATGCGAGAGTTTATATTAGTTTAGACGCCACTGTCGGTATAGCTACGCGCTATTGGAGCCCTTATGAAAAATGGGAAGAGGCAGGTCTAAAAGATTGGTTCATTAAAACTGAAAGGTTAGTTTGTCCCGGAGGATTAACAGCCGATGCTTGGGTGCGCATTCAAGATCGAATTGAAACCGATCCAACATGTCCATTCAAATCCAAAGTTACCTTATCCGGAAATACCTCTGAAGAAGTGAATCTTGCCATCGAGGATTACCTAATCCGATTTTGTAATTGGGTGCAAACTAATTTAGGTATTTCCTTGTCATTAACTATGACGCATCAATTGTCTTTTAAAGAAGATATTAAACGTATGGAAGCATTAAGTAGATTAGAAAAAATTCATGCTGAAGAAAAACTTGAGGGTGCGCCTCCTAAAAAAGAGGAAACTTACTATCCGTCAATTAAAAATCCAACCTTAGTTGATGTAAAGAAAGCTGTTTACGCCATGTTTAGTTATGATGTTGCAAAACAGGTTTTTGAAACCCACGAACATACTCTATTTGAATTGCTGAGTAAAATTTTTAGGGTAATAAGTGATTCTGCGCTATTCAAACTATGGGATGAAATTGATAAAAATGGTGAATTTAGTTACAGAGGAATTACTTATTTACAGTTAGCACAGGACCAAGTCGAAAGGATTGCTGGAATTATTTATAATTTTGAACAAAAAAATCCTGGGAAATTGCCAATCCAACCATCTGCGCGACAAGCATTGTATTGTGAATGGAAAGATGGAAACGGACATTACCACACCAAGAAGATTTTATTCACTGCCGAAGGTATGCCAATACTTCCCGCACCCAAAGATGTCAGTGCATTGCAAGCAGGGCTTTTTGGTTCGAAACCCATCGCTAAAGCAGTAAATGCAGAAATACCATTAGAGGTAGGGTACTCATCACCGATTGTTTCTAAGATGGATTAAATCTTCCCTGAGGCAATTTACTGGCGCATAAGGAGGATTGGGTGAATCAAAAAATGAGTAAGAGTATAAACCAAAACCAAAAACTGCAGGTAGGCTTGTTGCTAAACCTGCAGTAAGACCAAGTTTAACTAAAATTGATGATGAAGGTGGTTTTCCGGTTCTGATTACAATTGCCACTGCGCAACACAAAGAACTCAGTGCTAAAATTATTCCTCCAAGTACTTTAAGTTTTTGGCCAATGGTTAAATGATTTTTTGGTTTCAATTTATATAAGCGTGTTAATTCTTTTATGTTTGCAATTGTTGGGTTAATAGAAACGTTTTCCATAACGTCAATTACAATGTTTTTGTAATATTTATTCATAGCAGGTGTTTTATTTACCCATGAGCATTTGCGTAAGTCTTCAATTTCAGTTTTTAAGTAATTTAAGTGAGCAACTATTTGATTATGATAAAACTCAAAATCTGAAATTGGGACTTCTTTATTTTTTATTTTATACTTATCAGGTAATTTATTTTGAAAAGCTTCTGCAAAAGAAGTTAACTGGTTTAATACATTAAGTAATTCTGCTTCAGTAACTTCTTCATCTAATGGATTATTATTTTGAGGCATTTTTATATCCAATAACATAAAAAGAATGATGTTAGATGATAACAAATTAATGGGGTCAGATGGCAACTAGGACAACTTTATTTTCTATTAATAAAGCTGGATATCAAATCAATCGGCAATGGGAAAACAATCGTCGAATTTTTTTCTTCAGCGATATTAGATAAAGTTTGTAAGTAGCGCAGTTGAATAGCTTGAGGTTCTTTAGATAATATTTGCGCTGCTTCAAGTAATTTCTGCGAAGCTTGAAACTCACCATCAGCGTGAATAACTTTAGCTCGGCGTTCACGTTCTGCTTCGGCTTGTTTAGCTATAGCGCGAACCATGGTTTCGTTTAAATCAATATCTTTAATTTCAACGGTAGCAACTTTAACACCCCAAGCTTCAGTTTGTTCATCTAACATTTGTTGGATATTAGCATTCAACTTATTTCTTGCAGATAGCATTTCATCTAATTCATGTTGTCCTAGCACCGATCGCAAGGTAGTTTGAGCAAGTTGGGTAACTGCTTCTAAATAATTTTCAACTTGGATGATAGCTTTTTCTGGATCAATAATTCTAAAATAAACTACTGCATTTACCTTAACTGAAACGTTGTCGCGAGAAATTACATCTTGCGGTGGAATGCTTAAAACTACCGTGCGCAATCCAACTTTTACCATTTGTTGAATTCCAGGAATAAGAATGACTAAACCAGGCCCGGCAACTTTCCAAAAACGTCCCAATGTAAAAACTACGCCGCGATCGTATTCGCGGACGATGCGGAAGGTGAACAGAGCAAAGAAAAATATTATTGGAATTATATAAACATACCACATAGAAAGTATCTCCATTTTTTTGTTACCTTATTTCGAGTCGACGCACACTTAACCTTAAACCATCTACTTTAGTTACTACGATGCTTTCTCCAACTTTAAAATCAGCATCATCTTGCGCATTCCAAATTTCACCTTGAATTTTCACGGTAATATAATCTGGGTGTTTAGTAATAACAATACCTTTTGCTCCCAATAAAGCTTCGCGGCCAGTAGTGACTTTCTTACGTAACGCACTCACCGAAAATTTTATTACCAGCAAGAAAAAGATAATAGTTAAAACAGTCATCATCACAATAATATTTAATGCTATATCAAATCCTGGTGTATGGGTGTCAAATAACATGATGGATCCTACCACGAACGCAATTATTCCGCCTATCGCTAAGGCTCCGTAACTCACCACCATCATTTCTGCCACCAAAAATGCAATTCCCACGAGGATTAAAGATAATGCCACATAGTTAACGGGAAGTAGTTGGAAAGCATATAGGGCAAGTAATAGTGAAATCACACCAATCACACCTGGTGCAATAAATCCGGGGCTGGAAAATTCAAAAAATAATCCGTAGATACCAATTAGCAATAATATATATGCGATAGTTGGATCTGTAATAATTGCGAGGAAATCAAAACGCCAATTTGGTTTAATTTCTAAAATGGTTAAATCATTGGTTTTTAAAGTTTGGATTGAGTCACTAACTTTGATGGGGCGGTTATTTAATTTTTGCAGTAATTCAGGGATATCTTTAGCCATCATATCTATGACATTTAATTTTAAAGCATTTTCCGCAGATAAACTTAAACCTTCCCGCACAGATTTTTCTGCCCAGTCAGCATTGCGTTTATAAATTTCAGCTAAACTGCGTATGTAAGCTGCAGCATCGTTCATGGCTTTTATTTTTGCAGTAGATTTAGCATCAGATTCAGAACCTCCGATTTGAATGGGGGAGGCGGCACCCAATTCAGTTCCAGGTGCCATGGCTGCTACATGACTTGCGTACATGATATAGGTTCCAGCACTAGCGGCACGAGCACCTTGCGGTGACACGTAAGTAACTACGGGAATTTTTGATGCCAAAATCGCCTGATTGATTTTAAGCATGGAGGATTGTAATCCTCCTGGAGTATCTAAACGAATAATTATTAACTGAGAATTATTTTCTTCTGCCGTATTGATTCCCTGCTGTATATAATCTTGTATTGCTGGTGTAATTGCATTGGCAACCGTTAAAACAATTACTTCTTTTTTGGCGAAAGCACAGGTGGTGAAAAGGCAAAGTAAAAGAAAGCCTAGTAGGTTTAAGTATCTTTGGAGTAAATTCCTTTTCATGGACCTTCCCCAAAACGATCGTTGATATATATAGTATAAAGGATTGAGAGATGTACCGTTTGTAGATAAATTGAGCTATTATCCACATATGGTTTTATGTGTATTCATTTTGTGGAGTCTAAAAGGGATAAATAATGTCAGACGCTAATTATACGTTGCAAATGCCAGGTACTTTTGTAGATAAGCTGGCTTTTAAAAAACGCAAAAAAATGTATGACATTATTGCCAAGGAATTATTTCATGATGCTAACGATATTATTTTAGATGTTGGGGTAACAGCAGATAGAGAATTAATGGCATCTAACTACATTGAAATGTTTTATCCGCACAAAAATAAACTCATTGCCTTATCCGATCAAAATGCAGCTTTTTTAGAAGACTTATATCCTGGATTAACTTTCAAAAGAGGAGATGCGCGCGCATTACCATTTTCAGATGAGAGTGTGGATATCGTAGTTTCTTCCGCTGTGATAGAACATGTGGGTTCATACGAGAAACAAAAAAAAATGTTAATGGAGTGTGTGCGTGTTGCCAAAAAATCTGTTGCTATCACAACCCCTAATCGTTGGCATCCTGTGGATCCGCATACACTTCTACCCATAATTCACTGGTTACCGAAACATAGGCATCGTTGGGTGTTAAAAAAATTGGGAATGAATTTATTTGCCTTGGAAGAAAATTTAAATCTTTTAGATAAAAAAATTCTAACTTCGATGTGTGAAGAATTAAATATAAAAAACTTTTATTTCAAATCTATTAGGACTTGGGGTTGGGTTAGTAATTTGATTCTGTTTATTATCAAGTAAAGCCGGTGCCAGGCACGTGCCAGGCACCGGCTGTTTTACACAGAAAAAGATCTCGTTGCTGGATTAAACTGCATTGCAATTTCAGAATCTTTCTTTTCTTTTTCTTCAGCCCAAAAACCAATTTTACTTTGCGAGGCTGAGTTTGGTGATAGAGATTTCACTACATGTTCTAGTGTTTCCATAGCTTGATCTGAACCTTGAGCGATTGCTCGAACATAGTAATCACAGGCACCCTTGTAATCTTTGGCCTCTACGGCTTTTTCAGCTAATTCCATTAATACTGGAGCGTATTCGTAATCTGCGGCTAGCTTTAACTTCTTGTAGGCTTCTTCTGGTTCAGCAGGATTTATCCTAGCAAGAAAATGCAATGCTGGAGGAAATTCGGCCCATTCTAAGCGCTCAAAATTAGAATCATATAAAGTTTTATCAGTACTAATTAATCCACAAATAAAAAATTTAGCATAGTTGCCAATGTAACTATAATCACTGTTTAATCTGCAAAATGTTCGTATGCCATAGTTTGTTGGACTTCATCAATAAAATTTCCTTTAGAATCTTGAACTCGTCCCAACACAAAATGATAGTAACCAATTAATAATTCTTCAGTTGGTGATAATTGCTTAGCTTCTGATTCACGTTTTCTTGCCCAGTCAGCCAATATTTTGAATTTTATATCTGTAGGGTTTTGATTAACCAAGTAAACATCTAGTATTTTGCTTAACTGTGCAGCATTGCCATCTATTGCTTCTTGCAGGCTAGTGACATATGGATGGTTTTTTTCTAATTGAAGTAATTTTCTGCAATTTTCTAAAACCAAATCAAACTGACCTTGCTTTGCTAACTCCCTAGTTTCAACTTCTAAAAGTTTGGCAGTGCCATAAGCAGTAGCCTCTTTTTCAAAATCTAGATAGCCATAGCTTCCCCAAATTTTGGCTTGCGCCATAGTTTGTTGAAAATATTGTTTAGCAATTTCCAAGCCATGTTCAAGCCCATTCGTATTATATTTTTTTAATTGGATTAAACCCATCCAATATAACGCCATAGGGACATTTTGTTTTGCCAATAAAGGATAAAGCTGGTTTGGTCTTGTTAAATATTTTTCTGTAATTTTAAAGCGATTACTTTCTTCATTTGCTCGGCAATAATTAAGAATTGGATGGCCTCGATCAATCCATTCGAATTTATTAGTTTTGAATTCCTCTTCGATAGCTTTATTACTATTTATAGTAAAGGTAAAAAATCTTGGCCAAATGTTATGAGGAGCTTTTTTTAGCGTTCCTTCGTATACCACTTGTTGCAATAAATTATTTTCAGCATGGGAATTTTGCTTCATTTCTTCAATTTTTTTAAGCATATCAAAAGCAAAAGATTTTATAAATACAGAATGACTTAGCCATGCATTTCTATCTAATTTACTAATAATAGTTAGATAGTTTTCCGCTGCAACTATCAGCGGATCCGAAATCGTTTTAGCGAGAAACAAATTTCGAAAAACTACTACCATCATTTCGCTAAAAGTAAGTTCTTCCTTTTGGGCTATTTGATTAACAGCTTGGATAAACAATTGTTGTTCAGCTTCCGAATTTTTATACGGGGTAAATAAAAAATTTTCTAAACTTTGGATTGCCCCTGAATGAAACGTAATAGGGTCTTTCGTCATATCCTCTACAATTTTTTCCATTGAGGTATAGATATTCCAGTATTGTTCATACCAAGTTGCATCATCATTATCGAACATAGGATGTTTACTAAAGGGCTTAGGATAAGAAATTATTTGCTTATGATTGCTAAGTTCTGCGCTTCTGGGATCTGACATGTTTTTCTCAGGGTAAATTAAAAAATTGCGCCATTTTATTCAGCCTGTGAACTTCAGTCAATTTAATTAAAGTGTCTTTTTTAACAATTTTAGGTCCACTGTTGGAATTAGGAATGTAATATTATAAAATCCGGTTCCAGCACCTATTACAATTATATAAAAGGATTATTTTATGCCAACTAATGGAACAGCTATTTCTAAATCTCAACATAAAAAAAAGTATATAGCTAAATCAAATATTTTTACCAGCAATTGTGATAAGGACGTAATCGGTAATTTTCCTGAGAATTGTCCTTACATTATCAATCATGAAAAATATATGGAAGGGATTATTAAATTTCTTATTTATAATACTCGTACCAAAAAATATCATGAATTTTACCTGCCTCACAATTTTGTTGATTTTGAAAAGACAGGGTATTTGATGTTAGAAACAATCAAAATATTACCTGATAATCAGCATTTGCTATTTAGTGGCATTATCGAAAGTTCAGGTTGGAATCCAACGAATTGGGGTCGGGGAAATAAGCTAAATATAACTGAACGCAAGGTTATCTTATGGGATTTGGTCAACGAAAAAAAATTATACGAATTAACTTTACCTTTCTACAACTCTTATTCCTATGCCGCATTTTGTAATCGCATCAGATTTATCCGCGGATCAAACTCAAATTAACTTTCAAACCGATGATAATCATTTTTATACTTTGGATCTTACAACCAAAAAAATGGATAATATCTCCGATCCTAAAATTATTCAAAAATTAATAGAGAAAACTAAAAAGATAGTAGAAGAAATGTCACCATGTTCTCAATCGCGTAGTATCAGTAGAAGAAGGCCCTAAAATTAAAATAAAGCTCAAGCGATCTCACCAAATGTTCAAAAGCACCAAAGCCGTCGTGAACTTAAACGACGGCTCCTAAATTAATCACGTGAACCCTTAGGTATCAAAGTCAATTGACGTACGTTTGTACAAATTGAGCCAAAGTGTATGGTAAGGGGTTGATTTTTTCTGTAATATGCGACCTACTTAAAATATCTGGAATCAAATAAATGTTCAGTAATTATAAACCTAATCGCGAACCTGGGCTTAATGTTGATAATGATGGTAAAGATAGACTCCAATATGGAATTGAATATCCATTCGAAACGGATGATCCTAAAAAAACTGCAGAAGCATGTAAGCAAGTGTTTGCAGAAAATGTTAAAAAATCTGAAGAAGTTCGAACCCGTAGGTATTCTCTAACCCCGAATGATCCCCATTCTGTTTCCATTCAAGGAATTCCGAAACCACTTCTCCTAGCTGCTTTAGCAAATAATGTCAGCGGGCAAAAATTTATGCATGAAATAGATATTGCAGCTTTCCAAAATGGCAAAATTACTACTGTGGCTCAAGCAGAACAGGAAATAAAAGAATGTGGTGAAAACCAAGGTGGACGTCTTTATTTTCATCGAGCATTTAATGGCTTAAAGTTGTTAGATATAGACCTAACTTGGGACACCATTCAGGATACTAATGAATACAATAATATCTTTGGCTTTGCGGGGGCCGATACCAATTGCGCTGAAGAAATTATTCTGCAACTCCAAAAACAAATCATAGATGCTTGTGAGTCGGGTGGAAAGTCCGTTTATGTGGAATACATGGCACATAAATATCAGTATGCTGGAAAAAAATTATTAGAAAAAGGGAATGAAACACCTAAACGTGCAGAATCTTCAGAAGCTAAATCTGAATACAATCCATTTAAACAAAAATTAGTTATAGAAAAAAATTATGAAGATTGTGACTCTTATAAAAAAACTGAAGCGCAAGGCTATGATTGGAGCGTAGCACGAGCTGTAGTAAAGAAAGTCAAAGCTTTACATCAAGACGTAGATTATCCAGTTGCATTAGATGAGCTTGCTAAAATAATCGATGCGGTGCTTGATGAAGCAGCTGAAAAAGATGCCAGCAATGAGATGGATCTTAACGCTGAAGCTGTTCGGTATGGTAAAGAAAAAGTTAAAGCAATATATGTAATACAATATAAAGAAAAAAAATCTATTCGAGAGGGAGGCGATGCCGCTGCTGAAGAACTCGGCGCGATATTTTATCCCGACACATATAAATGGTTGAAGGAACAAAATGAAAAAAAACCAGAAGATTTGGTTGCTCCTACAAAGAAGTTATCTATATAGGAATAAATTTTTATGCGCATTCGAAACTTGGTAGCATTGGCTTTTTTAATTCTTGGATGCAATTTGGTTTTTGCCAAACCTAACTGCCCTAATGTTATTAACATTCAAAATGCGCATTTTGGAATTATACCCAACTCTAGATATTATTTTGCTAAGCCTGATGTTGAAAAATTCGGTACTGAACGCAATTGGGTATATTACATGTATATACCAGCTAAATCTTTGGATGAAGCAGAAGCTAAATTAAAAACTTCATTAAAAAGTTTGAGACTAACTCGTGGTCCATACTGGGATCTTTTAGGGTTCTGCTGGAATTGTGAGTATGCTACGGACGAAAACTTTTATAGCGAAGCTCATACTATTTAATCGTAAAAATATAAAGGTGTATAAACACGTGTCTAGACACCTTCTTTACAGGTTAAGCTAATTGTTTAAGTATATGCTCATTGAAATTTTGCATTGGATACGAGTTTTCAGGTTTAAAGCAATCCTCATCACCATCGTTATGGTCTGTGCTTAAAGAAATAAAATGATGATCTTCTAAGGCTTTAATTCCCTTTTTGCCAATATGATTATAAGAAGCACTTAAAGACTCGATAGAAGTAGTAGTTGCTAAAGCAAACGCACTCGAATCAAACAAATTGTTAGATCGAAGATCCAAATATTTTAAGCCAGTCATTTGCGCGAGCGCTTCAGCAGCACCAGTACTTAAGTGATTATTTCGTAAATCCATATATTCTATCTGTGAGTTAGCAGCATATGAATTAAAGGCATCATCCTCAAGATTACTATTATTGATAAATAAATACTTCAATTTAGGCATAACAGCGAATGCGTTTGCGCCCCTTGATCCAATCATATTATTGTTTAAACTCAACCAAATTAAATTGGTATTTCTGGAAATAGTTACAGCATCATTTTCATCGGTCGAAGTTTGATGCAACGCTAACGATTTTAAGGATGAATTTTGAGATAATCTTTTAATGTCCCATGCATGCAGCTTAACAGTACCAATACTAATAGCTTCTAAGTTTGAATCTTCCGCTACCGCTTTAACTCCTGTTGAAGTTATTGCTTGGCTACCAAATGTTAGTCCCAATATATTAGGATTGCGAGTTAAACTGATAAGTCCTTTATCGGTAATAGAAGTGTCCCACAAGCCTATATATTTAATATGAGATGTCGAAAACGCTTCTGCAGTTCTATCAGTCACATTTTTATTCATCGATAAATCAATGTTAATTAAATGTTTGTTCTGTGCAAAAGTCATGGCACCTGCATCAGAAATTTTATTATCCCAAAGATAATAAGAAGTCACGTATTCATTTTTGGAAAGTAGTTCGGCACCGACATCGCCAATTTTATTTTCCCCAAGATGAACCATATCTATTTGGAAATTCTTTTCCAAATAAGCGTTAATTTTTGGAATATCTTTGTCAGTGATATCACAGACAAATAACAGTAATTGATTACGATAAGTATGTTTACTTAAATTATTAAGATCACATTGATTAGCAGCCAAAACTGGATGAGATAAAAATGCAGTAAGAATAGCTAACGACAATAAAGACTTTTTCATTCTAACCTTCCTTAGTTTGTGAAAGTATTGTTGTATCACAGTTTTAATTAAGCCCAAAGTGTCATCCACGTTTCGCTACCCCAAAAAGCGCGCTAGCGTCCGCCCTTGGAAGGGCGTTGTTGC
>Ga0182024_10016337_pt1 | contig 14090 bp, 15 predicted proteins | sample P32metaG_FD_120480 | JGI IMG/M metagenome (GOLD analysis project Ga0182024, IMG submission 120480) | Permafrost microbial communities from Stordalen Mire, Sweden - P3-2 metaG (Illumina Assembly) | ecosystem: Environmental > Terrestrial > Soil > Wetlands > Permafrost | place: Sweden: Stordalen... | reverse complement strand
TCCCCCATTTTCTTTGTGAACGCGCGGGCCGTATCCGTTGATGTCTTTTCGACTCGCTAGCGGCGCTGATTAGCCAGTCGACAACCACTCCGCCTCTAGTGATCGGCAGCGTCCGCGGCACGCGCGACGGCGAGCCCTGGTTCCGCGCCTATTGGCATGCGGTGTTCGTCCGCGTCCCGGATTAGACGGAAGGATTACAGGGGACGAGATCGCAGTTCCGAATTCCAGACGTCACGCGCGTAGGCGGCCGGCCGTATCGACGCGGCTGCGCAGCGCGTCCAGCTCGTCAGCGTTTGGCGGTTCGGTGGTGGGAACCGACGGCGGCATCACGATTTCGAAGCCGGTCTCCTGCTTTACTCGCTCGGGCGAGATTCCCGGATGGACCGAGCGCAGCCGCATTCGCTTGGTATCCTCGGCGAAATCGAAGATGCATAGCGGCGTGATGCAGAACTTCGGACCGCCGCCGGGCAGCCCGAGCTTGCTCCGTGCGTCGGCGCCGCCGGCACCCCAGCCATAGGCGCTCACATAGTCACATTTCTCGACCAGGACTCGCGGGTTGTGACTATTGAGGACTATGTAATAGCGCCCGACGTGAGTACTCAGCGTGGGCGTACCGACGGAGCCGGGACCGCGAAACTTGAGCCGCCGATAGTCAGCGCCGACTCCGATCAGATTAGTGTTGCCGTAAGCGTCAACCTGCACGCCACCGATGAAGAACACATGGTTATCCCAGCCCTTCACGCGGTCGAAACGATGACCCGTATCGCTGAACGATTCGGCCCAGCGCACCACGCGCCGGTCCCATCCGAAGGCAGGCATGGGAATTGTCTCGAGGTGTGCAACGTTCATTCGCGCACCGAGGAATACCAAGTCCATGTTCGGGCCGTGCGTCAGATGGGCCAGACGGACGGCCGCCTCCGCCACCGGCATCGCGACGCCGACGCGCAGCACTTCGCCGTCCTTGAGTTCGCGGGCCAGGAACACGGCTAGCAATTCAGCAATCGAATAGTCACTTTCCATAGCGGCCTCGCATCATCCTGCGTCGAGTCAAAGCGCATCCGAGTAGTCAGATCGGTTGATCCTGCGTCGATTCATTGACATCCAATCCGGCCGGCTCCGGCGATCCAATTAGTCATTTCGAGTTATCGCGACACCGACGCGGCGGTAGTGCGCCTTAGGCACTCTCTCCACTAGTGCGGGTGCAAGCCGATTAGTCATTTGCCTGCCCAGCCGCTGCCGCTTGTGCTGCGGCGAACTCGGGCGCAACGCGCTGAAAATAGCGATTAGGATACTTGCTGCTGAAAACTATAGCAGCGACGAGGAGAGAAATTGGAACTAGTAGGCCGATCAGCAGGATGCGCCCGGTCACTATGGCGAGCGCACCCAATCCGGTATTGACCGAGAACATCACGGCAAAGACCTCGGTAAGTATAACGTTAAGCCGCATGAACAGCGGATGGTCCCAGATTTCGAACGGAGCTTGCTCGCGCGCATATTGGAGCGTGAATGGAGACCCAATCAGCAACGTGACCCAGGCGACAATCGCAAATACACCCCAAGTGAGAATCAGATTGTAGTACTTGAATAGGCCGGGCCCGAAGGCGATCGTTACCAGCAGCGCGAAGACGAAGTAGCCCACTGTCGTACAACTCATTATCTTGACCGCGTTGCGGGTATATTCGTGCGCGACGATGAGGAGCGAGATGATGAGTGCGACGAGCGCGGCCGCAATCCAATGGCCACCGCCTGAGAGCACGCCGTAAGCGATCCACGCTACGAGGCCCAGGTTAGTAGCTCCACTGCCGCCTGTTTGTACATTTTGCGTCATAGCCATATCCCGCGATAGCTCATCGTGATTACTCAGTATTCGTGAAGCGCCAGCAACCGCCTGAATCCGATCAGCTCGAGATAGTCGGCATGGGTCTCAGGTTTGCGGCAGTAACGATCGAGATAGTCATCGAGTGGCTTGCGATCGCCTGCCGCCGCTCGATTGGCCGCGTCGCTATAGATTTTGAGATGTTCGTTGTCCTGAAGATGATAGCCGCGCGAGTAGAATGGATGAGCACCATAGGGCGCGCGCACGATCGCGTCGGCTGTCGCGATAGTAGTCTTCCACGGATCGGATCGAACCTCTTCATTCGAGATGACCTGATCGACTTGCACGATCACGCGGTCTGCGGCGCGGCACATGAAGAGATCGATCCATCCGGGACCGCCAACGTGCTGCACGTTGCCATAGGCGTCGGCATGCCCCGCGTGCATGATCGCAACGTCGACCTTGATAGGAGGAACGGCAATCAGGGTCTCGCCGCTAATCGGATCTTTGAAGACCTTCAGGTCCCGGTTGACGTCCGGCAGTGAAGTGCCGACACCGCCGCGCCACGGCAGGAACGGCAGCGCCTGCGCCGCGGCCTGCAGACCTGCGCAGAGGATACCCTCCTCGCATTCCCAGACTTCGATTTCGCCGCGCTCGGCCGCACGCCGGAATGACGGTCCGACCGGATTGCCGAAGCCTCCGCCCGCGTAATAGCTGACGACTTTTCGGACACATCCGGCTGCGATTAAGAGGTCGAGCGAGAAGCCCGCGTCGACAATGGTAAGGTCGGTGAGGCCGCGCCGTATTATCTGGCGCACCAGCGCCATCGGAGTCGGCTGCCCAATCGCGACCGTCATGCCGCTTCGAATCGAGCTCGCGGCTTCGACTTCGCCGACTATTCGTTCTCGCCGTTCTGTATTCATCGCAAATTCGACCCCCGGAAAACGGCCCGTTGCCAAACCCATCTAGCCTCTTGCGAAATCGTTGCGGTGGCAAGCGCGATTTTGATCCGGGCGCTCCCGGACGAGTGCCGCGTTGGCTAATTCGGCGCGAAGTTTTGTACACTCCCGCAAAACGGATCCTTCAAAGACCCAAAGGGAGACTTAAACATGGCACTGATCAAGTTCGACGACTACGCCAAACAGTACAACCACATCAAAATGGAACGGCGCGACGGCATTCTGCAGATGACGCTGCACACCAACGACGCGGAGCTCAAATGGGGCATGGGACCACACGAGGAGCTCTCGTACGCCTTCAACGATGTCGCGCGTGACCATGAGAACCGTTGCGTGATCATCACGGGCACAGGAGACGCGTTCTGCGCCGAGGTCGATGCAGGCAAGGACCGCGGCGTTCCGGTCACCGGCAATGGCGCGCCGGCGCCGGCGGGCGTCCGCTCCACGACCTGGGACCACATCTACAGCGACGCCAAGTATCTGCTGATGAACCACCTCAATATCGAGGTGCCGATGATCGCGGCGGTCAATGGGCCTGCGCTGATTCATGCGGAGCTTGCGGTGTTGTGCGATATCGTGATCGCATCGCCGAATGCAGCGTTCCAGGACGCGCCGCATTTTCCCAACGGCATCGTGCCGGGCGACGGCGTCCACATCGTATGGCCGCTGGTGCTAGGACCGAATCGCGGGCGGTATTTTCTGCTCACCGGACAGAAACTCTCCGCGCAGGAATCGCTCGACCTGGGCGTCATTGCCGAGATTCTGCCCAAGGACAAGTTGCTCGAGCGGGCCTGGGAACTCGCGCGCAACATCACGATTAAGCCGACGCTGGCGGTCCGCTACGCGCGAGTCGCGCTGACGCAGCAGCTCAAGAAATTGATGCTGGATAATCTGGGCTACGGGCTGGCGTTGGAGGGCCTCAGCGCGGGGCAGTCGTGGCCGGGCGCTCGAGAGAAGAAGTAGGCGGCATCTAAGGGCGTGCGGCACATCGTCGCACGCCCCCAATCATCCCCTGGAAACACTGGGCGGGCCAGGAGCCGAGCAAGGCTTTGGCCCCTCATGAGGGGCGCCGCGCTAAAAGTCTAGTTGGTTGCCAAAGAAATCGTACTAGCCTTCTCCCTCGGTTGACCGGCCGCATCAAGGAGGTCAGTCAATAAGGTACTCAATACTTGATCTTTTTCGGTAAGAGCTAGCCCTTGAATGAAGGGAGTTTCAATCTCTCCTATAGAAGGGTTATCCTTGTCCCAACCGTAAAGTCGGAATGGACCGAATTCGCCCATCGAATAGAAAATCACCTCTACCTCAATAGCGTACTCAGATCCCGGAACGCCCGCTGCGGATGCGAAGGCTTCAGCCATCTGCATGACATTTGTCACGTCCGCGAGAATCCAGCCAACGTAGATTCTGTTTTCCTTCTGTTCCATCCAGGGTTCTTTCCATCTTAGTTCGATCCTACCGTCACAACGAACGGTGCATTGCTGGCCCTCCTCGCCATTCAAGTATTCGCGGCGCGATCCGCGCAGCATTGGTCTTTCGTTGTCAAAATTGAACCGCTCGTAAAGCTCGACCTTGGGTGTTGCTTTACTATCAAGTACCGCCTGAAAACTACGGGTGGGGAATATTACTTGACGGTTTCGGAATGTTCTAGGTATGTAGAGCGGGGCGCCAGTAGGAACCGCCACGACTCTCAAAGCCATACCCTTTCGGGTCGCAAATCGACGTTGATCGGCCCACACATGGAACTCGGTTTTGGATTCCTCGAAGCTGCGCCGTATTTCATCCGTTCTGCGGTCGAGCCGCAAAGTTCAATCTTGAATCTCGTACATAGTCATGGGGACCGATTCAGTTCCGCGCCGACGATAGCATTGTAAGTCCTTCGAGCGATGCGGTGCATTGTGCGAAGATTGGACGTCGAAAATTACCACGCCACTGCCATCATCACCGATTGGTACCCCCTGACCTTCATCGGCGTAAGCGATGGCTCAATCCAATCATAAGCAGATCGTTCCAAGCTTTCAGCGAGGTCATGGCATCGCGGGAGTGGACAGATGGTCTCAGCTACAGGCGGCTTGTCGCTTGATTCGCCAACTCCAAGAAATAGCCTGCCGCCCGACGAGTTCGCTAACGCGACGATTTCTTTGAACAGTTTCTGCTTAGCGTATTCCCCGACTTTGCCATCTGCGTACCAGGGATCGGGTCGTCCCTTCTCAGCGGAGAGTCCGCGCTTGAACTCAACATTTTGACTCTCGGGCCACTTTTTGTCGCGCAGCGTTTCGAGATCCTGTTGGGTCAATTCGTCGAGCGGTTTTGTTATCGCCGGAATCATAGTCCTAATATATCCGCTAGTCGGTCCCGCAGGGAGGCCGCCTTGTTGCGACTTTCTGGCCGGATGGCTCATCTCATTTGGCGGGTTGGGATGGGCGAATTATGCGCGAAATCGTGGTAAGAAAGCTGTAAGCAATGTGATAATGATGGCGCGAAGCGGATTCTCACCGGATCGCGTCCGAGACTCATTCGCTGCGCTCTGGGTGACGGCGGGGCCGCGTCGGAAGTATCGAATGCCGATCACAGGAGAGGCTTGGACGCCGGAAAAAAGGAGTAGGGAATGCAACTTGGAATGTTTCTAATGCCCTCGCATCCGCCGGAGCGGGGCCTGAAGGCTGGACAGGAATGGGACCTCGAAGTAATTCGCACGGCCGACCGGCTAGGCTATAGCGAGTGCTGGATCGGCGAGCATTTCACCGCGCCATGGGAGCCGAATCCGGCACCCGACCTGTTGATCGCGCAGGCGCTGATGCAGACCAAACGCATCAAGCTGGCGCCGGGAGCACATCTGCTGCCGTACCATCACCCGGCGGAACTGGCGTGCCGAGTGGCCTTCATGGATCATCTGGCGGAGGGCCGTTACATGCTCGGAATCGGCGCAAGCGGCCTTCCAAGCGATTGGCAATTGTTCTGCGTCGATGGCGTCAAGGGCGAGACCCGCGACATGACGCGCGAGTCGCTCGACATCATGCTGAAGATCTGGGAGAGCGACGGCGGCTACGAACATCACGGCAAATACTGGGACGTCAATGTGCCCAAACCGATGCTCGGGACACTAAAGCATCATATCAAGCCGTTCCAGCAGCCTCATCCGCCGATCGGAATCGCAGGCTTCAGCCCCAATTCTGAAACGCTCAAACTGGCCGGCGAGCGCGGATTCATCCCGCTCAGCCTGAACCTGAGCAACTCGTACATCGCGTCGCATTGGGATGCGGTCACGGAAGGGGCGAAGCGATCCGGGCGCACTCCGGACCGGGCCGACTGGCGGATCGTGCGCGAGATTTTCGTGGCCGATACCGATGACGAGGCTTACAAGGGCTGCGTGATGAGCGGGATGGGCCGCATGATGCGCGAGTACCTGCTGCCGTTGTTTCATACCTTCGAGTTCACCAAGTACCTCAAACACGACGCGAGTATCCCGGATGCCGACGTAACGCCGGAATATCTCGCGCGGCACGGATGGCTGGTGGGATCGCCCAGGACCGTCGCGCGCAAGCTTGGCGAGATGTACGACGAAGTCGGCGGCTTCGGCACGCTGCTACATTTCGGCTTCGACTACGCCGACGATCCGGCACCGTGGTTCAAATCGATGCGGTTGATGGCGGAAGAAGTGATGCCGCATTTCCAGGACAAGCGCGTCAACGGCGCCGACCTTGGCATCGCGGCCAAAGCCTGATAAGCCGATTCGGCTGCAAGAACGATTCGGCGATAGCTAATGTTTATGTGGCCGACGGACGTCCGGACATAGTAGGCGTTCGCGGTGAATCCATGAGGCTGCACGCGCTCACGCATTGAGCACGGCAACCGCGAGGTGTCGATGAGCGAATATACGATTAAGGACAAGGTCGCGATCATCGGGGTCGGCGAGACCAAGTATTATAAGCGTGGGCAATCGCCGGTGCCGGAGTTTCGGCTCGCGTGCGAAGCGATCATCAAGGCGGCGGAAGACGCGGGCATCGACGTGCGCGATATCGACGGCATCTCGGGATACGCGGACGATCGCAACGAGGCGTCGCATCTCGCGACGGCGCTCGGGCTCAAGCATCTCGGGTTCTCGGGAATGGTCTGGGGCGGCGGCGGTGGCGGCGGTTCGGGCGCGGTCGGCAATGCGGCGGCTGCTGTCGCGGCAGGCTACTCGAAATACTGCGTGGTGTTTCGCGCGCTCGCGCAGGGACAGTTCGGGCGCTTCGGGCAGGCTCCGGTGACCAATTATGTTTCTGGCGGCCCTGCCTATACCGCGCCCTACGGGCTGTACGTCCCGGCGCAATGGGTGGCTTTACGGACACGCCGCTTCATGCATCAGTACGGCATTAACCAGGAGCCGCTGGCGGCGGTCGCGATGGCGGATTACTACCATGCGCAATTCAATCCACGTGCGGTCATGTATGGGCGTCCGCTGACACGCGAGGAATACGACAAGTCGCGCTGGATCGCCGAGCCGTTCCACCTATTCGATTGCTGCATGGAGAACGACGGCTCCGCCGCGCTCATCGTCACGACGGCGGATCGCGCACGCGACGCGAAGCGCAAGCCCGCGTATGTCATGGCGACCGCGCAGGGCTCAAATTATCGGCACAACGCGACGATCGAGAATTCAGCGGATTACGCTTCATCGAACTTCAAGACGCTAGCGCCGCGACTGTTTGAGATGGCGGGCATCACGGCCAAGGACGTCGATTGCGCGCAAATGTACGAGCACTTCAGCGGCGCCGTGATGATCAGCCTCGTCGAACATGGCTTCTGCAAGCCCGAGGAGGTGATGGAGTTCGTCACCTTCGAGAACATCACTGCGCCCAAGGGCAAGCTGCCGGTCAACACTAGCGGCGGCAATATCGCCGAATGCTACATGCATGGCCTCGAACTGGTGAACGAAGCGGTGCGGCAGGTGCGTGGCGATTCGACCTGCCAGGTGCCCGATTGCAAAATCTCGCTGGTGGCGTCGGGGCCCATGGTCTCGCCGGTCAGCGATCTGATTGTCCATAGCATGTAGGAGAGCGCGATGGCCGACGAGAAGAAATACTATTTGCCCGAGGGATTACCCGCGCCGCGGGCACAGCGCACCGGACTCGACAATGATTTCTGGGCGGCGAGCAAACGTCACGAGCTGGTGGTCCAGCGCTGCAATTCCTGCAAGACGTTTCAGTGGGGCCCGGAATTTATCTGCCACGAATGCCGTTCCTTCGATATGGGCTGGCAGAAGGTGTCGGGACGCGGGCGCCTCTATAGCTGGGTGCGATGCTGGAATCCGGTTCATCCGGCGCTCAAGGAGGCGTGCCCCTATATCGTCGCGGTGATCGAGCTGCCCGACGCCGGCAACGTACGCATGGTCGGTAATCTGCTGGGCGATCCGCAGCAGAATCCGCCATTTGATGTCGCAGTCGAGGCGGTCTTCGAAGACCATCCTGAGGCGACGCTTGTGCAATGGAAGGTCACGACTTAAGGGCAATTCGTTCTCTGGACCGAGCAGACTTCGCTCCCACAGTTGATTCAACTTGCAAGGCCCGCATTCGACCAAAGAGTGCGGGCTTTTGTCGTTGATAGGGTCGTCGTATCTGGGAATCCAATGTCGAAGGTCTCCAAAATTTCATCGGCGACAACTCCACCCGCCGACCTTTACGAACGCGATTACTATACGTGGACGCAGGAACAGGTGCGCGCCCTGCGCGAACGTCGCATCGAGGAGGTCGATTGGACCAACGTCGCCGAGGAGATCGAGGACTTGGGCAAACGGGAGAAACGCGCCTTGCGCAGCCAACTCGTCAAGCTACTCGGGCACTTGATCAAATTCGCATACGCGCGCGGAGTCATGTGGGCCAATAATGCGCGCGGTTGGGAACTGAGTATTCGCGGAGCCAGAAGCGAAGCGCTGATGTATCTTGACGAAAACCCCGGACTCCGCCCGCACGTTCCACAAATCTTTCGCTCAGCGTATGGCAGTGCGCGACTCGAAATCATGAAAGCGCTGCGGCTTCCTGACTCTGCGATTCCCGAAGCGCCGCCGTGGGCGCTCGATGAAATCATCCATGACGCCTTCCTGCCCTCGCGCAATCACTAGGCGTCCAATCTCATTGCGACTTCGCTGACGTCCGTCGGCAACTGCGAACTACTTTGTGGGGGCGCCGGTGGATTCAGCGATCAGTTCGGACAAATCACGCACCCGCATCTGGTCTTCGAGCGACCGCGACTTCAACGCATCCTCCATCATCGTCATGCAGAACGGACATCCCACTGCTATCGCTTCGGGCGTCGCCTCGTTGATCTGATCGAAGCGCTTCTGATTGATGCGCGTGCCTTCCGTCTCTTCCTTCCACATGCATCCGCCGCCGGCGCCGCAGCAAAACGTGCGATTCTTCGACAGGTCGATATCTTTGACCTTGGCCCCCGGTATCGACTTGAGCGCCGACCGCGCGCTATCCCATTTGCGATTGTGTCGCGCCATGTAGCAGGGGTCGTGATAGGTCACCCGCTGCGGCATTTCCTTTTTTGGCGTGAGCTTGCCCTGCTGAATCAACTCGTCGATGAACTCCGCCTCGTGCATCACCTCGACGTTTTCCAGGCCGAAATCCGGGTACTCATTCTTCAGATTGTGAAAGCAATGTGGGCATTGCGTAACGATGCGCTTGGGTTTGTAGCGGTTGAGCGTCTCGACGTTCTGCCCCGCAACGGTCGCGTACAGGTACTCATTGCCGAGGCGGCGCGCCGGATCGCCTGTACAAGTCTCTTCTGTGCCGAGGATGCCGAAGCGCACGCCCGCTTGCTTCATTAGGCCCGAGAAGGAACGGCTCACCCGCTGATTACGCTCGTCGTATGATCCCGCGCATCCGACCCAATAGAGCACGTCCAGCTCTTCGGGCTTTTCGACCTCCGCCATCAGTGGAATGTCGAGCCCGACGGCCCAGTCGGCGCGCTTCTCCTGCGCGATTCCCCACGGATTGCCCTGATTCTCGATTCCCTTGAAGGCATTGGTCGCCTGCTGTGGAAACTTCGATTCCATCAGCGTCTGATGACGCCGCATGTCGACGATGCGCTGAATATGCTCGATACCGACCGGACAGCCCTCCTCGCACCATCCGCAGGTCGTGCATCCCCAGATGACGTCCTCGGTCGCGACTTCGGTAATCATGTCGGGAAAGCGATTCTCACTTGCAGTCGCCTTCGCCAGCGTAGTCTCGGCCTCATCGGTGGCTGGCGGCGCGGCACGCTCAGCGAGCAACGCCGGCGCCTTGTCCAGCAGATGTTCGCGCTGCGAGATGACGAGGAATTTCGGATTCAACGACTTGCCGGTGTTGACCGTTGGGCAATTGATCGTGCAACGGCCGCATTCGAGGCAGGCGGCCATATCCAGCAATTGCTTCCACGAATACTGCTCGACTTGCGAAACGCCAAAGGTCTCCGCGTTTTCAAAATCCTTGATCGGCGTCAGCCGTCCGCGCGGTTTCAGATTGCGGAAGTAAAGATTGACCGGCGCGATAACGAAATGGCGCAGCTTGGTAAAGGGCAGACAAAAGAGCAATCCGTACACCAGCAGCACGTGGAACAGCCACAAGTATCGATGGAAAGTCACGCCCAGACCGAGCGCACCTTCGACTCCGCCAATCACGCGGCCGATATAAGCCCATTCGGTGAAACTTGGCGGGTTCGCGTTGATACGCGCGCCCTCCAGCATCAGACCGGTCAGCGGCACCAACGCGAGTAGCATCAAGGGCAGCCAGTAGCCGGCCTGATTCTCCCAATTCTTTTGCAGCTTCTCGGTGGGGGGTTGATTCAGCAGCGTCGGCTTAACGATCGCGCGCCGGATTGTCACGCCGATCATACCAAGGATCAACAGCAGGAAGCAGGTATCCATCACCGCTTTGAACATCAGGTAGAAGTCGCCGTAGTAGAAGTAGAGACCGAGGCCGAAGAACTTGAGGAACCAACGGATATCGTCGTTGACGAAGACGACGCTGGTGCCGATGAACAGACCGATGAACGCGACCAGAAACGTGTAATGCATCCAGCCCCAGGTCTCGCGTCCGACGAAGCCCTGGCCGACGCCGTCGCGAAACGACATGAAGAGCCGGCGCAGCGGCTGATCGAAGCGGTCGTCGGCAGTCGCGACGCCGAGCCGGATGGTACGGTACCAGCGCAAGCCCACCCACACGAAGGCCGCGGTCAGCGGGATGAGCATGCCGTAAAGGAAGACGACGAAAATTGTCGGGATGTTCCAGAGGATCTCGCGGGTAACTTCCTGGTTCATGTACGCTCCGGTTAATTTCAAGGCGCCGTGGGGCGGAAGTCAGCGGCGCCGTGAACTCGATCTCTCCAGATGGGTTTTAGAGAGGCGCGCCGCCAAATTCAATCGGGGACATCTCCGGTGGCAGTTTAAATCCAATCACGATCAGCCGATCGTAGCGTAGAGCCTGATCCGGTGGCCCGATACGCTCTGAGTTTTCTCGTTGGCGGCGCTATCGCTGTACAGTCTGGCGAGCACGCTCGGGGTCCCTTCCTTCGGTGAAAAGCTAGTGTGATGTATTACGGGATGGGTTCCGAGGTTCGAGTATGGGTGCCTTAAACGTAAGGCTTAAACGTAAGGATTGATCCGAAGACGGCCGCCTTTCTCGATCGAATAGCGCGAGAGTCCGGCCGCACCAAGTCCGAGCTAGTGCGCGAGGCCCTCCAAGCTTTGACTGAGCAACGAGCGTCAGCCGCTGCTCCACCCGCTGAAACGATCGCTCATTTGATCGGATCTTAGGACCGCGGTGGCATGCGGCTGTCTGAGCGTACCGGCGAGCGCTTCGCCCAACTACTGCGGAAAACTAAAGATGCCACCCGTGCTGGTCGACGCCGGACCGCTCGCCGCATTGATTGATCGTAATGACCAGTATCATGAGGAGTTCCGCGAGGCGCTCGTTTCAATCCGCCGGCCGCAGCCGACTCACATGCTTTTGGGGGCGCTGCCGGTGCTGCCGGTGCTGCTCGGGGCGGTGTTCTCGGAGGCCGCGGAGGGCTGCGCCAGCGGCACCATCTGAGCGATCTGACATTGCACCAAAGCACGAAGCTTGTTGTCGATTTGGAAGAAGCGGGTTACCTTGACGTCACTTAGAATCGCGCGAAACTTTGGAATGTAGAGGGTCTGCACGTTCAGACGCGCTTGCGATATCGCCATCACTTCGTTGAGTTTCCTGCGCGCGTCGACATTGGTCAGGTTCTGGAAATGGCTGGCGAAGTCCTTGATCTCGCGGACATGGCGGTCCTCGATCTTATCCATTTTGCCTTCGTACTCGTCATAGAGCGACCAGAAGGCTTTGCTCTCGGTGTCGGTCAAACTCATGTTCTGGCCGACCACCGCTTTGCGTTCGGCCCGAGCCGCGGCGATATCGAGTTGCTTTTGCGATGGCGCGCCCGCGGGCGGCATCCCACCCGGGGGAGCGGACTGATCCTGAGCAAAGACAGGGACGCAGACGGCAACGGCGCAGACAAATGTCGCAATGGTGGTCGCGGAGGTCAGATATCTTGCAAGTTTCATACGGAGGAATGTTCCCCTTTCGATTGATGCGAGCGGTTGCGGGATGGTTGTGACCTATCGCTTCGTGGCAGTCAAGCGGCGGGTGGGCTAGCGGCGTGGACGTTTGCGCATCACTGGCGGCGGTGGACGGCGAAGCGGACGGGGCGCCGGCGTGCTGATGCGGCGGATGTCGATGAAAAGCTGGATACTCGCGGCCATCCCGAGCGCCCAGATGATGATCCAGACGCGGCGAAACTTGATCATCAGAGCGGGAGCGTCGGCCGGATTGATGCCGAGGGTTCGAAAACAATACTCGGAGGCGCGATAAGCGGTGAGCATCAGGGCCAGCACCACGACCACCTGGAGTACCGAGAGAAGAGCGCCGGGAGTGGATTTCGCTGCGCGCAGAAACGCCCGCACCGCCAGCAGCCATCCGATCCAGATGACAATGAGTGCGAGGCCGATGACCGTGGCTATCAGGTAGAGGTTCGTGCTCATAAGAAGCGCCGCTGAAATCCTGCGTTACGCGAGATGCTGACGCAAGCCCTCGTGCAGTGAGGAGAGAAGCGGAGAGTTGTTGAGGAGCTCAAAACTGTAAGCCTTCTCTGAAACCTCACCGAGGTTTCAAGCGGCCCAACAGTCTTGACCTGACTTTTAGGACTGGACTTACCTTTGGCAAAAATGTGGGCTTCGCCCTGTAAAAACCTGATTATGGCTGACAAGCAGCCAAACATTCTTGACCTGACTTTTCGGACTGCTAGCAATGTTCTGCTTGTGGAATGATCGGGCGGCGGTGAATTGACAATGCCGCGTCGAGGCGGTTACCGTTTAACGTGCCCCTTCAGTCAGCTTTCGTCCGAACAATCATGAGGTCGTGGTCGCGATGGCGGTAATCGCCGTCATCCCGGCGCGCTATGATTCGTCGCGGCTGCCAGGCAAGGCGCTGGCGGAGATTGGCGGGGTGCCGATGATCGTGCGGGTGTGGCAGCAAGCGCGTCAAGCGCGGTCGCTGGAGCGGGTGATTGTCGCAACCGACGACGAGCGGATCGCACGCGCCGTCCGCGCGGCTGGCGGCGAGGCCGAGATGACCGCCAATACGCATCAGAGCGGCACCGATCGGATCGCGGAGGTGGCGGCGCGAATCGAGGCCGAGATTTATCTCAACGTGCAGGGCGATCAACCGTTTATCGCGCCCGAGGACCTCGACGCGCTGGTCGCGCCGATGAGCGCGGAATCGGCGCTGGCGATGGCGACACTTGCGACACCGATAACCGACAGCGAGGAGTGGTACAATCCGAACAAGGTGAAAGTGGTCTGCGACGCGCGCGGCGATGCGATCTACTTCTCGCGCAGTCCGATTCCGTTTGCGCGCGACGGCGGGATGCCGGCGGTGGCGCTGCGGCATATCGGCGTCTATGGGTACCGGCGCGATTTTCTGTTGCGTTTCGCGGCGTTGGAGCCAGGCGTGCTCGAACAGATCGAGAAGCTCGAACAACTGCGCGCGCTCGAACGCGGCTATCGGATCCGGGTGGTGGCGTCGGTAGCGCCATCGCTCGAAGTGGATACGCCCGATGATCTGGTTCGGGCAAACCAGGCGGCGGCGGTGAACAAATAGCCGGGGAGGTAGTTAGCGTGGAACGCGGCAAGACCAAATTTATATTCGTGAGCGGCGGCGTAGTGTCGTCGCTCGGCAAGGGGCTTGCGGCAGCGGCCCTGGGAACCCTCCTCGAGCATCGCGGGCTGAAAGTGATCATGCAGAAATTCGACCCGTATTTGAATGTCG
>Ga0182024_10016336_pt1 | contig 14093 bp, 11 predicted proteins | sample P32metaG_FD_120480 | JGI IMG/M metagenome (GOLD analysis project Ga0182024, IMG submission 120480) | Permafrost microbial communities from Stordalen Mire, Sweden - P3-2 metaG (Illumina Assembly) | ecosystem: Environmental > Terrestrial > Soil > Wetlands > Permafrost | place: Sweden: Stordalen... | reverse complement strand
TCCCAACTGCAAGGAAGAAGCCAAAACGTTGCGCGACAGTGTCCCATCGCAATTTCCCACGCAAGTTCAAGTCTACTTTAAGGATTTCCCACTGGAGGCGATTCATCCCTGGGCCAAGGCCGCATCCATCGCCGGACGATGTATCTACCATCAGAGCCCAGCGGCTTTCTGGAAGTATCACGACTGGATTTACGATCACCAGGCTGAAATCACTTTCGATAATCTGAAGACCCAGGTGATGGATTTCGCCAAGACCGCCCCGGACATCGACGGCTTGCAGCTCGGGCGCTGCATCGATACCAAGGCTACAGAAGCCGAGGTGGATGCCTCCATCGCCGACGGACGCGCCCTCCACGTGGATGCCACGCCCACCTTATTTCTGAACGGACGCCGCTTGGTCGGCAACTATCCTTGGCCGAATATCGAGCAGATCGTCAACGGCGAGATCAACTATCAGAAGAGCGCGCAGACCGCTGCGAAGGGCGACAAGCCCGACGAGAAGTGTTGCGAAGTAAAGATCCCGTCTCCGCTCGACAAGTAACATGCGCCCTAGAATCGCACTTCTGATCGCCGTCGCTGGCGGACTGTTCGCCGCCAACATCGGCAGCGACGAATACCTCGGCATTATCAAGTTTTTGGCTTCGCCGGAGATGCGCGGCCGCGCCACCGGATCGCCCGAGCTGGAAAAGGCCGCCGCTTACATCCGCGATCAGTTCCGAAGCATGAAATTGAAGCCGGTTTCGGGCGACAGCTACTTTCAGGATTTCGACGTAACCACCAGCGCCCACCTCGGCAAGAAGAACGACCTCACTTATAGCGACGGCGCGGACAAGGAATCGCTGCGATTCGAGCAGGATTTCATCCCCTTGAATCTTTCCGCCGCGGGCGAAGTTTCCGGCAACCTGGTCTTTGCGGGCTTCGGCATCACCGCTCCCGAATATAATTACGACGATTACGCAGGCATGGATGTGAAGGGCAAGATCGTGGTGCTGCTGCGTCATGAGCCGCAGGAATTCGACGAAAAGAGCGTGTTCGAAGGCAAGGTCTATACCGCCCACTCCCAGATTTTCAGCAAGGCCGCCAACGCAAAGATCCATGGGGCCAAGGCCGTGCTGCTGGTCAACGATGTCGGTACGCATTCGGGGGACGCCGACGACTTGGAGAAATTCGGCGCAACCGCCGGCCCCGACAACGCGGGTATCGAGTTCGTGCAAGTGAAGGCCAACGTAGTGAACCGCTGGCTGTCTCTGAGCGGCAAGAATCTGGAAGCCATCGAAACCGGCATCGACAAGGACCTGCATCCGGAATCGTTCGCTCTGCCCGAAAAGCTGCGCCTCGACATGGATGTCGACATTGGACGTGAAGTGAAAACGGTCCACAACGTCGCCGCCTACATTCCCGGTGAAACCGGCGAATACGTCGTGATCGGCGCACACTACGATCATCTCGGCCTGGGCGAGCAGTTTTCCATGGCGCCCTCGCTCGCGGGAACCGTGCATCCCGGCGCCGACGACAACGCTTCCGGCACCGCGGGCGTCATCGAACTGGCGCGCTGGTTCTCGCGCCAGCCCAAACACCAGCGGGGCATTCTGTTTCTCACTTTCGCGGGCGAGGAACTAGGCCTGCTCGGCTCCAGTTACTACGTCAACCATCCCCTGCTCCCGCTCAAAGACGACGTCGCCATGATCAACATGGACATGATCGGCCGCATTCGCGACCGCAAGATTTACCTGGGCGGGGTCGGCACCGGAACCACTTTTGCCGCCCTCCTCCAGGAACTGGTCCCCAAACACGACTTCGACGCCGACCTAACCGAAAAGGCCGGCTACGGATCGAGCGACCACACTTCGTTCACCACCAAGCAGATCCCCGTGCTGTTCTTCTTCTCCGGCCTCCATGCCGACTATCACAAACCGAGCGACACCTGGGACAAGATCGATGCCCCCGACGCCGTCCGGCTGCTGGATCTGGTCGCCGATGTCACCGGCCACCTGATCGATAGCTCGCCACGTCCGCAGTTTGTTCGGGTTGCCGAGACGCAGCCTCCCGGCGAGGTCGCCAATCCACACTCCGGCAAAGTTTCCGGCGGCGGATACGGCCCCGATTTCGGCAGTATTCCCGATTTCACCGAGCTCCCCAATGGAGTAAGGTTCGCCGACGTCCGGCCCGGCTCGCCGGCTGCCAAAGCGGGTCTCAAAGGCGGCGACATCCTGACCGAGTTTGACGGCAAACCCATACAAAACCTATACGATTTCACCTACGCGCTGCGGGCTAGTCATGCTGGCCAGGAAGTACTCGTCAAGGTGCTCCGAGGGAACCAAACAATTGAAGCCAAGGTACTACTGACCGAGCGGAAGTAAATCCGCATACTCTGGTCATGGCACCTGAATCGTCCTTTGGAACAGCACCGGCCTTGACTCTCTCCAACGTCCGGACTCTCCCTCCCCTGATCCTTCATCCCTTCGCCGATGCCGGCGGTCCGAGCAAGCTGGTGGAAAGTTCCCGCGCCAATTTAAAGCTGCAGGGCCTGCTGCCCCAGGGCGAATCGTCGCGCGAAGATCTGGATCGCGCGCTTCTTGACGGGCGCCACTCGGAGCTTCGAATGCTGTTCTACGTGGGAAAAGATCTGGCGCGCTGGATCGAGCAGTGCCTCGAATTCGCCGAGCGCAATCAGGACACTCTTCCCCGTGGCGTCTGTTTCCAAAGTTTCGCTGGAATGCTGATCCAGGACGCGCCCACCGGCGTCCAAGCCAAGCTTCGCAAGTGGGGTGTCGCCGACTACAAATCCATCTTCAGCCGCGCGCTTGGCCTGCACACCATGTTTGCCGACGCGCCACCGCGCGAAGTACTTTCCGACGAATTCGTGCGCTCCTATTTCCGTTTCGCCGATCAAATCTTCCAGAGCAAGCAGAGCGAATGCGACTTTGCGCCGCTCACCTCGCGCGAATTCCATTTCGAACTCTATTCGTCGGGCGAATACGCGCGCATGCTGGAACGTTCCTGGGGTGAGTAAGAGTCCTACGAAAATTCCAGGACCACGCGCGATGGCACGTCGCCATGCGCCAGCCGGTCGAAAATTTTGTTGATAGCCGAAAGAGGCTGCAGCTCGAAATCGGCCTTCACCTTGCCTGCGGCGGCGAAGGCCAGCGCTTCGGCCATGTCCTGCCGCGTGCCCACGAACGAGCCGCGGATCGTTATACAATTTGCGACCACATCGAAAAGCGGTACCGGGAATTCGCCCGGCGGTAGTCCGACCAAAACGCAGGTCCCCAGCTTCCGGGTCATCCCAACGCCTTGTTTAAATGCAGTGAGCGAGGGCGCCGTAATCAGAACGCCATGCGCTCCGCCGCCGGTCTGTTTTTTCAAGGCGGCTACCGGATCGCCGGCTTTAGCATTGAACACCAGATCGGCGCCCAGACGTTTGGCGTGGGCCAGTTTGCCTTCATCGATGTCGATCGCGCAGACCAGCAGTCCCATGGCCTTGGCATATTGGATTGCCAGATGCCCCAGGCCGCCGGCCCCGGAGATGGCCATCCATTCGCCCGGCTTCGCTCCAGATTCCTTGATCCCTTTATAGGTGGTAACGCCGGCGCAGATGAGCGGCGCCGCCGCCGCGGGCTCAAGACCCTTCGGTATGTAGGCCACGTAATTCGGGTCCGCAAGAATATAGTCGGCGAAACCGCCGTTCTTGGTGTAGCCTCCGAATTCGGCATTCGGGCACACCGTCTCCCAGGCCGCCAGGCAGTATTCGCAGTGCCCGCAGGCCGAGTAGAGCCACGGCACTCCGACGCGGTCCCCTTCCTTCACGATCGTCACGCCCGATCCGACGGCAACCACCAGCCCGATGGCCTCGTGGCCGGGTATAAACGGAAGGGTTGGCTTGAGCGGCCAGTCGCCATTGGCGGCATGAAGATCGGTGTGGCACACGCCGCAGGCTTCGGTTTTAACCAGGATCTGGCCTGCGCCGGGCGAGGGGATGTCCCACTCCTGAAGCGCCAACGGTTTGCCGAACTGCTCGACAACGGCGGCGTGCATCTTGCCGCGACCGAGGGTTTCGGGGTGATCGAGAACTGCTGTATTCGTTTTAGTTGACATAGTAATCCTCTTTTCGAAAATCTAGGCTGGGGCGTCGATCGGCACTACGCAGACCAGCTTTTTGTTGACGAATTCTTGTATTCCCTGGCTGGAGAGCTCATGTCCGTAGCCCGAGTTTTTGATTCCGCCAAAGGGCAGTTCCGGCGCGGTCCAGGTGGGATGATTGACAAAGACCATGCCGGTTTCGATGCGCGAGGCAATGCGTTTGCCGCGTGCGATGTCCGCTGTAAAAACAGAGCCGCCCAGCCCGTATTTCGAATCATTGGCAAGGGCCACGGCTTCATCCTCGTTGGCGACGCGGAAGAACAAGGCGACGGGGCCAAAGAATTCTTCCACATAGGCGGGAGTGCCCTTCTTAATGTCCGTGAGAATGGACGGCTGCATGAAGGCGCCCGTGCGATCGAGCCGGCTTCCGCCCAGCATGACGCGCGCTCCGGCTGCCACCGAGCGCTTCACCTGATCGAGAAGATTCAGAAGCGCCGCCTCCGAGCAGAGCGGGCCGAGCGTTGTCTTGGCGTCCAAAGGATCGCCGGGGGTAAGGGCTTCTAAGGCAGCCTGAAACTTTGTAATGAATCGATCGGCGACCTGGTCGACCACGATGAACCTTTTGGCGGCCACGCAACATTGTCCGGTGTTGTTCATGCGGCCCCACACGGCCCACTCGACAGTCTTGTCGAGTTCGGCGTCTTCGAGGACGATGAACGCGTCGCTGCCGCCCAGCTCCATGGTCGATTTCTTGAGGTTCTTGCCGGCCTGAGCCGCCACTGCCGTACCGGCGCGTTCGCTTCCGGTCAACGCGACTCCTTTGATCCGCGGATCGTCGATCAGATGTTCGGCCTGCTCATTGGAAAGGAAGAGGTTGGTGTAGGCGCCGTCGGGAGCGCCCGCCTCTTTGAAGAGGGCCACAAAGGCCAGCGCGCACTGTGGAACGGATGGTGCGTGCTTCACTATGACGACGTTACCAATCATCAAATTCGGGGCGACGAAGCGCGCCAGTTGATAGTAGGGGAAGTTCCAGGGCTCGATGCCGAAGAGGACGCCGATGGGGCTATTCTCGATGGTTGCATCGCCTGAGTGCGGGGCGAGCGTTTGCGGCGCGAGGAAGCCTTCGGCGCGCTCAGCGTAGTAGTCGATGATGTCGGCGCTGAGAGCCACTTCGCCGAGACTTTCGGCGATCAGCTTACCCATCTCCAGGGTGATGAGACCGGCGAACTCGGCGGCGCGGGAGCGCAGGATTCGCGCGGCTTTCGATAACACCGCAGCCCGCTCGGCGAACGTTTTCTTCCGCCATTCCGTGAAGCAGGCTTGCGCTTGCGCGACCGCTTTTTCCACTTCGGCGTCGGTGTGGTCTGCAAACTGTTTGACGAGTTTGCCGTTATAAGGGTTAATGCTTTTGTAGGCCATATGATTTTGTAATGTGCAATCGCATGACCAGGCCCCGCCCGCCAATAAGTGATATTGCGGTCCCATTTGTCGACCGCGCGGCGTCAATTGACCGCCAGAGGTCGCTCGATGCAGGGAGCAAGATATTGGGCGCCCTTCTCGGATCTCTGATTACGGCCGTGTTCGCGCTCACCGGCGGCATCGAGCACGGCGGCGTGGAGACTCTACAGATCAATCATGTGGGCCGCGAGGCTACAAAGAAAGGCCTAAAATAGACACATGGAGAGTCACACGATGGAATGGACGACGCTCAAGGTGTTGCGCTCCGTTGTAGGGGCTGCGCTGATGCTGAGCGCCGGCGGCGTGCTGATCGAAGGCGGGCTATCCCGATACGCCAAATATGGCATTCCTCCGCATGCCGACTGGGGCATTATTGCCTTCGGATTAATCCTTATGGGTACCGGAGCATTTCTCTTTCGGCCTGGCGCTTTTCTTCGCGGAAGATCAAAGTAGCCGCTATCTCTAACCTGGAGCAAGTCTAGCGTGACTCTAGGTTCAGTGTGCGATTTCGTGCTCGGATCGCGAGCGATGAGCGTGAGATACGCCCGCGTCGATTGATCCGGTTCCGCGCGGCCCTGCTCCCAGTCGCGCAGCGTCCCAAGCGGGATGTGGTACCGCTGGGCGAATTCCTCTTGCGTCAACTCCAGCGCCCGGGCGGATGATTTTCACCCGCGGAGTCCGCTTCATGCGCTTGAGGTCGGCCTCGGTCACCGGCTGCGCGTCAGGATCCGCGCGGGCAGCCTTGTCGGTTCCTCAATGGACATCGGTCGAAGCATTTTGCTCGAAGTAGGCGTCTTGCTCATCTTCGTTGCTTTCCGCGCTGAAATGATGCCAATGCGGTCTCCACGTTCGGTGTAGGCTACAAACAGTAAAACCTGCCATTCGGCCATGCGGATGATGATGAAAGCTGGCGAAGACGGTATTCAAAGATGCGTTTGCCATTGAGCATCGCGCCATATAAATTTCAATTTCAAGATACTACGGGATACCCGTAGTGACGTCAAGCGCGTGACGTTTTCCCTACCGGCGCGCGCGCTTCAACGCCGGCTTCAGATTCATGGTCCGGATCAGCTTGTGCAGGTAGTTGGGATGCAACCCCAGAATCTTCGCGGCAGCCTCATGATCGTGGTCCACCCGATCGAAGGCCTGCAGAACCACCTGGCGCTTGGCCGCTTCCACGGCTTCTTCGTACATGCTGGCTGAGACGGCTGCGGGGCGCGATTCGCGAATGTGCTCGGGCAGATCTTCGGCCAGAACCATTTCAGCCGACCCCAACACCACGGCGCGCTCGATGGCGTTCTCCAGTTCACGAACGTTGCCGGGCCACGAGTAGCTTTGCAGGTAGGCGCGCGCTTCAGGCGCCAGGCCGACAATCCTGCGGCCGCATTCGGCGGCGTACTTCTTGGCGAAATGCTCGGCTAGCGGCAGCGTGTCCTCGGGACGGTCGCGTAAAGCCGGCGCCTTGAGCGAGACCACGTTCAGGCGATAGAACAGATCGCGGCGGAAATCCCCTTTCTGCACCGCCTGTCCGAGATCTCGATTGGTGGCGGCTAGTACCCGGATGTTCAGCGGAATGGTCTTGGTCCCGCCCACGCGCTCCATCTCGCGCTCTTGCAGCACTCGCAGCAGCTTGGCTTGCAGGAGCGGAGAAAGCTCTCCGATTTCGTCCAGGAACACAGTTCCGCCCTCAGCCACCTCGAGTTTGCCTTTCTTTTGCGTGATTGCCCCGGTGAACGCGCCGCGCTCGTGCCCGAACAGTTCGCTTTCGAGCAGCGTCTCGGTCAACGCCGCGCAGTTAATTGCCACGAAAGGTCCGGCGGCGCGCAAGCTGTTGCGATGCAGCGCGCGGGCGATCAACTCCTTGCCGGTACCGCTCTCGCCCAGGATGAGCACGTTGGAATTGGATGGCGCCACTTTGGCGATCTGGCGCTCCAGGTCGCGCAGCTTGTCGCTCACGCCCACCATGCCGTGCTCGATCTTCAGCTCCGATTGCAGGCGTTCATTTTCTTCCTGCAGCCAGCCCAGGATGGTAGCGTTTTCCCAGGCGACCGCCGCCATACCGGCGACGGCGGTGAGGAGTTGAAGATGTCCCTCGTCAAAACGATGTTCGGCGTCCAACGATTCCAGGTACACCACGGCGGCTACTTCGTCGCGGACGATGAGCGGCGCCGCCAGGATGGAGAGTCCGTTGTTACCGGCGCCCTCGTGCCAAATCACGACCCGCTCCCCAATGGTACGCTCCAACACGGCGGCGTTGGACGGGCCTTCGCCCGGATTCGCGCCCGGAATGTGGATGACGGCATGCGACGCTGGAATCAAATCCAATAGCAGAGAAGTCAAATGGCTTCGAAGAATCTCAGCCGCCGAGGCAGACTTAGTGTCGTGCAGCCCACGAAACGAGTGCAGCAGGGTGCTGACGCGCAGAAGCGTACGCAGATCGTGTAGCGCACGCGCCGATGGCGGTAAGATCGTATGTTCGTCCGGAGAAAGATACAGCGACTCTCCGAGTCGAAGCTCGCGTGTGCTCGAGACGCCGCCCGGCTTCTCGGGGGGCGGGCCGGCGCTCGGGTCCACCAAATAACAAAATACCGAGCCACCGATCCCAATCTCGTCGCCAGGCTCTAATTGCTGTTCGGTGACCGGCGTTCCAGTGACAAAGGTTCCGTTACGGCTAGCCAGATCCTTCAGAATGCAGGTGTCGCCCGATCGAATGAAAAGGCAATGCCGGCGCGAAACCGCGTTATCTTCGAGCTGCAGATCGTTGGTGGGCTGCCTGCCAACCCAATATTCGCCCTGCGGCAATGGGATGACAAGGCCTTTCAAAGGACCCCTTACCGCAAACAGCCTGGGCTCGACACCCGTCTTCAGTTTCAGCAAGTTTCCATCCGCCCCGTCCCCACGCTCATCAAAAGCTTCGCGGCAGAAATCAATTGATTCCGACACGCGGCGCGTCCCGGCTCCTCCCCTGATCCGGAGATCGGGTAAGTAGCTGACGCAATAACTTATCGTACAATCTTCTCGGCCTCAAACACGACCCGGAAGCGTGGCGATGCAATTGCTTTATGCAGTGGCGCTATGCGGAACAAACTCACCTGCGGATTCTTGATCCTGGCTTTTGGAATGATGCTCAGCGATTGCTATCGCCTGCTGCGCACACCTTCGAACGCTTCGTTGTCCGCCGCCCGGAGCGCCCAGCCCGTGCCGAAGTTTTGAGATGTGAAGGGGGAGTGAGGGAGCCCTGTGCCTGCCGGCATGGGGCTCCGTGCATCGCGATCTATCCGCAAGCAATAGGGTTTAGTACTCGCACATATCCTAAACCAGGTGTGTAGGGAACCAGAGTACCGTTACTATCAGAACTCCATAATCAGATAGCGCCCACCATAGCATGTAAGCTAGGAGCTAAAGATCGAGAAGGAGTGGAGTCGTCTGACGCCATGACTACCGTCGCCGTTGCCGCGACCGGGAAAACCGGGACAAAACCCGTTCAGCTTAGTTACAACCCGGCGCTCGATGGGCTGAGGGCGATCGCGATCCTGGGTGTTCTCATATTCCACGCGCTGCCGAGCGCGCTTCGGGGTGGGTTTACCGGCGTGGACGTTTTCTTCGTTCTCTCCGGCTACCTGATTACTTCCGTCATACTGCACGACATACGCGGCGGTAGCTTCTCAATGCGAGAGTTCTACCTCCGCCGCATCCAGCGATTGCTTCCGAACGCGCTGCTTACAGTCCTGTTCACGCTAGCGCTCGCCTCCGTGGCCCTCCTGCCATCGCAGGCGGTAAAAGTGGCAAGGCATGGCCTTTGGACCATCTTCAACCTCTCGAACCTGTACATCTGGCGAAGCGTCGGAGGATACTGGGGCGATTCGGCTGCGTCTGTTCCCCTGCTCCACACCTGGTCGCTGGCGGTGGAAGAACAGTTCTATCTCTTGTTCCCCATAACTTTGTTGTTCCTGTCGCGGCGCAGACACCTATTCAAAATCACGGCCTTCTTGTCGTTTGCGAGTCTGGCTGCAAGCATCTACGGAACGGGCGCCCATCCGGTCTTGACGTTTTATCTTCTCCCAACGCGTGCCTGGGAACCGCTGATGGGCGCCGCACTCGCTACCTACATGGTCTCCGCGAGGAAAGACCAACCCCTGCGGACTTTTCAGCGATCGCCGCTCATCGAGTTTTCGGGCTGGGCTGGGCTCGCGATGATCGCATGTGGGTTCTTCCTGATCGGCGATGCCAATCGCTTCCCGGGCGTCGTTGCTCTTATTCCGACCATTGGCGCGCTCGCCGTTCTGATATCGGTTGCCGACGGTGGGACCGTTCCGGCACGGCTGCTCTCCCGGCCTTTTCCGGTCTTCGTTGGAAAGCTCTCTTACTCGCTCTACCTTTGGCACTGGCCCCTGATCGTCATCGCAAGAGAGTACGCATATCTAACAGACCGATCGCAGCAGACATGGACGCTGATCGGAGCAGCCACGGGTGTAATCCTCTCGTGGATCGCTTATTGGGCAGTCGAACAACCGCTTCGGCGGCGCGGCCCGGGGCGTCAGCTGCGCATGCGCGCAATTTACGCGGGGTTCGCGGTTTGCGCCGCCGTCTGCCTGCTCTTGTCCTTGCGTCGTCCTGTCGCGGACCCGGGCAACCTGTTTGACCGTCCGGCCTTTTACGGGAGTCTCTACACGGTGGGTCCGTGGGACCAGGCGCTCGTCACCACATCGGCCCGTCTTTACGACGTTCTGTTTCCTCCGGAGCCGGCAGTTCCACCCGAGATGTGGAACACAGGAGGCATTGTTCACAACTGGGGCGGGGGCACCCCGCGCGTCGTGGTTCTCGGCAGTTCGCACGCCATCATGTACGGGAGACTGATCGACGACATTTGCAAAAAGTTGGGACTCTCGGTGGCATTCCTTTCCGCGGACGATGCTCCGGTCTTTTTTCCCACCGTTGTCAACGGTCGATTTCCCACGCTCGCGCTCGCCCAGAGCTTCGATGCGGCCCGGAAAAAATGGGTGAGCCAGTGGAACCCGGACGCAGTGCTCGTGATCGATCGATGGGACGGGTACACATTCACACCCGCGGAATTCGACAGGAAGCTGCGAGAGCTTGTTGTTGAATTGGCGCCGCACGCCCGAAATGTAATCATGTTCAGCCAGGTCCCGGTGCTGCGGCTGGGTGAGACGGTGAATCTTCGCGAATATGTAACCTGGTGTGTGACGACCAAGGGACAGCTCCCCAGAATCGCGCCAGACTCGCGAGGACCTTTGCGAAACCACTCAGCCGCGGCGATCGGGGCTTTAGCACACGATTTTCCTAATGTTCATCTCCTGCGGGTGGACCAACCTTTTTTCCTGGCCGATGGGTCGGTCCGGTATTCGGAGGGGCGAAAGTTCCTCTATGCCGACGATGACCATCTGAGTGATAGCGGGACTGAGCTGGTGCGTGGAATTTGTACACGAGCAATTGCCGAGGCTACTCTCAGCGGTAACGGAGCCCAGCGGTCACCGGTAGGGGGCTCCGTAACTCGTCACCCGTCACTCGGGTTAGACTCGCCCGGGCTAGACCCGCCGCGCCATGTGAGTGACTAGCGAAACGAGGAAAAGTACGACGAAGACGAAGAATAAGATCTTCGCGATCCCCGCAGACGCAATTGCAACTCCTCCGAATCCGAATACCGCCGCCACAATCGCGATCAGCAGAAAGACCAAAGCGTAATACAGCATTTTTGTTCTCCTTTTCAACTCGGGCCGCTTATTGGGAGCGGCCGTCGTCGGTCTCGGTGTCCAACTTGCAGCTTGGTTGCCACTCGCCACAATGTTGAAAAGAAATGCGATCCAAGCAGCCTGGCAGATCGAGGCAAGAAGAATTTGCATCCGTACCGGTACAAAGCGCGTTCGGGACCCTCAACCGTTCAGTACAGAGGCCCGACCAGGCCCCATTGCACGGCGTCCAACTTTCGAGTGATAATGCGCGCAGGCCCCTTCTGCAAATTGAAGTGTCGCTCCACCTATGGAATCCTTTGTCGGCCAGACGGTTTCACACTACGCGTTCCTGGAAAAGCTGGGCGCGGGCGGCATGGGAGAAATCTATAAGGCGCGCGATTCGCGGCTGAACCGGATTGTCGCGGTGAAAGTTCTGGCGCCGGGACGAACGCGCGATCCTGAGCGGCGGCGTCGATTCATTCAGGAGGCGCAATCCGCTTCTGGGCTGAACCACCCCAATATCATCACCATCCACGACATCCTGGCCGAAAGCGACACGCAATACATGGTGATGGAGTACGTGGTCGGCAAGACGTTGCACGAGTTGATCGCGCCGGGGCGGCTCCCGGTGGCGCAAGTGCTGCAGGTTTCGACTCAGATGGCGAACGCGCTGACGGCGGCGCACGCCGCTGGTATTATCCACCGCGACCTCAAACCGGCGAACGTGATGGTCACCAGTTCAGGCCTGGTGAAGATCCTGGACTTCGGATTGGCGAAATTGACGGATCCCACGGCACGCATGCGGTCGCAAGAGGGGGGCGAGTCCACCGAAGACCCGGTCACGCTGACCGCGGCGCCGCTCACCGTGGAAGGCTCCATTATGGGCACGGTGAACTACATGTCGCCCGAGCAGGCCGAAGGGTTGAAGGTGGATTCGCGCTCCGACATCTTTTCATTCGGCGCGGTGCTTTATGAGATGTCCACCGGCCAGCGCGCGTTTGACGGCGATTCGGGGATCTCTACGCTGTCGGCGGTTCTGCGCGACGACGTGAAGCCGATCCGCGAAATCGCGCCGGAGGTTCCGGCCGAATTGGACGACGTTATCGCGCAATGCCTGCGGAAGAGTCCGGACGACCGCTGGCAATCGATGAGTCAAGTGGCGGCGGCGCTGAACAGCCTGCGAGTGCGGCTGGATTCGGGCGTCTTGCTACGCCCTTGCGGCGCAGCTCTGGAGCCGGTAGAGCCGTCGGTGGCCTCCTTGTCGACAACGCCTCCAGCATCCAGTGCCCGGCCCCTGAGCACGCCGCCCGTCGAGGTAAAGACGCCCGCGGCAAAGACCAGCCAAGTAAAGAAAACCGGGGCGCGGACGATTCTTCCCCTAGCCGCTGGCGTAACCGTTGTGGCTTTGGCATTCGCCGGCGCCAGGTGGCAGACGCATCGTCATGGCGTCGCCGCGCCCCAACCGTCCCCGCAGGTAGCCGTCAATACGCCGGCCGCGCCCCAAACGGCGCCGGAGCCCGCTCCCGCGCCGCCACCGGAACCGGACACAAAGAGTGACACCTCGGATGCAATCTCCTCAACGGCCGCGCCTCCTCCGTCCACTCCCACTGTGCCGCTGATGAACAAAGTGAAAACGCTAGCGCCGCCTCCGGTGGTGACTACCAGAGCGCCGATCCCACCCCGTATTGCTACTCCGGCGGCGCCAGTTGTGGTTGCGCCGGTTCCCCACGCTCCCGCTCCGGCGGAAATGGCGGCGGTGAAGCTGAGCGATGGCCTGCCCTTCCGCATCGAATTAACGGAAGATGTTTCCACGGATATTGAAGTCGGCCATGTTCTCCACTTCCGTGTTTTGGATGGTCTGCGAGCTGGCGATGTGGTGGCGATTGCCAAAGGGGCCGGCGTTACCGGGTCGGTGGTGGCGCTGGGCGGAAAGAGGAACTTCTTCGGTGAGCGCAGCAAGGTGAGGTTCCGGCTGATCTCGGCCGATGCGGTCGACGACAGTAAGATCAATGTGCGCGCGACGCCCGCCGCCAAGAATGACGCTGTGGAGACCCGCTCGTTTGAGACGCCGAATGGTTCGAAAGACAAGAGCCTGATCGCCGCGAGCGGCGCCGAATACGTGGCCTATGTGTCCGGCGACCAGACCGTCCACGTTCACAAATAAGCCCGCCTATTGAGCGATCCGGTTGTACTTCCGCAGAACTTTCACCAGCTCACCGTCAATGTTCGGCGTCCTTTGGCGGCTTCATTCACCTGCCATTTAATGACGGTATCTCTGACCAGAATCGGGCTTTCAGCGAAACCGGACTCCTCGATCCAGGCCGTACCCGTCATCTCTCTCCATTGCCGTTTTGCGAGTAGTCTCCGGCGAACACAGGAGTCGGATTGCCGGCGCCTCGGGACAAAAGATGGCCGTCACTCCGGTCCAAATCGGTCCGGCGCCCTGCGGCAATTTGCCTTCTCCTGAATCAGAGTGGCGTATCCGACCGCGATTCCGGGAACGTCGGTGATGGCGTTTAACGGCCCGGGATGAGGAGCAACAAAAGCGCGGGGCGAAGCATTCCGCTAGCTGAGCGAAAACAGGCGCGCAGCGTTGTCTTTCAAAATGAGCGGCCGCACTTCATCCCGAATGGCGATGGCGGCGAAGTCGGCCATCCATCGATCCGGCGTGATCAGCGGGTAATCGGAGCCGAACAGCATTTTCTTCTTCAGCAGCGTGTTCGCGTATTGAATCAAGATGGGCGAAAAATATTTCGGAGACCATCCGGAGAGATCGATATAGACTTGCGGCTTGTGCAGGCACACCGAAATCGCTTCGTCCTGCCAGGGAAACGAGGGATGCGCCATGATGATCGGCATGTCGGG
>Ga0182024_10016335_pt1 | contig 14094 bp, 9 predicted proteins | sample P32metaG_FD_120480 | JGI IMG/M metagenome (GOLD analysis project Ga0182024, IMG submission 120480) | Permafrost microbial communities from Stordalen Mire, Sweden - P3-2 metaG (Illumina Assembly) | ecosystem: Environmental > Terrestrial > Soil > Wetlands > Permafrost | place: Sweden: Stordalen... | reverse complement strand
TTACGATTCCGATGAGCAGCACGATGCCGATGATGGAGATGATGTTCAGGTCTTCTTTAAAGAGCATCAGCGCGAGCATCGCGCCGACACTGGCCGATGGCAGCGTGGAGATGATGGTCAGCGGGTGGGCGAGGCTCTCGTAGAGCACGCCGAGCACGATGTAGACCGCGATCAGCGCCGCCCCGATCAGCAACAGCTGGGCCGTCACCGTATCCCGATAGGCGGCCGCGTCCCCGGCAAAATCCGCGTGCATCGTGTCGGGCATGTGCAGCTCGGCCACCGCGTGATCGACGTCGGCGGTCGCCTGCTCGAGGGTATTGCCCTCGCTCAGATTGAAGCTGAGGGTGACGGCCGGAAACTGTCCTTGATGGTTGATCACCAGCGACTGCAGTCCGCGCTCGACGTGGGTCAGGGCGGACAGCGGCACTTGAGTTCCGGCGGCACTTCCGCCGGAGCTGTCGACGTAAATCTGGCTGATATCCAATGGATCGCGCTGATAACGCGGGTCGATCTCCAGGATGACCCGATATTCATTGCGTTGCGTGAAGAGCGTGGAGATTTGCCGCTGTCCGAACGCATCATCGAGCGCGTTGTCGATGTCCTGGATGTGCACGCCCATGCGCGCCGCCGCGGTCCGATCGATCACCACGTTGGCCTGTAGCCCGCCCGGTTGCCGATCGGTGCTTACATCGGTTATGCCCTCGACCCGCTTCAATTTGTCGAGCACGATCGGGGCCCAGTGAATGAGCTCCGCATAGTCCGGATCCCAGAGGGTGAACTGATAGGTCGAATCGGCCTGACGGGCGCCGCTCCGCACATCCTGCAGGGCGAACATGAACACGCTGAGCCCGGGAATATCGGCCACCTTGGGGCGCAGCCGGTTGATCACCGCCTCGACGCTGATGCGGCGCTCCGAGAGCGGCTTGAGGCTGATGAACAGCGAGCCGCGATTGACCGAGGAGTTGAAGTTCGAGCTGCCGATTGAGGAGCCGACGCCGAACACCGCCGGATCCGACGGCACGACGTCGGCAGCCCGCTGCTGCAGGATCGACATCGCCTGGAACGAGATGTCAGGGGAGGCCTGCGTGCCGCCGAGGATCAGGCCGGTATCGTCGCGCGGGAAATAGCCCTTCGGGGTCCTGCTGTAGAGCGTCGCGGTCAGCGCCAGCGTCAGCGCCATGACCAGGAGCATCGCCACCCGGTGATGCAGCACCGCCCGCAAGGTGCGCGAGTAGAACCTCATCATGGCGGAGAGGAAGCGCTCGATCACCCGATCGAACAGGGTCGCATCGGGGCTCGGTGGCGCGCGCACGAAATGCGCGCAGATCATCGGCGTGACCGATAGCGAGACCGCGGTCGAGATGACGATCGCAAAAGCGAGCGTCACCGAGAATTCCCGGAACACGCGCCCGACCACGCCGCCCATGAACAAGAGCGGGATGAAAGCCGCGATCAGGGAAATGCTGATGGATATGACGGTGAAGCCGATCTGCCGCGCCCCCTCATAGGCGGCCCGCATGGGCGACAAGCCCTTTTCGATATTGCGGAAGCAGTTCTCGATCATGACGATGGCGTCGTCGACCACGAAGCCGACCGAGACCGCCAGCGCCATCAGGGACAGATTGTCGATCGAGAAGCCGGCCGCCCACATCGCCGCGCAGGTGCCGGCGAGCGCCAGCGGCACGGTGACGCCGGCTGCGAGCGTGGCGGCCAGGCGGCGCAGAAAGACCAAAACGACCATCATGACCAGGATCACGGTGGCGCCAAGCGTGAGCTGCATGTCGTGGATGCTGGCGCGAATGGTGCTGGTGCGGTCGGACAACACCGAAACGTCGATGCCGGCCGGAATGTAGCGCTGGATATCGGGCAGCTCCTGGTAGACCCGGTCGACGGTCTCGATCACGTTGGAGTTGTTGTCCTTGGTGAGGACGAGCAGGACCGAAGGCTGCTTATTGTACCAGCCGGCCGAAAGCGTGTTGCGCACACCCGGCTCGACCGAGGCCACGGCGGAGAGGCGTACGACCGTTCCATTGGCGCTGCGCACGACCAACGGCTGGTATTGCGAGGCCTCGCGCAGCTGATCATTGATCCCGATCGTGGTGGCGCGATCCGAGCCGTCGAAAATTCCCAAGGCGCCGGCCGCGTTTTCGTTGGCAATGGCCGTGCGCACATCCTCCATGGCGAGTCCCATGGAGGCGAGCGCGACCGGATTGACGCGGACCCTGACCGAGGGTTGCTCGGCGCCGTTGACGCTCACCTCGGCGATGCCTTTGACCTGCGAAAGCCGTTGCGCCACCACGGTGTCGGCCGCATCGTAGATGGCGCTGGGCGAGACATTCTTCGAGGTGAGGGCGAGGATGAGGATCGGGATCGCCGCCGGATTGGATTTACGGAACGACGGCGTTGCCTGCAGGTCGCCAGGCAGATCCGCGATCGCCGCATTGATCGCGCCCTGAACGTCGCGCGCCGCGCCGTCGATGTCGCGGTTGAGGTCGAATTGCACCGAGATGCGGGTGAGGCCGAGCGAACTGCGCGACGTGAGCTCGGTGACGCCGGGAATTTCGCCCAGCCGGCGCTCGAGCGGCGCCGCCACCGTGGCCGCCATGGTCTCGGGGTCGGCACCCGGCCGGTTGGCGGTGACGCTGATGGTCGGAAAGTCCACCGTCGGCATGCTGGCCACCGGCAGGAACTCATACGCCACCGCCCCGATCAGGAAGATGCCGATGGCGATGAGCGTGGTGCCGATCGGCCGCTGGATGAAGGGTTCCGAGAAGTTCATCGCGGTCTACTCGGCGGCCCGCTGCGAGGGTTCCGGCGCGATCGGCAGATGCAGCTCGCCCTGCGACAATTCCGGGCCTCTGCCGCTCAGCCGCGCCCGCAGCCATTCCATCTGCAGGTAGATGACCGGGGTCGTATAGAGCGTCAGCATTTGGCTCAGGATCAGACCGCCCACGATGGTGATGCCAAGCGGGTTGCGCAACTCGGCGCCGGTGCCGCTTTCGAGCGCCAGCGGCAAGGCCCCGAACAGGGCGGCGAGGGTCGTCATCATGATGGGCCGGAAGCGCAGCAAAGAAGCCTGCAGGATCGAGTCGCGAGGGGAGAGACCCTCGACGCGTTCGGCTTCGAGCGCGAAATCGATCATCATGATCGCGTTCTTCTTCACGATCCCCATCAGCAATACGATGCCGATCAGAGCAACCACCGAGAGATCGAGGTTGAACAGCATCAAGGCGAGCAACGCCCCCACGCCCGCCGACGGCAGGGTCGACAGGATGGTCAGCGGATGGATGAAGCTTTCGTAGAGCACCCCAAGCACGATGTAGATCGTCACAGCCGCGGCCAGGATGAGCCACGGCTCGCCGGCGAGCGATTTGCTGAACTCGGCCGCATCGCCCGAGTAGTTGCCGATCACCGATGTGGGGACGCCGATGTCCTCCTGGGCGGCGGTGATGACCGCGACCGCGTCGCTGAGCGCAGCCTTGGGCGCCAGGTTGAAGCTGATGGTGACGGCCGGAAACTGCTCCTCGTGGGAGATCACCAGCGGGGCGGTGGTGTATTGCATCTGCGCGATCGCGCTCAACGGCACCTGGGTGGCGCCCTCGGTCGTGAGCAGCTGGGTGGGGGATGCGCCAGCGGTCAGCGAGGTCTGGGCGGCGGCGGCCTGGACGCCGGCGGCCGGCACATAGAGCTTGGCAAGCGAATTCGGATCGCTTTGATATTGCGGCGCGGCCTCCAGGATCACCCGGTATTGGTTTGCCTGGGCGTAAATGGTGGAAATCTGCCGCTGCCCGAAGGAATCGCTCAAGCTGTCCACGATGGTTTGCATCGAGACGCCGAGCCGGCTGGCCGTCGCCCGGTCGACCTGCACCATCATGCGCAGGCCATTGTTCTGTGCTTCGGAGGCGACGTCGATCAGCACCGGCGAGGAGCGCAGCTTGTCGGCCAGGCGCTCCGCCCAATTGCCGACCTCATCTGAGTCCGTGCCGGTCAGCGTGTATTGGAACTGGGCGCGGCTGGTGCGGGTCGAGATCTGAATGTCCTGCACCGGCTGGAAATACACGACCGTGCCCGGCACCGCGGCAACCTGCCGCTTCAAGCGGTCGATGATGGGCCCGACCGTTTCGCTGCGCTCGTCCCGTGGTTTGAGCGTGATGGCGAGCCGGGCGGCATTCGGCGTGGCGTTGAGCGGGGTCACTCCGACCACGGAAACGACGCCGGTCACGTCCTGGTCCTTGCGAATCGCGGTCTCGATCTCGCCGCGCAGACGCTGCATCTCGATAAACGAGACATCCTGGCCGCCCTCGAGCACGGCGTAGATGAGACCGGTGTCCTGCAGCGGCAGGAAGCCCTTCGGAATGATGATGTAAAGCCAGATGGTGGCGCCCAGCGTGGCCAGTGTCACCATGAGCGTGAGGAACTGGTGCTCAAGGACCCATTCGAGGGTGCGCCGGTAGCCGTTCACCGAAGAGTCCACCAAGCGGTGGAAGCCCCGGGTCACTACGTTGCCGCCGCCTTCGAGCTGCTGTCGCAGCAGACGGCTGCACATCATCGGCGTAAGCGTCAGCGATACCACCGCCGAGGTCACCACGGCGATGCTCAGCGTGAGGGCGAACTCCCGGAACATGCGCCCCACGATGCCGGTCATGAACAGGAGCGGAATGAAAACCGCGATCAGCGACAGCGTCAGCGAAATCACGGTGAAGCCGATCTCGCGCGCTCCCTCGAGCGCGGCTTCGAACGGAGGCTCGCCCTCCTCCATATGACGGACGATGTTCTCGATCATCACGATGGCGTCGTCGACCACGAAGCCGGTGCCGATCGTCAGCGCCATCAGCGAGAGATTGTCCAGGCTGAAGCCGCAGAACCACATCACCCCAAAGGTCGCGATCAGCGAAAGCGGCAGCGCCACTCCGGCGATGATGGTAGCGCGCACCGTGCGCAGGAAGATGAACACCACCGCGATCACCAGCCCGACGCTCAGGATCAAGGTGAACTGGACGTCATGGATCGAGGCCCGGATGGTCGTGGTGCTGTCGTGCACGACGGTCAGCTTGGCGCCGGCCGGAACCGATCGCTGCAGCCGCGGGAGCTCCTTCTGGATGCCCTGGACCGTGGCGATCACGTTGGCGCCGGGCTGGCGTTGGATGTCGACGATGACGGCAGGCACGGCCTGAAACCAGCCGCCCACCTTGTTGTTCTCCAGGCCGTCGACGACCTTGGCGACATCCTTGAGGAAAACCGGCGCCTGATTGCGATAGGTCACCACCACGTCGCTGTAGGCCTCGGCGGCCGAAATCTGGTCATTGGCGGCGATGGTGTAGGATTGATGCGTTCCGTCGAGCGAGCCTTTGGCGCCCGCCACGTTGGCGCCGAGGATCACGTTGCGAAGATCCTCCATCGATATTCCGTAGTCCGCGAGCCGCGCCAGATCGGCCTGGATGCGGATCGCCGGCCGCAGTCCGCCTTCGACCGTGACCCGGCCCACGCCGCTGAGCTCGCTCAGCCGTTGGGCGAGCAGGCTGTCGGCGAGATCGCTGAGCTGCCGCAGCGAGATGGTGTTGGAAGTGAGCGCCAAGGTCACGATCGGCGCGTCGGCCGGGTTCACCTTCGAGTAGACCGGCGGATAGGGCAGGGTCTTCGGCAGGGTCGAGCCCGCCGCGTTGATGCCGGCCTGCACGTCCTGCGCGGCGGAATCGATGTCGCGGCTCAAGTCGAACTGCAACGTGATCTGGCTGACCCCGAACGAGCTCGACGAGGTCATGGTGGAGAGCGAGGGGATCTGCCCGAATTGCCGCTCAAGCGGTGCCGTGACCAGCGCCGCCATGATGTCCGGGCTGGCGCCCGGCAGCTGCGTGGTGACCTGTATGGTCGGAAAGTCGACTTGCGGGAGCGACGAGATCGGGAGCCAGAAGTAGCCGAGCATCCCGCCGAGCGTGACTGCAATGCCGAGCAGCGAAGTTGCAATCGGACGATGAATGAACGGGGAGGAAACGCTCATGGGGCGGCGCCGGGCGCAGTCGTAGAGCCTTGCGCCGGCGCCTCGGCGCGATTGGGATTGCCGCCGGCGCCGCCACGTTCACCGCCGCGACGCCGGGCCGGCTGCGAGGGATCGGTGGCGTCATCGGCCGGGCTCGGGCCCGCCGCCGCACTGGCTTGGGCGGGCGCTCCGGGGGCCTGCGCATCGGCGCCCTGCTGGCGCTCGGCGCCGCCCTGCTGGCGCTGACCCTTGCCCTTGGGGGCGCCGCCGCCGGGACGCCCGGGTCGTTGCGCCGGATCGGTGGCGATCTGGCCGGCGTCCTCAGCGCTCGTCACCTCGACCTTGCTGCCGTCGGCCAGGCGTCCGAAGCCGGTGGTGACCACCCGCTCGCCGGCCTGCAGCCCGCTTGCGATCACGGCCTGCTTGTCATCCTGCTGCTGGACCATGACGGGACGCATGGAAACCGTGTTGTCGTCCTTGACCACATAAACGAAGGTACCGTCTGGCCCGCGCTGGGCCGCCGCGGTCGGCACCACCACGACCTGGCGCAGGGTGTTGATGAGGACCCGCACATTGATGAACTGCCCGGGCCAAAGCTGGGTATCCGTATTGGGAAAGTTCGCCTTGAGCTGGACCGTGCCGGTGGTCTGATCGACCTGGTTGTTGATCACCTCAACCTTGCCGGTATCGGCCACGCTGGTGCCGTCGGCGCCCATCGCTTGCACGGGCAATATTCCCTTGAGCATGCCCTTGTTGAGATCCGGCAACTCCTGCTGCGGCAGGCTGAACAACACCGAAATCGGCTTGATCTGGGTGATCACCACGATGCCGGTCGTATCGGTGGCATGCACGATGTTGCCCTCGTCGACCATGCGGATGCCGGTGAGCCCGGTGAGCGGCGCCACCACGTCCGTGTAATCAAGAGTGGCCTTGGCGCTCTCGATGAGGGCCTGGTCGGACTGCGTCTGCGCGACCAGCTGATCGACCAGTGCCTTTTGGGTGTCGACCTGCTGCTTCTGCACCGCATTGGTGGCGGCAAGCCTGGTATAGCGCTCGAGATCGAGCCTGGCATTGGCCAGTTGCGCTTCATCTTGCGCCTTCTTGGCCACCGCCTGATCGTATTGCGCCTGATAGAGGGTTGGATCGATCTTGGCGACCACCGACCCTTGCGCCACTTCCTGCCCCTCCGTGAACGCGATTTTCATAAGCTTGCCGTCGACCTGCGAACGCACCAAGACAGTGTTGAGGGCTTTGGCGGTGCCGACGCCCTCAAAATAGACGGGCACGTCGGCCAGCCGCGACCCGATCGCCAGGACCGGAACCGTGTCGTTGGGATTGCCGCCGCCGCGGCGGAAACCCGCGGGGCGATTTTGCTGGGCCTGCTGGTTGGGGTTCGCCGGAAAGAGGTACGTATAGGCGACCCAGCCAAGGAGGCCGAGGCAGGCCAGGATGGCGAGGCGTCGGATAAGGCGCATCATGGCCGGGACCCGGTGCCGCGCCGGTCACGGAAATCGGCATTCAGGCCGGCCAGAACCCCCGAGCCAGCGCCCACATCTATCCCGTCGCAAATAAAGCTCATGCTTGGCCCTTGATGCCCCACGACAACGTGCCGATTCCAACCCGATGAGCATCAAGACGGTGCGCTCGCCTCGGCTGGCGGCAACCGTGCAAACTATCAAACCGCGCTGCACCGGCACATTAAATAAAGGAAATGTTGGCCAGGCTTTCACGGCAGCAATTGCGCTGCATTGTCTATCCAGGCAGGGCGCAATTTGCAAGCCAGCGCCACGGGAGTAAATATCTCATAACCACTTGACGGATGTTCGCGGGCAGGATTCCACCAGTCCGTGAACCGGCCCTGGCCTGCCCATGAGTGGGCTGGTAAATGGGCGATTGTGAATGGGCGGGCCGGGGGCATGTCGGACGAAGTCGCAAATCCGGCGGTGCCGCGGCGCAAACCTCGGCTCGAGCATTTCGTCATGGGCGGCGCCGTCGCGGCGCTGGTGGTCCTGGTGGTGCTGCCGCTCCTGTCGCTCCTGCTCGGCAGCGTGCGCGGCGAAGCGGGCCTCAATCTCGAGAATTTCGCCGAGGTGCTGACCGGCCGCCTCTACGTCACCGCGCTCAAGAACTCGCTCATGCTCGGCGCCTGGACCAGCCTGTTCAGCACCGTCATCGGGCTCACCCTGGCATGGGCGGTCGCCCGCACCGACGTGCCGGCGAAGCCCCTGCTGCAGCTCACCGCCACGCTCTCCTATCTGTCGCCGCCGTTCCTGACCGCGATCGCCTTCACCTATCTGTTCAGCCCGAATGCCGGCCTCATCAATGTGCTGATGCGCGACGTCGCGGGGCTGCCCTGGCTGACCTTCAACATCTTTTCGATGCCGGGCCTGGTCCTGGTCACCGTCATGCACACTTTTCCGTTCGTCTATCTGCTGGCCGCGAGCGCGCTGCAGTCCGTCGACGCCTCCTACGAGGAAGCCGCGCAGATCCTCGGGGCCGGCAAGTTGCGCACCGCGTTTTCGATCACGGCGCCGCTGGTGGCGCCGGCAGTTCTCTCCGGAGCGCTGCTCGGCTTCGTCAATGCCATCGCGCTGTTCGGCTCGCAGGCGATCATCGGCCTGCCGGGCCGCATCGTGACGCTGCCCACCCGCATCTATGCCCTGTTCGATTACCCGCCCGAATATGGTCTCGCCTCCGCGCTCTCGCTGGTGTTCGTGCTGATCACCATCGTGGCGCTCTATCTGCAGCGCGCGTTCCTGGCGCGGCGCTCCTATGTCACGCTCGCCGGCAAGGGCTCCAGGCTTGCGCTGCTGCGGCTCGGCCGTTGGCGCTTCGTCCTGCTCGGCTTCGGCATCGTCGTCTTCATCGTATCGATCCTCGCCCCCTATTCGACGCTGATCGCGGTCTCGTTCTCGAAGTCCTGGGGCCTCGATTTCTGGAAGGGCCTCACGCTCGCCAACTACAAGTTCATCCTGTTCGACTACGACGTCACCCGCCGCGCCATCCTCAACAGCCTCTTGCTCGCCACCCTGGCGGCGACCAGTGCGGTGCTGCTCGGCGCCGTGATCGGCTGGATCGACCTGCGCACCAAGATTCCCGGGCGCCGCCTGCTCGATTATTTCGCCCTCATCCCGCTCGGGCTGCCCGGGATCGTGGTGGCGGTGGCGTTGATCCAGTTCTGGCTCGCCATGCCGGTCCCGCTTTACGGCACGCTCGCGATCCTGCTGCTCGCCTATGTGGGCCGCTACATCCCGCTCGGCGTGCGCGCCGCCAATGCGGCGCTGCGGCAGATCGATCCCTCGCTCGAGGAGAGCGCGCAGATTCTCGGCGCCTCCTGGCTGACCACCATGCGGGAGGTGACGCTGCCGCTGATCCGGCCGGGGCTGTTCGCCGGCTGGCTCCTGGTATTCGTGCCGGTCATCCAGGAATTGAGCGCCTCGATCCTGCTGTTCTCGTCGAGCTCGATCACGCTGGCGGTGGCGATCTACAATCTCTACGAAACCGGCTATATCGAGCCGGTCGCGGCGCTCGCCATGATCAACATGGTCATCATCAGCCTGGCGATCTGGCTCGCCACCCGGATCGGCGGCAGCCGCGTGCTGGCGCGCGGCGATGCCGCGGCCGCAACCTAGCAGGGACGCGCGATGGCCGGGATCACGATCCGCGGATTGTCGAAACGCTTCGGCGCCGGCGAAGGCTCGCTCGCGGCCGTCGCGGATCTTGATCTCGACATCAAGGACAACCAATTCGTCACCCTGCTGGGCCCTTCGGGCTGCGGCAAGACCACGACGCTGCGCCTCATCGCCGGCTACATCACGCCTGATTCCGGCACCATCGAGGTGGCCGGCCGGCTGTTGTCGTCGCCACAGGCGGTGGTGCCGCCGGAAGCGCGCGGCATGGGCATGGTGTTCCAGAATTACGCGGTGTGGCCGCACAAGACCGTGTTCGAGAACGTCGTCTTCGGCCTCAAGCTGCGCAAGCTCGCCGGCGCCGAGGCGCGCCGGAAGGTCGCCGACATGCTGGCGCTGGTCAATCTGAGCGGTCTGGAGCGGCGCTATCCGGGCGAGCTGTCGGGCGGACAGCAGCAGCGCGTGGCGCTGGCGCGCTCGCTGGTGGTCGAGCCCGGCATCCTGTTGCTCGACGAGCCGTTGTCCAATCTCGATGCCAAGCTGCGCGAGCGCATGCGCATCGAGCTCAAACAGCTCCAGCGCCGCACCGGCATCACCTTCGTCTATGTCACCCATGACCAGGCCGAGGCGCTCGCGCTCTCCGATCAGGTGGCGGTGATCAGCGGCGGCCGGCTGCAGCAATACGGCACGCCGTTCGAGGTCTATGCGCATCCGGCCAACCGCATGGTGGCCGATTTCATGGGGCTGGTGAACCTGGTGCCGGGCCGGATCCGCGATATGAAAAGCGGCGTCGCCAACATCGAGCTCGCGCCCGATCTCACGGTCGCGGTCGCCAGAGTAGACGGCCTCGCGGTGGGCGAGCGCGTGGATGTGGCCATCCGCCCGGAGAATATCGCGCTGGCGCCGCCGCCGGCGGCGACGACGACCGCCGTCACCGGCACGCTCGCCAAAATCACCAATCACGTCTTCCTGGGCAATCTCAGCGAGTATGAGGTCGCGCTGGCGTCGGGCCTCCTGCTGCGGGTGCAGACCCATCCGCTGCAGCAATTCAAGGTCGGCGAGCCGGTGACGATCGCGATCGATGCGACCCAGTGCAGCGCCTTTCCCCGCAGCCGCTAGGGGTGTGACTCTGACGCTTGTTTCGCATTCTCGTTCCGACTTGTCCCGGCCTTGAGACGGGACCGTTCCAAACTCCGAGCAGGTATTATGGCACAAACGCCACAAGAATAGCGACCGACCGCCCCCACCTTGTGGGCATGAAGCACCAACCCGCAATGTATGCCCTGGAACGGCTCCACGCCGAGCTGGGCGGCCAAATCCTCCAAAACAAGCAGGAAGCGCGGCGCCTCGCCCAATGCGTCAAGCATGTCGAGGCGGTCCTGAAAATGCTCCAGCCTGGCTACAGCGTCCGGGCAATTGCCGTCCGCAGGCGCAAGGCCAATCCGTGGTTCCGGCGCGGAACGATCTATAGGCGCGCCCTTGACGTTCTCAGGGCCGCGCAAGGGCCTTTGACGGCTCGCGAGGTTGCCGAGGCAATGCTGGCCAAGCAGGGCGCAACCGGGGTGCCCAAGAAGCGCGTTATCGATCTGGCTGGAAGTGTCCTATCGTCATTGCGGAAGCACAAGGATAGGGGCGTGGTCGCGGTGGGCGAAGGTCTGCCGGCACAGTGGATGATCCTCCCCTAGTGAAGCTTATCGAGGATCGTGATCACCCTGTCGATTCCAACACCCGCAATCATTCCAGCTATTGCCCCAACCACGATTGCGCCGCCGGTGACAATCCAGATCATCTTTTCGATGAATCTTATGCTGTTGTGATGTTCGTCCAACTTTTTATCGACGCTTGCAAAGCCACGATCAATCATTTTTTCCAACGATGCTACAGCCTGCTCGATTTTTCCGACGGTCCCCTGAAGCTCAAACACCATAGCGCCAGTGTTCATTTCGTCGTAAGAACGTGCGCCGCGAGGTAGACTCTGCGCCATAGATTCCGGCTTGGGCGGCTCCGGCGTCTCTGACCCCGTCGACCTGCTGCTGCCCCTAGCCATTTTTTTGTGACTCCCAGTTGGTCTTTATCCAACTCCAAATATTTGGGTTTGCGCGACCAAAGTAGGCAGCAACTTCCAGAACGATAGCCGCCCCATTTTCGCCATCGGTAATATGAAGCTTCTCAGAAATTTCCGGTGCGGTCCATGCACTGGAGACCAACCATCCCGCATGCGAATCCAATGCTACATACTTGTCCTTAAACATCTCGCCAACCGCGCCTGCCAGCTTGGTGTTGTTGAGATGAGGCTGCGGAATGATTGCGAAAATGGCCATCGTAAGAACTTTACCCCCTGAGTATTACCACAATGGAAACCCTAGCCGGTTCGGCGGCCTGCCGCCAGTAGGCTTCACAGGCATCACTCAGCGTTGATATGCCGCTGCCAATAGCCGCTGAAATCGACCGAGGGGCGCCCCTTCATGGCATGCCCGGCCACCGCGTGGACCTGATCGCCGTTTGACAGGTGCCGGTTGTCCTCGCGCCAAGACGCCTCTTGCGCGTACCGACGGAGGCACGGGCCGGCGATATGGTGGTGGTGGCCGATCTCGCCGCGCCGCATGCGGCTGAAAAATTCCTCCGCCCAATTGGTGCAGGCGCCGTCCAGGCTGTAGGCCTGTTCGTGGTTGATGCGCTTCATCTCGAAGCGGGCATGAAGATCGTTCCAGGCCGGCGACTCGTCGGCGTTGACGACGGTTCCCTTGGCGATGCGCGAGCGGACGAAATTGAGAGCCTGCCCTTCGGTACGGAACACGGCCGGCAGCGAATTGCCGTCACGCTCGCGAATGATGACCACGGCCTTGCGCTTGCCGGTTTGATTGGCGGCGAGGCGGCGATCCTTGCGCTTCTCGGCAATATTGGCCGGTTTGACGTAACCGCCGAAATAACCGGAGTCGATCTCGGCAGTCTTGCCCTCGCCGCCGATCATGCGGCCCTTCAATTCGGCCGCCATGGCTTCGCGAAGCTTATGGGCGAGTACGAAAGCGCACTTGTAGGAAACGCAGAGATCGCGGGACAGGGCCAGCATGGATTTACCCTTGACCTCATTGCAGAAGATCGCGATGGCGGCGAGGTAGCAGCGCAAGGGCAGTTTGTGGGAAGCAAACAGCGTTCCGCTCGTAATCGAGAAGTCCTTGACGCAGGCCCGACAGCGAAAGCGCGGGGCGCCCTTGAGGCGGCGGCAGTCGTAGGCGTCAACCCCGCCGCAATGTGGGCAAACCGGCTGGCCGGCCGTTTCGTGCCAGCGTATGCGCCGGAACGCCATCTCGGCTTCCTCATCCTTCATCTGGAAAACGCTTGCCAATGAAAGGGTTTTGGCCTGCCGAGAAAGGAGAAATGCTGCGCCATTGGTCCGACCCCTCGTTTATGTAATCTATCATATGTGATAGGTTACGGCTTGTCAACAGCAATCTATCGGATATGATAGCCATCAGATTCGATAGGAGACGCCATGGCCATAAAGTCAGAGGACGAATGGGCGAAGCGGGCCGCTGCATTTCTCAAGCACAAGCTGCAAGATTGTGAAGTCACTTATGCCGAGCTGGCGAAGCGGCTCAAGCGGCATGGCCTCAAGGAAACGGAGGCATCGATCACCAATAAGCTAGCCCGAGGGACGTTTCCGGCGACGTTTTTTCTGGCCTGCCTTGCGGCCCTGGAATTGGACGGGGTAGCATTAGAGGAGATTTAGCGTTTACGCTCCGGTGGCACCGGAGGCGGAACTGACTGTCTAGCGGCAGTGATGGTGTCCGCAAGTGTCTTTGTGAGGTCGCGCATGTCAGCGCTGATCTTGCCGGGCAATTCGTTCACCTTGTCATTCAGGGTATTGATACGATCTCCAACTTGATCGATGCGCTGCAACTCGTAAATTCCAAAACCAATTACGGCTGCAACCACAATAGCCACTAGGGCAGCGATAAGCCCAAGACCTCCGAGCGTCATGTTCTGAGCGTGTTGGAGCCCACTTAGCTCTCCCTCCAGCCTCCCTAGTCGCTCGTCACCATGATCCGGCATTTCAGGGCCTCCCCCTCCGCTGCCACCCGCATGACCAATTTCAGCTTCCGAGTACCCGCTTTGCGCCTTAGCCTGCGCAAGTTGATGCCGAAGAAAATCTAAGTTTACGCTATCTGTCACTTGGGGCCATCCTCAATTAATCGACCCAAAGTCACAATTAAAGCCTCCATCGCCTTAAACAATTCATCTTGTCTCTTGCCTAAGACTTCTCGGTCTTCCGCTGAAATATGTGTCATAAGGGAGAATTTTAAGTCAGAAATCTCTCGACCCAATAATATAGCTATCCCTCCAACCTCTGCGAGCGCTTTAATTATTAGATTGGTTTTGTCTGGGCTTGTTGCCATGAACCCAGCATATGGACGGGTCCTCCTTCTGTCGATTCCGACGGCCGGGCATAGTTACCGACCCCGGCTTGTGGCGTTTGCGCCATAATAC
>Ga0182024_10016334_pt1 | contig 14094 bp, 15 predicted proteins | sample P32metaG_FD_120480 | JGI IMG/M metagenome (GOLD analysis project Ga0182024, IMG submission 120480) | Permafrost microbial communities from Stordalen Mire, Sweden - P3-2 metaG (Illumina Assembly) | ecosystem: Environmental > Terrestrial > Soil > Wetlands > Permafrost | place: Sweden: Stordalen... | reverse complement strand
TCACACTGAACTTCTGGAACATCTCACCGAAGCCGCCCGTAAGCTACCCGCCGGAGCACATGTATTGGATGCAGGCGCGGGCGAGTGTCCCCACGCCCCGCTATTCGCGCACACCCGCTACGTCCGCCTGGATCGCGGCATTGGCGACAAGGCCTGGGATTATTCGAAGATCGAGGTCTTAGGCGACATTTCCGAGCTGCCATTTTGCGATAACGCGTTTGATGCCGTCATCAACATTCAAGTGCTGGAGCATTTGAAGGAACCGAGCATCGGCATCAACGAAATGGCGCGCGTGCTGAAGCCGGGCGGCGAGTTGATCCTAACCACGGTGCAATGCTGGGAGATTCATCAGCATCCGAACGATTTCTTCCGCTATACGCGCTATGGCCTTACCTACTTGTTCGATAAAGCCGGCTTGGAGAGCCGCGTCGAAGCCCTGGGCGGGCTGTTCTGGCTGATCGGATTTCGTTTGATGGCGATCCTGAGCTATTTCCAAAAGGGCTGGCGTTGGCTGATTTTTGTGGTGCTGGTGCCCATCTTCGGCTTCGCGATTCCAGTGGTCTGCTATTTCCTCGATCCGGTGGATCGCCGGCGCGATTACACGCTCGGTTATTTTTGCTGGTGTCGAAAGCCGTGACCAGTTCGCTGATCATCATTACTCTGAATCGTGCGGCCCTGCTCGAACGGACCCTCCACGGTTTGGCGCGGCAAGCGAGGCAAATTGACGAGATCATTGTGATCGACAACGGTCCAACTCGCGATACTGAGCAAGTCGTGTCTGGATTTACCGCTCGCTACGTCCCCGAACCGCGGCGGGGTTACGGATTCGCACGCAATCGCGGCCTGGCTGAAGCCCAGGGCGACGTGATCTATTTCTTGGACGACGATTGCGTTCCTGAACCGGATTGGTCGGACATCTTGTGGAACGTGCTCAACGCAGGCGATGCGGATCTCGCTAGCGGCTCCCGCTCGCCCGGCCAACCCGGTCTCGCGGCGCGGCTGGAATATCTTTCAACCGACGGACCCGTTTTGTCGCCCGGGATCGCGGCCGGCCCCGCGCGGCACCTTTCTACTTCCAACTTGATCTTGCGCCGCGAGGTGGTCTCGAAAGTCGGTTGCTTCGATACCACACTGACGATGTGCGAAGATCGCGATTTCACTACACGCGCGCGCAAACTTGGCTTCCGCCTGCGCTACGAACCCAAGGCTCGGGTTACCCACTACCCCGCGATTTATCGGCTTTCGGATTACTTGGGCAAGATGCGCCACTATGGAACGGGAACATCGCAATACTTCCGCCGCTGGCACGATGAAGAACCACTGGCGCGCCTGTTTCCCGTCAATCCCTCGGCCCGGCTGCTCTTGTTGCCCGCGCTGGCCGCGGCCGGCACAGCCTATCTGGTGGCCCGTAATCTTCCGCAATGTCCCGACGCGTTGCCGCTCAGCCCGTTGCTCTTCATCGGCCAAGTGTGCTGGCAATGGGGTGGAGTGGAAGCGATGCGCAAGCCATGCTGAATCGCAAGGTTGTCGCCCTCGGCCGCGCGCTCATCCCGCGCTTCATCATCGATCAGATCAATCCTTTCGACCGTTTCGTTGTAAACGCCGTCCGCGAGTTTTCCGCTAAGCTGCCGCCTCATTCGCTTGTACTCGATGCCGGCGCAGGCGAAGCCCAATATCGGCCCGACGTGGCTGAAGCCGGCCATCAATATCGCGCCATCGATTTGGGCGTTGGCGAGGGTGACTGGAACTACGGCAAAATCGATGCCTGGGCGCGAGTGGAAGCGCTCCCTTTTCCCGCGCATACCTTCGACGGAATGCTGAGCGTGGCCGTCCTCGAACACACGCCTTTTCCGCGCCAGACGCTGCATGAGATGGCGCGCGCCTTGAAACCCGGCGGTCAACTGATGATCATCGTTCCAACAATGTGGGAAGAGCACCAGATGCCGCACGATTATTACCGCTTCACGCGCTACGGCGCGAAGAACCTTTTGGAAGAAGCCGGATTCGCGGTGGATCAAATTCGCCCACTGGGCGGCTACTTCTGGTTCATGGGCCGCAAGTTCATCGACGTGCTGGAATTTTTCGAACGTGGCGTGCGCGTGGTGCTGTGGCCGTTCCTGGCCATCCCGTTCGGCTTCCTGCTGCCTATGCTCTGCACACATTTGGATTGGTTGGATCGCGACAAATACTACACCATCGGCCAGCTGTGTTTCTGCCGCCGCGTTCGCGAACCCGGCACGCCGGACGGTCCAGGCATCTTGCCCTAAATCGAAGCAATCTCCACGTTCGGCGCGGCAAGCTTATGAATGTGAGTTGATCAAACTTTCATAGAACGCTTTGAGCCGATGCCGATATTCGGCTCCGGCTGTTTCCAGAATGTCGTTGTGTCCGGCGCCAGGGACGACCCAGAACGTCTTCGGCCCCTGGGCCGCCGCGAAGAGTTTCTGTCCAATCCGCAATGGAACTACCTCGTCGCGGTCACCCTGTATGAAAAACTTTGGCCTCCGAAGCCAGCGGATCTTGGGAAGCGAGTTGAAGCTTCGGATCAGGAGCGGCCCCAGAACCGGAACCACGGTGGCCGCCACGTCGCCCGCCGATGTGAACGGCGCCTCTAAGATCAGGGCCGCGCATGGCCTCTTTGACGCCAGATCAATCGCAACCGCCGTTCCCAGAGACTCGCCGTGCAAAATGATCTGATCCGCGCGATACCCTTGGCCCAGCAGATTCATGAAGCCCGCTTCGCTGTCGCGATACAGGCCTTGTTCGCTTGGCCGTCCGCTACTCTTGCCATAGCCGCGATAATCCAGCATCAAGACCGACGATCCGGCCGCGACAATGTTCTCGATATGAGGCGCGCGATAGGTGATGTTGCCCGCATTGCCGTGGAGGAAAAGCGTCACCAGCGGCGACCCTTCGCGCTGCACCCACCAGCCATGAATCTTCACCCTGTCCGAAGCTTTCATCCACACATCGGACGCTCCCACCAGCCGCTGGGTATCCCAGTCGCCGCTTGGATACTTCAGCGGATAGTAGACGGCGCGATTGGCGAGGTAATACAACATTGCGATTACGCAAGCAGCCGCGATCGCGATGCCAAGCGGCACCGGCACGTTCACGTTTAACGCGGAACCGCGTGGTCGTTCCGTAAAATCGCTCCGTCCTTCATGACGAAGATCACGCTCTGCGTCAGCTTGATGTTCTCAACCGGATTCCCCGGGACGGCCACCACGTCGGCCAGCATTCCAGGCATCAGCGCGCCAATCTTATCCCGCAAGCCGAGCAGTTCGGCAGCGGACGTCGTGCCGGCCATCAACGATTGCGCGGGTGTCATGCCGTCGGCGGCCATGAATGCGAACTCGAGTGCGTTGTCGCCGTGCGGATAGACCGCGGCATCGGTTCCCAGCGCGATCTTCACGCCCAGTGCCAGCGCCCGTTTGACCATCGCGTCCTGTTGCTGAACAGCGCGCGTGGCTTTAGCCTGCACCAACGGAGGAAATTTCGATTCGGCCAATCCCACGCGCGTAGTCAGCGTGGGGACCAGAAACACGCCGCGATCGTGCATCATGCGCATGTCTTCGTCGTCGATGAAGGTTCCGTGCTCGATGGAATCGATTCCGGCCAGGATGGCGCGCTTGGCAGCTTCGGCGCCGTGGGCATGCGCAGCGGTTCTACGGCGCAAGGTGTGCGCTTCGTCCACCAACGCGTTCAGTTCGGCCTGGGACAATTGCGGCACGTCTACATCGTCGGTGGGGGAAAGCACGCCGCCGCTGGCGCAGGTTTTGATTACGTCCGCTCCATATTTGATGTTGAAACGCACTGCATAGCGCGCCTGGTCGGGCGAGTTGATGACGCCTTCCTCAGGCCCGGTTTCATGGCCGAACAGTCCAAAACGAAAACCCGCGCCGTCATCGCAATGCCCGCCAGTGGACCCGAGCGCGTGCACAGACACCAGCATCCGCGGGCCCGGAACATATCCGGCGTTGATGGAATTGCGCAGCCCGATATCGATAAAGTCGGACGATCCGAGATCGCGCACCGTGGTGAACCCAGCCATCACGGTCTTGCGCGCGTTAGCGGTAGCGCGGATCGCTTTCTCCGATACGGGCCGCTGCAAGGAAAGCAAAGTATCGCCGTTGTAATCGGGATGGAATTCGTCGGACAGATGCGTGTGCGCGTCAATGAAGCCTGGAAGCAAGGTGGCATCGCCCAGGTCGATGACGGTTGCGCCGGACGGTGTAGTGCCACCGCCAACCGATTGAATCACTCCGTTTGAAACCACCACCATTCCTGGCGTCACAACCTGGCCGCTGGTGGAATCGAACATGCGAGCCGCCTTCAAGACGTAACTGCCCTGCGCCAGGAGTGCACTTGCGCAAGTGAACACCACGACCGCAATTGCCCCCAACGGCTGAATCCTCATACGATGCAGGGTAACATCTGTATACTTCCGGAGCGAATTCACCTGTGGTTCAATGAAGGTTTGTTTGAATGGAATTAAGGAGGCAGAACCCATGAAGGTTGGTGTCGCCGGGCAAGGCGCTTTCGGTGTGAAACATATCGAAGCGATCAAGAATATTCCCGGCATTGAGGTAGTAACGCTGACGGGCGGAAATCAGGCCGCTACCGAGGAAGTGGCCAAGAAATTCGGCATTCCTCATTGGACAGGCGATCTGGGCGAGAGCTTGAAGCAGCCGGGGCTGGAGGCCGTGATTCTGGCCACCCCGACGCAAATGCACGCCGCACAGGCCGAACAAGTGATGCGCGCGGGCAAGCACGTCCAGATTGAGATCCCAATGGCCGATTCGCTGGCCGATTCGGAGCGCATTTTGCAGGTGCAGAAAGAGACCGGATTGATCGCCATGGCGGGCCACACCCGGCGTTTTAATCCGAGCCACCAATGGGTTCATAAGCGTGTTGTATCCGGTGAGCTGACCATCCAGCAGATGAATGTGCAGACTTACTTTTTCCGCCGCACCAACATGAACGCGGCGGGCAAGCCGCGGAGTTGGACAGATCATCTGCTCTGGCACCACGCCTGCCACACCGTGGATCTGTTCCAATATCAGACCGGCCAAAACATTTCGCAGTGCTTTGCGCTGGAAGGTCCGCCTCACCCTGAATTAGGGATTGCGATGGACATGAGCATCGGACTAAAGGTTCCCTCAGGCGCCATTTGCACATTATCGCTTTCGTTCAACAACAAGGGCCCGCAAGGGACGTTCTTCCGCTATATCGGCGATAGCGGCACCTACGTCGCTTACTATGACGACCTGGTGGATGGCGAACAAAACAAAATCGACCTCAGCAAGATGGACGTTTCAATGAACGGCATCGAGCTGCAGGATCGCGAATTCTTCGCCGCCATCAACGAGAAGCGCGAACCGAACGCCAGCGTCCAGCAGACCATTTCCGCCATGCGGACGCTGGACCGGCTGGAGCGAATGCTCAAATCCAAAGTGGGAACCTCGGCTTAATCGCTCTTTTTGTGAAGTCGATTGCTGCAAAGTACCACTGGACGGCGCACGAGAGCGTCTCCGAAGGGCTTCAACGCATCGCCAGCGAGCAACTGCAGCTCGCCGTTAGCGAGCTCGTCAATCACAAAGCGTCGCTCGATAAAGCGGTGCATGAGGCCCGCAAGTCGGTAAAGAAAATTCGTTCCGCGCTACGGCTGGTGCGAGGCGTGCTGGGTAAAGAATACGACCAGGCAAACGGCATTCTTCGCGACGCCGGGCGTCAGCTTTCCCCGCTGCGGGATTCGCAGGCTCTGATCGAGATATTCGACCAGCTGAACGGCAAGTACCGCGAAGAACTGGGCGATCGTAGCCTGATCTCGGTGCGCGATGGTTTGTTGGCACGCAAGAAGGAACTTCACCGTAGCTTCCAGCGCCAACGAGTCAGCGGCAAGGTTGTCAAGAGTCTTCGGAAGCTTGGCGCGGGCATCGGGAAGTGGAATCTGGAGGAATCGGATTTCGAATCCCTATCGAAAAATTTTGCCACCACGATCCGGCAGAATCGCAAGGCATGCCACAGCGCCTATGCCGATGCGCAACCGGAGGGATTCCATGAATGGAGGAAGCGTGTGAAGGACCTGCGATACCATTTCGCGCTTCTGCACCACGCCTGGCCGCCGGTGCTGGATGCGTACGCGGAAGCGGCCAAAGATTTGGAACACCGGCTGGGGGACGACCATAATCTGGTGGTCTTGCGCGACACCATTCTCAAAAGCCCCGATGACTTTGGTAAAGAAGAAGACATCAGCGCTTTACTGCAGATCGTGGACCACCATCAGCAGAAGCTTCGTGCGGAAGCCAAGAGCCTGGCCATCCCGCTGTACAGCGAAAAGCCAAGCGACTGGCGCAGGCGTCTGGAGCTATGGTGGAGCGCTTAAGCGTGCATGGATTTCGCGGCCGGCTGCGTGTGTCCAAGCACTTTGTGCGCCCGGTAGGGCTTCTCTAACGCAGCCACATCCTCGGCGCTCAGTTTTAAATCCACGGACGCGATCAGATCTTTCAGATGCTGTGTCTTGGTGGCTCCGATGATCGGGGCCGTCACGCCAGGAGCCTGCAGTACCCAGGCGCATGCCACCTGAGCGGCGGATACTCCACGCTGTTTGGCCACGGCCGCCACTGCATCCGCCACTTGAAAATCGTCTTCGCTGTAATACATGTCCTTCGCCATGGTGTCCACTTGGGATCGCGTGGTGGAACCGCCGTCGCGATGGCGTGTGCCGGTAAGGAAGCCGCGCGCCAGTGGGCTCCAGGGAATGACGCCCACGCCTTGATCGATGCACAGGGGAATCATCTCGCGCTCTTCTTCGCGATAGACCAGATTGTAATGGTTCTGCATGGCGACGAAGCGATGCCAGCCATGCTCCTTCGCCAGATAAAGCGCCTTTGAGAACTGCCACCCGGCCATGCTGCTGGCCCCCAGATAGCGAACCTTGCCGGCGCGCACCAACGAATCCAAAGCCTCCAGCGTCTCTTCAATCGGCGTGTTGAAATCCCAGCGATGGATTTGATACAGATCGATGAAATCCATGCCCAGACGCCACAGCGAACTGTCGCAGCCTTCGATGATGTGTTTGCGGCTAAGCCCCTTCTTGTTCGGGCTCTTGCCCATGCTGCCGAAAACCTTGGTGGCCAAAACGATATCGTCGCGGGAGGCCATTTCGTTCAAATACTTTCCCGTGATCTCTTCGCTCAAGCCTGCGGAATAGACATCGGCGGTGTCGAAGAAATTGATCCCGGCATCGAGCGCGATCTTGAAATGTTCGCGAGCGTCTTCCTTGTTTACGTGCCACCCTTTGGTGCCCTGCGCCCACTCCGGCAAATCGCCTCCGCCATAACTCATGCATCCCAAACAGATGCGGGACACAGTAATTCCTGTCTTGCCTAGCAACGTATATTGCATTGTGATTTGGTAAGTCTCCCTGTAGAAAACCTCAGTTTAGCCGAATAGACCGCAACGTGAGCACTTCCAGTTCGCGCCGGCGGGACGCTGCGGATGAATCGGATTATCCCGAGGTTCAAAGTCATGGTAGAGATCGCATTCTTTCTCAAAGGCCTCTTGAGCGGAGGAACAAGGCTGGTACCGGAACCGTTTGTAGGAGCCCACGTGAACGTGCAATTGGTTGTTCACGTTGGTGTCCGACCGGCCAACATAGACGCCACAGAAGTTGATCAGATCAGCCGAATCTTCCAGGACATAAGCACCAGGACGGCCTGCGCTGACCTCTTGATCGATCACGCCATCACTGAGGGCGAAAGGGCCCAGCAATCCGTTCTGCGCCATTGCGCGCGACCTCCTTGCGTCACGTCTAGTGCAGGTACCAAGGCTGCCGACACATCTAAACACAGCCCTTCGTGGCGAACGCAAAGCGCCGCAGGCGGTCAACGCAGCCCGGATGGTCGACCACAGGCTAAACAGTTATCGTCCCCACGACACTGAAACTGGGCTTATTATACAACTGATGAAACATAGCACCGATCGCATCCTTACTACCCACGCCGGTCGCCTGGACGGTCCACGCGACCTGCGAGAAATGACCTTCAGCTTCATGTCCGGACGCGGCCCCGATTTGGCCACCGTGATGGCGCGCGTGCAGTCCGGGATCACCGAGACCATCCGTAAACAGGCCGACGCTGGCATCGACATTGTCAGCGATGGCGAACTGGGCAAGATCGGATTCGGCTTCGCCTACTATGGCCGGCGGCTCTCCGGTTTGGCGACTCGAAAAATGAATCCAGGCGAAACCGGTTGGATGGGCGGCAACACCGGGGAGCGCGTCGAGTTCGCCGAGTTTTACAAAGACCTCAACTTCGAACAGTTCCTGCCCCCGGAGCGCACCATTTGCAACGGGCCCATCGCGTACATCGGCCAGCAGGAAGTGGCCAACGATATTGCACTCTTTAAAAGGGCGCTGGCCGAAGCCGGTGCCAGAGCCGAGGAAACATTCCTGTGCGTGCTGGCGCCGGGATGGCTAGAGCACTTCTTCCACAATGAATATTATTCGAACGACGAGCAGTATCTGTTTGCCCTGGCCGACGCGATGAAGCATGAGTACAAAGCCATCGTCGATGCCGGGTTCATCCTTCAGCTGGACGATCCTGCTCTGCCCGACACTTACGATATGATCGTGCCTACGCCGACTATCGCGGAGTACCGCAAGTTCGCCGAAGTGAGGATCGACGCGCTGAACCATGCATTGCAAGGGCTGCCCGAAGATCGCGTGCGCTATCACATCTGCTGGGGAAGCTGGCACGGGCCGCACACGCACGATCTTCCGTTGAAGCATCTGGTGGATTTGATGCTGAAAGTGAAGGCCGGCGCATATTCGGTGGAGGCGGCAAATCCGCGCCACGAGCACGAATGGAAAGTGTGGAAGGATGTGAAGTTGCCCGACGGTAAAATCCTGATCCCGGGAGTGGTGAGCCACGCGAGTAACGTGGTGGAGCATCCGGAATTGGTTGCCGACCGCATCGCGCTTTATGCCAGTCTGGTGGGGCGCGAGAACGTGATCGCGGGCACCGATTGCGGGCTGGGCCTGCGCGTGCATCCGCAGATTGCATGGGCGAAGCTGAAGGCGCTGTCGGAAGGCGCGGCGCTTGCGACGCAACAACTCTGGGGCCGCTAGCGTCATGTCCAAGGGCAGAGCATCGGGGTTGCGACGTAAATCGTTTCCGCCGTGGGTCCGCTATCCTAGCCTAGTGGTGCTGTATGGTTTTCTCCTGCCTGTAGCAAAGCTGATGGAGAAATCGGGTGTATGGTTGCGCTTGGCCTCTCGACCACCGCGCGACAGACACCGCAATTTTGGCGACTACCAGCCGACTGCCCACGATGTTTTCGCTTGCGTCTATTTCAAGAGCGGCACCAACTGGCTGATGCAGATCCTGGTGCAAGTAATCCATCGGGGCGCGGTGGAATTTGAACACGTGCACGATATCGTTCCATGGCCGGACTCGCCGGACCCGCATTATGCAGCGCAGCTATCGGACGAGACGGCTTGGAAGAAATCGCCCACCGGTTTGCGCGTAATTAAGACCCACCACATGTTCGCCAAGGTGCCTTATTCGCCCGAGGCGCGCTAGGTATGCGTGGTTCGCGATCCCAAAGACGTTTGCGTCTCTGCTTACCATTTCATGCGCGCCGAAGCCATGGGACCCATGATGCCCTCGGTACCAAATTTCATTGCATACTTTCTGGCGCCTTCTTTTCACTTCTTTCCATGGGCGGCGTTTCTGGATGGTCATTGGCGCATCCGCGATCGCGAGAATGTGCTGTTCATGACGTACGAGGAAATGAAAAAGGATTTGCCGGGAACGGTGCGCAAGATCGCCGGCTTGCTCAACATCGCTCTATCGGAAGATGAGGTGGACGCGGTAGTCCGGCACTCGTCTTTCAAGCATATGAAGCAGATTGAACACAAGTTCGAAACCGGCATGATGGTTCCCTGGTCCAAACCGAGTGGGGCAATGGTACGGCGAGGGCAGCACGGGGAATCGGATGAGTTGCTGACGCCGGAACAGCAACAAAAGATCGATGATCATTGCCGAGCGGAACTGCTGCGCTTGGGCTGCGATTTTCCCTATGACGAAGCGTTCGGCTTAAACCGGCCCGTCACCACGGCATCCGCCCTTCATCGTTGAAGTAGCCGCCGGTGGGGCCATCATCGCCTATGGTGGCGTATTGGATAGCCGCCACGGCTCCTTGTGCCGCGGTACGGGGCCCGCTGTTACCGTTCAGATCGGTTGCGCAGTAGCCGGGGCAGATCGCATTTACTTTAATGGGCGTGTGCCTCAATTCGTTCGCAAACTGCACCGTCATGCTGTTCAAGGCCGACTTCGAGGTGTTGTAGCCCAGAATCGTCATTTGTGCGACCGGTGTCTCGGGATTGCTGGCGAGAGTCAGCGACCCCAGGCCGCTCGATACATTTACGATGCGCCCATGCTTCGATTTCCGCAGTAGCGGCAGGAAGGTCTGCGTCATTGCCATCGGGCCGAAGAGGTTGGTCTCGTAGACTTCGCGTACTCTGGCGAGGTCGCTGCCGCTCGGTTTGGCACCCATATCGCCGATGCCGGCATTGTTTACCAGAATGTCCAGGCGTCCGAATTCTTTGTCGATCCACTCCGCGGCTCGTTGAATAGTCCGGCGATCGGTTACATCCAACTGCACGAATCGGGCGTCAGCGCCTTCGGCTCTCAGCTTCTCCACTGCAGCCTCACCGCGGGTTTCATCTCGCGCGCCTACCAGCACTCTGATTTTCTTCGCGCCCAGCCCGCGCGCGATCTCGTAACCAATTCCTTTGTTCGCTCCGCTGATGAGCGCGATGTCACCTTGAAAGAGTTCCACGTTTGGCATAAAAGGCCAGTCTATACGATTAGGAGCATGTAAACCCAGGCCCCGGAAAGTTCGTCTACACGCGCATGCAAAAACAAGTTCTTGCCGCAACGGCACTTATGGCAGCAATCGTCACGCTTGCTCCTGCACAAACCACCACGCCGCCGACCCCGCCCACGCCGGCCCAGATCGCCGCCAATCAGGTGGCCAGGCTCACCAAACTGCTGGACCTGAGTGCTTCGCAGCAAACTTCAGCGACCACTATCTTCACGGCCGAGCAGACCACGCTAGCCGCGCTCAGGACGAGCATGCAGACCGCGCGCACGGCGTTGCAGGCTGCCATCAAGATCAACGACACCAACACCATCGGCACTGACGCGACGCAGATTGGCACTCTAACCGGCGAAGAGGTGCAAGCTCAAGCCACCGCGGCCGGAGCGTTCTACGCCATCCTGATGGCCGATCAGCAGACCAAGTACGAGACGCTCGGGCCGCTGGGCGGTGGACCAGGCGGTCCCGGTGGATTTGGCGGACCTGGACCCGGCGGACCTGGCGGGCCGGGACCTCACGGCTTGGGCGGACCGCACTAAGTTGGACGGATCGCACTAAGTTAGCGCGGATCGCACTAATAAGCGCTGTAAACCCTGAGCCCGCACATCGCGTCTAAAACAAACTATGCAATTGTCGGCAACCTCCGGATTGGAGAAAGACATCCTGCGCTCCGCGGGTCCGGACGTTACCATTTTCGCGGGGGACTTCGAAGCGTTGGTGCGGTTATATCGGCCGAAGGTGTTCCGCTTCGCGCTGGCTTCGTTGGGTGATGTGGACGCCGCCGAAACCGTAACGCAGGACTGCTTTCTTCGCGCGCACCAGGCACGCGAGACCTTCCGGCAGGACTGCGGAATGCACACCTGGCTAATGCAGATTACCGTAAATCTGATCCGCGATCACATTCGCAACCGGCGCTTTCAATTTTGGAGACGCTTGAATCGCACGGCGAGAGGATTGGATGTGGCCGGCCGTGCGATTGCAGACCGCTCGCGATCTCCAGAGATGCAAGCGCTAATGAACGAGCGCGTGGCCGCAATTTGGACCGCTGCTGAGAGGCTACCGGCAAAGCAGCGCACGGTCTTTCTGCTACGCTTCGTGGAAGACATGGATCTGCTCGAAATCGCGGCCGCGACCGGAATGAAAGAAGGCACCGTAAAATCGCATTTGTTCCGCGCACTGCGCACGGTTAGAGAACGCCTGGGAGAGAAAATATGATCACGCATTTATCGTCGGAGCAGGTGGCCGAATACATCGTGGGTTACCCCAGCCCGATCGTCGCTGAGCACCTGCGGGATTGTCCGGCGTGCCGCGCCGAGGTGGTGAACTTTCGCGAAGCTCTGGGCGACTTTCGCTGGGCCATTCGCTCCTGGAGCGAAGAACAGGCCAGCGAATATCAGACTAATGCCGCGCCGGTGATGCCCGCCCCTGTTCCAGATCCGCGATGGTGGACGCCTTCGCATCAGTTCGCTGGGGCTTTGCTGGTGGCCGCGATCTGCATTATCGCGAGCTTCGTCGTACCCCGGCATCCAGAAAAAGTACTGAGCAGTGACGCGGTTTTGCTCAGCCAAGTGGATGCGCAGGTATCGCGCACTGTGCCCTCGTCCATGGAACCTCTGATGAAACTGGTGGTCCAGAAGTGATCGTGATCCGCGCCCTACTCACTTTGCAGATCGTCGTCTCCGGCGTGGGAATCCTGCTGGCGCAGGACGGTCCTCCGCCAATGCGGCCCAACCGTCCACCCATGGAGAGGGCGTTCCATGGCGGACCTCCGGGGCGATGGTGGATGGATCCCATGCTGGTACAGAAACTGGGGCTCACTGCTGACCAGCAAAAACGCATCGATACGCTATTTCAGCAGAGCCGGTTAAAGCTGATCGATCTGAGTGCGGGACTCCAAAAGGAAGAAGCGCTTTTGGAACCGCTGCTGGAAGCGGATCGGCCGGACGAATCACAAGTGCTGGGGCAAATCGACCGTGTAGCTCAGGCGCGAGCCGAGTTGGAGAAGGCCAATGCCCGAATGCTGCTGGGCTTTCGTGGTGTGCTCACGCTGGAACAATGGAAGAAGCTGCAGTCCGAACGGCCTCCGGGGCGAGGAGAACATCCCTAAGTGCTACGCAAAATCTTCCTGCGAATTCCGCTGCGTTCGTCAATTGTTTCAAACATTTGCTGCGGCCGCGCTGGCAATCGGAACTTCGTTTATCACCCCTGCGGCATTCGCGCGCGTTGACATCGGCATCAATGTGGGAAGGCCTCCGCCGCCTCCACAGGTTGTCGGCCCAGTGGGCGTAGCGCCAGACCCAGGATATGTCTGGACGAATGGATACTGGGACTGGAGCGGAGGCCGTTGGGTTTGGGTTGGAGGAAACTGGCTATTGCCGCCCCACGGGCATCATGTTTGGGTAGAGCCCTCCTATCATCCGTACCGCGACCACTATCACTATCATCGCGGGCACTGGCGATAGGCCAGCTTGCCCTCCAACAAGCCCACGTTCACCGGCGGCATTTTTGCCTGGGTGTAGTCCTCTGCAATCCCCAGATCCTTCACTCCTAATAGCCGGAAGACTGGTTCTGCCGCAACAGCGGCCATGAAGCTGCCCTGTTGATCCAGCCATTTGGAATCGCCCTTTTCAGGGACGCCATAGCTAATGAACGTGGGGCGTGGTGCGCACAGCGCGATCAGTTCGTGGGCGTCCACCGGTAGATCCCCGGCGTTCTTGCTTCCGAAGGTGGCGTCAGCGGCTCCATATTTCAAGAAATTGCCTGCCATCCAATGATATTCTCCTGTAGCGGTGAGGTTCTCCACTGCTTCGCCCCAATTTCGTCGATGCAATTTAGCGCCCCCCTCCCCCGACGATCCGACCAGTACAAGCGCGAACCGGCTATCGAAAGCCATGGTCACGAGCGCGGCTTTTCCGTAGCGCGAAACGCCTTCGATGCCGACATGCTTGGCGTCCACAGCCTTGTCCTTCTCTAAGTAATCCAGACCGCGCGATGCGCCCCAGGCCCAAGCCCGCAATGCACCCCAATCGTCCGGCTTGCGCGGTTGGCCATGGTTGGTGAGACCTATAATTCCTTTGGTTAAGCCCGCCCCGTTGTCCGCCTGAATGCTCACCGGAGTTATCGAGGCATAGCCCCAGCCATCGGCGACGAGTTGCTCCGTTGCGGGTGGATCCGCGCCCGGGGTGGACGGCCTTTGCGGCACTGCGC
>Ga0182024_10016333_pt1 | contig 14095 bp, 11 predicted proteins | sample P32metaG_FD_120480 | JGI IMG/M metagenome (GOLD analysis project Ga0182024, IMG submission 120480) | Permafrost microbial communities from Stordalen Mire, Sweden - P3-2 metaG (Illumina Assembly) | ecosystem: Environmental > Terrestrial > Soil > Wetlands > Permafrost | place: Sweden: Stordalen... | reverse complement strand
GGCCCTGCGAGTCGATAGATTGAAGTCATCCTTCTGTTCCTTTCAAGATGTGTGTCTTCCGTGCTGCAATCCGTCTCGTTGAAGGCAATTCATCCCCAGGATCGTCTTGGTAACGGAGACAGATAAGGGTCATGCTCGGCGTTGCGTGGGTAAGTGTGGGTCGTTCGTGAGCGGCCGCCGAGAGCTCCGTCCGCGGAGATGGGCGCCCATCGCGGCCAAGATAGCCAGCATCTCCGCGTTCCAGTGCAGGACCCCCTCACGCGCCCCCACGTGACAGGAGCAGCCGCCCACGCATGCGCGACGCCGGGCACGCCCGCGTTTACGATCGCGAGGTTCGTCCAATGAACCAGATCCGCGCTCGACGCGATGCTGAAGTGGTTTTCCTCGGCGCAGCATTCGTCCGTGAGGGGATCGGTGTAGGTGACATAATATTTTCCGTCGACATGCATCCATGATGCTTGGATCACGAAGGTAGCTGCTTGGACCTCCAAACTCCGTGTTCGACAGTAGGGTGAAGTTGAGTGCATCGGACGAGGTGTAGATCGACAACTTCATCCCTGCAGCATCGTCGCCCGTGAACGTCGAGAAGACGTAGCCATAGGCGTTTGCTCGATGGCTCGTCAGCAACAGAGCGGCCGTCGCCGCGATCTGCGGGACGAAGGCGGGAAGCCGTGCAACGCTCCGGCAGTGAAGTCTCACAGTCTCAAAAGGGTAGGCGCTCGATCAAACCTTTTCGAAAAGTGAGGGCCTAGTCTCATAGCGGACTCCTCGCGCACCGAACGCCGTAGGCGTACGCCCCTTTGTCCGCCGGGTTGTTTCCTCGTCGAAGCGGCGGGGAGAGCAGAGATCCTCCGCTATTGAAGTCGCCGCCTCGGACCACGCGCCTGGAAGCGGCCGTAAGATTGGCGCAATCCGTGCACGGAGTTACGTAACTGGCATACCAGTCCAGGTTCCATTCCCAGAGGCTGCCGGCAAGGTCCTCTTGACCCCACAAACCAGCTCCACGCGCCGCCGTTCCCACGGGTGCGAAGTTTGCCACACCTGTACAGCTTTTCGAGCCGGCCGGGTAATTGCACCCATAAATGGCGTACAAATTCCCCGTTCCCGGATCCGCCGAGCCCCACGGATACTCGCGCTGCGCGCTCCCGCCCGCTGCCGCGTATTCGCTTTCCGCGTCGCTCGGCAGAAACCCTCCATCCCAAATACAGAACGCATACGCCTCGTACCAATTGACGCAGCTGATCGGGAGATTCTCCTGGCTGCCCGCCGAAGGTGTCCATGTCGCGTACCGTGACCCAGCCGCGAGGATCGGTACGAGAGGCCCATTACAGGCGAGATTGGCGTCTGTTGGAGCAATGTTTCCGTTGTCTGATACCGTCCAGCCCGGCTCGTAGCCCCCTCCCGTCGCGTTCAAGCCCTTGCCACCGTTCAGGTGGGCGTGCTTGCCCGATTGCGCCGGCGGCGTCCAGCCGGCTCCGCCATTCCATGCCGCAACGAACCGACGAAACCGCCCCACCGTCACCAAGTATTTGTCCAGGCGAAAGCCGCTCACCGTCGCGGGATCCGATTCCCCCGTGGGACCGCCGTCGGGCGCGAGTAGGGGGCCCCCCCCGTCGTCAACGTCATCGTAAACGCGGTAGTACGTTCCGCCGGTTACTTCGAGGCTCACGCAGCAGCTCTCGCGCTCGGTTCCGCAGTTGGTCAGGCCGCGCCCGGTAAATTGACAGCTCGGCCCAGTAGCGTTGCCGCCCTCCGTATTCCACCCGAGAATGATGTGTGCGTCCGCGCACCCCACGAAGACCAGCACGAGAGCGAGAGTCGCCGCGAGGCCGCGATTCATGTTCGCAGGATGACGCATCGGTCGCTTGCATGCGATCCTAACGCCAGGGGATCTTGATCCGAAGACGTTTCCCTCTAATCCCAAGGATGCACGGACCCCGAATGGGCGATCGCTCGTGGCGCGCGCATTGGCGCCTGCAATGCGGACTCGCCGCCCTAGCGGCCGCTCTCGGGTTGACCCCGACACGCGCGAGAGCTGCGGACGCGGCCGGTCTCGTTGCGCTCGACTGGGTGGCGCCCGACGGGTGCCCAGACGGCGCATACGTTGAGAGTCAGGTGCTGCGGTTCGTGGCGCACGTGAACGCCGCGGGTGGTCCGTACTTGCGAGCGCGCGCCGAGGTCCTCCAGGAGGAGTCCGGGCTATGGCGGGTGGAGCTCCGAACGACGGGTTCACAGGGTCCTGGGGTTCGGACGATGAGCGCGGAATCCTGCCGCGCGCTCGCGGATGCGACGGCTCTGGTTCTGGCGCTCGCGCTCGATCCCGAGCGTGCCGTGGCAAATGGCTCGACCAGGAGCTCCGCCTCGCAAGCTTCAACCCAACCCGCCACCGGGGACGCTACGACGGGCCCGAAGAGCGGGCTCATCCCGGCAGCGACGTCAGCCTTTCCCGTCCGCTTTGCTGCGGGCGCGTCCGCGGTCCTCGACGTGGGAACACTCCCGAAGGCGGCACCCGGAGTCACGGCAAAGCTCGCGGTGATTCCGCGTGCGTTTTCCGCCTTGCGCCTGGAAATCGGTGCCAGCCTCTTTCTCGATGAGGCGACGACCAGCCCGGCCGCACGAAGCGGTACGTTCTCCCTTCGCACCTTCGACGCGGGCGGGTGCATCGTCACTCCGACGCGAAGTCTGGAATGGGGTGCCTGCGCGAGCGCCGAGGTCGCATGGCTCGCCGCGGCGGGCTTGTACGAAAGCGTCCCCTCGCACGGCGAGGCCGCGTGGCCTGTGCTTCGCGCTCGAGCCACGATCGCGTACTCCTGGTCCTCTGCGTGGGCGATTCGCGCCGAGGTAGGGGGTGGCGTCGACCTGAGTCGACCGGAGTTCGTGTCGGCGGGCGCCGGACAAGGTGTCATCTACCAACCCGCGCGTTATACTGCACGGGGCGCGCTGGGATTCGAGGTGCGGTTTTGAACACGAACGGGCGCCAGGCCGGCCACTTACCTGGAGTGCTTACCCAAGTCGCGAGCGTTCGAGAACGGGCGCCCGCCACGACGATCGACCAAGTCGTTCCGCGGCCGTTCGCCGCCGTATACGACGAGAACTTCGCGTTCGTGTGGCGAAGTGTGCGCCGCCTCGGCGTCGTCGACAGCGCCGTCGACGACGTGGTCCAAGACGTATTCCTCGTGGTGTATCGGCAGCTTCCCCGCTTTCGAGGCGAATCTTCCGTTCGCTCCTGGCTGTTTGCGATCGCGTCGCGCGTCGTGCGGGATTCGCGGCGCTCCCTACGTCGCAAGCCAGGCAACCTGGGCGGCGCTGGGCGCGTATGCGACGACGTCGACCTTTTCGCGGACACAGCGCCGAGCCCACACGAGAAGTTGGCCACAGCAGAGGCCGTGCGCACGCTTCATGCCTTGCTCGACGGGATGCGCAAAGAGCGACGCGAGGTCTTCATCCTTGCCGACCTCGAACAGATGACCATCGGAGATATTGCGGCGGCCGTGCACGCCAACCCAAACACGATCTACTCCCGCCTCCGCGCTGCGCGTGCGGACTTCGATCGAGCCGTCATCCGATTGCGAGCGAACGATCAATGGAGGATCCGATGACAGGGCTCGGGCCAGAAGCGAACGCACTTCTCGAGGCGGCGCGCATCGGCGACGAACCGACCGATAAGGACCGGGAGCACGTCCGTGCGGCGCTCGCGACACGTTTGGCGGCCGGCGCGGCGGCTGGGCTCGGAGTGGTCACGCTCGCAAGAGTGTTTACGGCGGCTGCCACGCGCGCAGGATTGGCGAGCAAGCCGTTGCTTGTGGCGGCACTCGTCTGCGCTGCCGGCGTGGGCACCCTGGTGGCGTCCCGGACGTCACCGCGTTCCGCAGCGCCCGCAGCGCGGATCGCGGCCCCGCCCGCGTCACCGGAAGCTCCGGCGCGCGTGTGGGAGGGGTCTTGGGTCGTCGGGAGGTCACCGGCACCGGCACCCGCCATCGTAGCCTCCGAAGAGCCCGTAACGGGCCTTCATCCAAGCGAGCGGACACCAACGGGCCTTCGTCCAAGCGCGCGGCCACCTCCGATGGCGAGTGTCGCGACGGCACCCGCGGGGTCCACGCGCGCCGCCACGAGCCCGGGCGATGTGGCGGCCGAGGTCCGGCTGTTGGGCGATGCACAGTCGGCCATGCGCGCAGGCGAGGCGGAGCGCGCACTCCTCCTTTTTGACGAGCATGCGCGCCGCTATCCCAAGGGTGCCCTCGGCGAGGAGCGCGATGCCGCTCGAATTGGCGCGCTTTGCGCCCTCGGTCGTATCCCGGAGGCTCGAGAGGCCACCGATCGATTCCTGCAGGCGGCGCCAATGTCGCCCCATGCCGGGCCCCTTCGCGCGTCGTGCGGCGGCTCCCCTGCGGCACCCGGATCGAACTTTTGATCACGAAGGCCGCGAGCGCTGGCCACAGACGTTGCGAGCAGCCCGAGTCAGCGCGATCAAAAGAGGTCGACCGTGAAGACGAGTACCGTGTCAGCGTCGCTTAAGTCGCTTGTGGTGGTTCTTCTCATGATCCCTGCGTCTCCGGCACGCGCGGCGGGAACCGCCGACGCCGGCGCGAAAACGCTCATCGACTACTTCTTGCCGACGCCGATCGTCTGCCCGCTGACTTCGGCGACCTGGGGCGCTTCCACCGTGCTTCCTCGAGACATCTGCAACGGCCTCGAAGACTCCACCGGAAAGATGTGGACGTACTGGGACGGGAAGATCATGCAAGAGGCGTCCGACGGGACGTATCACCTCTTCGCGAGCCGCTGGCCCGAGACCTCAAGCGCAGGCTTCAACGACTGGCCCAACGCCGTGATCGTGCACGCGAAGAGCAACTCCACGCTCATGGGGTCATACATCCCGGACGCCACGTCCCCCATCACCGAGAACGGCGGAAAAGGCCAGAACGTGGTGGGTGCGACTCTCAACGATGGGAGCTACGTCATTCTCACGTCCGGAAACGGCTCCGGAAATGCCGTCACCACGTTCGCGAACATGTTCCTGGCGACCTCGCTCACGGGACCGTGGACCGACGAGGGCGCCATCAGCTTCAACGCCAACGGCTACAGCACATACGAGATCTGGGAAAATCAGAACATCTGGCAGAACGCGACGGGCAACTTCCTGATGGTGACCCGGCCCTTCGAGATGCTGCTCAGCCCGGCCCTCACGGGCCCCTACACGATCCAGGGGGGCAGCGTCATTCCGAAGACGGTCCCGAGCAGCCTCGAGGACCCGGAAGACCCCGTGATCTGGTGCAGCGGCGGTCAGTATCACATGGTGTACAACTACTGGCAGTCGCGAAAGATGGTGCACCTCACATCGGTCGACGGCATTCATGACTGGACGTATCAGGGGCTGGCGTTCGATCCGACGACCAATGTCGTTCGCTACAGCGATGGAACGGTGAACCACTGGTTCAAGGCCGAGCGGCCAGCGGTCTTTCTTCAGAACGGCCACGTCACGGCGTTCAGCTTCGCGGTCACGGACGTCGACAAGCAATACATCGTGCCGGGCAGTAACCATGACAGCAAGGTGATCGTCGTTCCGTTCGACGGTGTGACGTTCGATCGCGAAAACCCGGGCGCCGGCAGCCCTGGCTGCCCCGCTGAACCTATCGGCCCGGTCGACGCAGGCGAAGCCGATGCGGGGGCGGTGCCCGGGGACGCAGGGTCTACTGACGCGACCGTCCCGGTCGATGCACCAAGTCCTGTTGACGAAGCCGGCACCTCTGACGCGACCGCACCGAGCGACGCGCGAGTCTCCACCGAGATCGACGCCCAAGCTGAAGGCGGAGGGCTGGACGCGGGCGGCGGCGCTCCCTTGGACAGTGGCAACACGGATGCAGGTTCGAGCGGGAGCTCGAATGCGAGTGGCTGCTCTTGCAAAGCTGGACGGGACCCCCGCGCGAACGGGGCCACGGGTCTCGCGCTGCTTGTCGGAACGATGGCAGGGGCCGGGTGGCGACGGCGAAGGAACGCGGCCGCCAGGTGATATGATGGAAGTCGCCCGATCGCATCTCGAGTGCCTCGAGGCATTCGGGATATGAAACCTCACCGTCGAAGTCTTGCGACGTGGTCGGCCGTCGGCAGGTCAATCCACACCCCGCTCGTCGCCTCTGCCGCGCGCTCGATGCCTCGCTTCCTGTCGTGCGCGCTGGCGAGCGCTCTCTTCGCGAGTGGCTGCGGTTCATCCGCGGGGCCGAGTCCGGGCACAAGCCCCTCCGAAGACGGAAGTTCCCGTGACGCCTCGAGTGGACCCGATGCCCGTATGCCGGAGATGGCGCCGGACAGTGCGTCCCTGGTCGCGGCAGATGGTGCTGCAACGAGAAATCCTTCGGACGCTTCTGCTCCGGACAGCGAGACTGGCGGGAACGATAGCGCGCCGCCTTCGGGAGGAAGCTATTATGTGGGCGGTGCCAATGCTGCCGACTCCAATCCGGGCACGAGCGCCGAACCCTTCGCGACGATTCAGAAGTGTGCCAGTGTCGCCGGCCCGGGCGACATCTGCCACATCAACACCGGAGTCTACCGTGAGACGGTCGTTCCATCGGCTTCCGGAACATCCTCGGCGCCTATCACGTTTGCAGCGGTCGACGGCGCGACGGTCACCATCGATGGCACGGATCCGGTGATCGGCTGGACCGTCAGCGACGCCAACGTCTACCGCACCACGATTCAGCTATCTGGAACCGCCGCGCAACCGTACAGCTCGACAGAGTACCCGCCCAATGAGGAGCTTTGGGCAAACGAGCTCTTCGTCGGCACCTCGGCCGTGCCCGAAGCTGCGTATCCCACGCCCACAGCCGATCCTTGGTCTCAGGCCTTCGTCGGCGGATTCGACTCCACCCGGTCAACCTCGAACTCCTGCGGGACTCCGCCTTGCAACACCATAGTGACAGGGACGCTGACAGACACGTCGTTCCCCGCCTTCGGTGACATGACTGGAGCGGTCGCCTACTTTGCCGGCGGTTGGGTTGCTGTGTCGGCGACCGTGACCGGTGGCACGCTGTCCGCTTCGAACCATACGCTCGACATCAGTTTTCCCGAAAGCGACCCCAAGGTGTATCCAGGCGGCGGAAATGACCACGAGTTTCGCCTGGTCGGCAAAAAGGCGTTCCTGAGCGCGGCAAACGAATGGTTCTACGACCCTGCCTCGACGACCTTGTACCTCTGGCCGTCGACCCAAGAAGCGCCTGCCAATGTCTTCGCAAAGAAGCGCAACTATGCCTTCGATCTGACGGGTAAAGCCTACATCAACGTGACCAACATCAGCCTCTTTGCGACCACGATCACGACGGATGCGACCAGTGATCACATTATTTTGGACGGCATCCGAGGCCAATACCTCTCGCACTGGCAGACGGCGCAGTACGACTCGACCCTTCCATTCGCCGGCATCTATGATGCGAATCACCGCTTCGACAGCGGCATCGTTCTCCACGGAACCAACCACGTGCTGAGGAACAGCGCGCTGCATCTGTCCACGGGCAACGGAGTCAATGTGCTCGGCTCGGGAACGACCGTCTCGAACAATACGATTTACGACGTCGGCTACGGCGGGACCTACACGGCCGCGATCACGATAGAGGTCGCGTCTCACGACCTCACGATCACGAACAACACGCTCTACAGCACCGGACGCGACGTGATCAATATGAACACGAACCTCTACCCCAATGCGGGTTACCAGAACGTTCACATCGCCTACAATGACATCTACGATTACGCACGCATCGACTTCGATCTTGGAGGTATCTACGCGTGCTGTGACACGTCCTTGAGCGGTGGCCGTATCGATCACAACTGGATTCACGACCCCGCAAACGTCGCCAACGGCATCCACTTTGACAACGGAACCTACGACGTCTCGGTCGACCATAACGTCATCTGGGGTCTGAAAGGCACCGGAGACGTCAATCACGGAGGAAATGGGATCAACTTCGGCGGCCACACGAACGCCCCTCCCGCCGGATCGAATCTGCCGTACTTGACGGGCGTGTTTTACAACAACACGATTGTATCCGCGGCCAACGACACCCTATTCAACTACTTTGCGGCGGCCACGGATGACACTCACATGACCGTGCGGAACAATATCCTTAATGGAAACGAGCCCGCCGGGCAGACCTTCGGCTATATCGCAGGGGGAACGCCGACTCAAGATCACAATCTTCTTACGCTATTCAGCTACAACGGAGCTTCGCCGAATCCGATGTTCACCAATTCTGCAGCTGCCGACTTTACATTGCAGTCCGGCTCTTCTGCCGTTAATGCAGGGATCGTGATCACCGGTATCACGGACGGATATGTGGGCTCGGCACCTGACGAGGGCGCCTATGAATACGGCGTGACCGGGTGGGTGCCAGGGTCTACTACCGCCCCCTAAACCTTCTATGCGAAGACTGTGTGCGATAGCGTCGCCGAAGTGAAGGGAAGCGGAAGCTCGAGAAGATGAAACGCTATCGCTACAGTGCTCCAACGCGGTCGACGGTGCACTTCCGGTTGTGTCCACCACCGAGCGCTTCGCGCGCGAGGGTCGCGGCATGCGTCTCTCTCCTCCCCTTTGCCATAGTTGCCGGGTGCGGCAGTGACTCCAGCACCGGCTCGCCAGGCTTTCCAGATGGCTCGGCTGGCCGTACGATTCGCATCGATTCGGGCGCCGCGGCATTGGATGCGAACGGCGTCGCATCGGATACGGGTCGCCCCGCGTTGGATGCGGGCGCCATGACGATGGATGCGAACGGCGCCGCCCTAGATGCAAGCAAACCGCCGTCGGATGCGGGGAACGATGTCTCGTTTACAAATTCATGGTCTTGGTACCCCGAGGATATATCCTTCACCTCGAAAGCGAACAAGGCCAATCCATACCTCGACGTGACGGACTTCAAAGTAACGTTCACCGGTCCGGGGGGGACCACACTCACCGTGCCCGGCTTTTATACCGGCGGCCAGGTCTGGAAGGTCCGATTCGCGCCCACGAGTGCGGGAACGTTCACCTACGTTACTTCGTCAACGCAGGATACATCGCTCGACGGCGTGGCCGGAGTGGCACCTGAGGGAACCAGCAACCCGAATGGGCACGGGGCCCTTAAAGTCGACCCGGTTTTTCCACACCACTACCTATTTGACGACGGCACACGTTATTTTCAAATGGGGTACGAGATCGACTGGCTCGGTCTCATGGATTTTGGGGACGCAACAATCGCCAAAGCAAAAAGCGTCATCGACATCGTCGCCGCGAATGGATTCAGCGAGGTACTCATGAACGCCTACGCGTACGACACGAGTTGGAAGCCAGGAAACACATCCGCGATCGACTTCGGTCCGCCGGCGCTCATTCCCTGGCCCGGGACCAATGCCGCACCCGACCAAAACGAAATGAGCGAAGCTTTCTGGGACAATGTGGACCTTGTCATTGGCTACTTGTTCGAAAAGGGAATAACCGCTCACCTATATTTCAGGGTGTACACCAAAATGGTGAACTGGCCTGCAAACGGCTCGGCGGACGACGATCTGTATTTCGCTTTCATCGTTGCGCGCTATCAGGCCTACTCGAACGTCGTGTGGGATTTCTCCAAGGAATCCTACTACGAGAAGGATCAGACGTACATCGCTAATCGTCTTACCTTGATCAAGGCGGCGGATGCCTACCGACGACTTCGTACGCTGCATGACCCGGACGGGGCTCAGAGCCAATTCAGCCCGAACTACTACGATGACGCAACACACGCGGGCACTGTCGACTTCTACACCGACCAGTCGTCAAATCAGTATGCCACTGCCATCGGTGCGTTGAGCAAGCGCGCCATGCCGTACTACAACGCGGAGACGACTCTCTACCAGGTCGGCAACGACGGTTCCTTCACCTACCCTCACTACAATTCGCCAGCCGACGTTTTTGCTACGAGCATGGAGGTGCTCATGGCAGGAGGCTATTTTGCCTACTACTACAGTCTCCACGCTTGGGACGTGGATAAATACAACGAGACGCCGGACGGCATCGGCTCGTACAAGGCGTTGAGGGACTTCATGAAGGGTACGGCATGGTACAAAATGGTCGCGAGCGACTCTCTCATCGGCGGAGGCGCGGTGGGAACACACTGCCTCGCGAATCCCGGCAAGGAGTACATTGTTTACAGGAGCGGGACGGGGAACGTGACGCTGGACGTCGCCGGCGCGACGGGGATGCTGTCGGCCAAATGGCTAAATCTCGTGACGAATGCACAATCGCCGTTGCCGGATCAGGCCAACGGCTCGCGCGTCTTCGCCAATCCATGGAGCGATCCGGCGCTGCTTTATCTGCTGGCCCGGTAACAGAGATTGATTTCGAGGCAAAAAACACAATGCGACATTTTCCGCGGAAACCAGAGAAGCATCGTGCAGCGCTCATTGCTTTTCTTGTCGTTGCCGCAGTCGGCGGCTGCGACAGTGACTCCAACACTGGGCCGACCGACCTTTCGGATGGATCGAGCGGAGGCACTATCCGCACCGACGCAGGAGTGGATGCGAACCGCGCCGCGTCGGATGCGAGCGGCTTGGCGCTGGAAGCGGGGCGCGCAGCGTTGGACGCTGGCGGAGTGGCATCGGACGCGCGCGCCATGACGATGGATGCGAACGGCGCCGCGCCGGACGCGGGCGACCGTACGCCCGATGCGGAGGGCGGCGGACCGAATGCGGACTCAAAGTCTTGGTACCCCCAGGATATCTCCTTCACGTCGAAGGCGAACAAGCCCAATCCTTACCTGAACGTCACCGACTTCAAGGTAACGTTCACCGGTCCCGGAGGAGTCACACTCACGCTGCCCGGATTTTATACCGGCGGCCAGGTCTGGAAGGTCCGATTCTCTCCCACCGGACCGGGAACGTTCACCTACGTCACGTCGTCGACGCAGGACACGTCGCTCAACGGACTGACGGGAACGGTACCCGGCGGGACCACGAACCCCAACGGTCACGGGGCTGTTCGGGTTGATCCAGCTCTTCCGCACCACTATCTCAATGAGGATGGCACGCGCTATTTTCAAATGGGCTACGAGATCGACTGGCTCGGTCTCATGGACTTTGGTGACGCCAATGTCACCAAGGCGAGAAGCATCATCGACATGCTTGCCGCGAACGGGTTCAGCGAGGTGAATATGCAACTGTACGCGTACGACACCAGCTGGAAACCGGGCATCACGTCGGCATACGACTTTGGGCCCACGGCGCAGTTCCCGTGGGCGGGCAGCAACGCGTCACCCGATAATTCACAAATGAATGAGGCGTTCTGGCAGAACTACGATCGCGTTATCGCCTATTTATTCGAAAAGGGAATCAACGCGCACATTTTCTGCAAATTTATCAGGACTTACGGAGGGAACGAGTTGGTCGGCTGGCCGGCGGACAATTCCCCGGAAGAGAACCTGTATCTGACGTTTCTCGCGGCTCGCTATCAGGCCTATTCCAATGTTTCCTGGGATTTGATCAAGGAGTCTTTCCAAGAGCCCGACCAAGTCTATATTGCCAGTCGCCTCAATTTCATCAAGGCGATCGATGCATATCAGCGCCTCAGAACTCTTCACTGCAGCGGCGGCGCACAAGATCAATTCAGTCCGAATTACTACGATGTTGCTTCGCACGATGGGACCGTCGATTTTTACACCGATGAGCACACCACCCAGTACGTCTCGGCCGTCGCGGCCTTGAACAAGCGATCCATGCCGTATCTCAATGCCGAGGTTACTCAGTACCAGATCGGCAACGACGGCAGCTACGCGTACAAGGGTGATTCGAAGGAATCCGTTTTTGCTACGAACATGGAGGTCCTCATGGCAGGGGGATACTTTTCTTACTACTACTCGCTGCAAGCTTGGGACGTCGTTCGGTGGAACGAGACGCCGGACGGCATCACATGGTATAAGAATCTGAGCACGTTCATGAAGACAACCGGTTGGTACAACATGGCCGCGAACGATGGGCTCATCGGGGGTGGCGCCATCGGGACACACTGCCTTGCCAACCCAGGCAAGGAGTATATTGTCTATAAAGGCGGCGACGGCAGCATCACGCTGAACGTCGCGGGGGCTGCGGCGCCGCTCGCGGCTGGATGGTTCGATCTGTATACAGGCGTGCAATCGGCACTTCCCGACCAAGGCAACGGTTTGCACACCTTCACGAATCCCTCGACTGATCCCGCGTTGCTTCACCTAGCTCCTCATTGAGCCGGGTCATTTGGGACTGGCCCTTCATCGCATGCGTGCTCGCGACGCCCGAACGCGACTTCCCTGGGTCGGAGAGCACAATGGCGGTTCCGCGCGCGTGCTCGGTACGCGCTGGCTCGCCACACTGTGGCTAGATGCCTCACCCTCCAATAGTACGCTCCGCAACCAGCCGACGACTCCGACGACCTCTTTATGGTCTTCGCACGGAACGACGCGCGACGTGTCCTCGACATGATCCCGAAACGTCTGGGGAAGCACGGCCTGACGCTGCACCCTGACAAGATAAGACGAGCCTCGTCGACTTCCCGCGCCGTGACCCGGGCAACCCGGCCGGAGCCGCGACGTTCGACTTCCTCGGCTTCATGCACCACTGGGGGACTCCCGTCCGGCAAGTGGCTTGTCAAGCAATGCATAGGCAAGGACCGTTTCAGCCGCTCGCTACACCGAGTGCGGGAGTGGTGCCGTGCCCATCGGCACGATCGGCTCCACGCGCAGCAGCAAGCTCTCGCGCAGAAACTCCGCAGGGACTATGGCTACTTCGGCATATCGTCGAACTACCGCCCGCTCGCGCGCTTCTACCGAGAGATGCGACGCGCCTGCACAGGAGCGGTTTCCGCTCCCGCCGCCGCGCATCGTTCACCGGTATGGCACGTAGCGAATCCATGTCTTGACGAGCCGGATGCGGGAATTCTGCACGCCCGGATCTGTGGGAGAAATCCCCTGGGGCCACGCGGCAAGATCCTAAATGTAAACCTTCCGTGCCCCTCTTGCCGGCGCACCTACGCTACCATTTCTTTCCGCCGCCGCCTCGGTGCCGGCGTACGCGGGAGAGACCGGTGCTCTCTGCACGAGGGATTGGCAGAGCCCTTGCGAGGCGCGCCGCCGTAGGCGGCGGCTACGCATCGAGTTAGAAGATGGAGTATGGGAGTCGCGAAGCGGCACACGGCTTTTGCCGTCGTCGACGGTGTGTTCCTCTCGGTTCACGACCGCGAAACGCCGGGTGACGACGAGTGGCAGGCCGTCATCGACATGGTCCGCGACCGTGATGCGGACATCGAGAGCGCGCTCATCTTCTCCGACGGCGGAGGCCCGAACGCGCACCAGCGTAAGCTCTATGCTCGGGAGGTCGCCCGCTCGAAGAGCCGTCCGAGGGCGGTTGTGACGGCTTCGGCGCTCGCCCGCGGCATCGTGACGGCCATCAGCTGGCTGGGGCCGCGCATGAAAGCGTTCTCGCCGGACGAGTTACCGGAAGCGCTCGACTTTCTAGGCATAACCCAAGCGCGGTGGGCGCCCCTTCTCAATGAGGTGGCGAAATTTCGGTTGCAACTGGCGAGTACGTCGAGTTAGCGCTCTTCGCCCATCAAGCCTTGCGATGCGCGGGTAGCCCAGGCCATTCGGGCTGGGCTCGTCCCCTCCGTCACGATCAGCCCAGCGTCGGCGGCGCGCTGCGCGTAGTACGTCGCGACGAGCTCGCTTGGCACATTGCCCAGGGAGCGACTGTGCGTCACGGGCGATATGACGGCACGGTTCTTCAGCTCGATGCGACCGAGGCGAAGCGGGGTGAAGAGCAGTTTAGCATGGCGCGAATGCGATGCTGCGACGGCGCTGGCCGTTCTGCGCGATTGGAGAGGGCCCTTTCCTCGTGCATCACTTGCGGGTTTTGCCGTCTAGGAGCTTCGCGAGCGCCACCTCGTTGACACGTCCTTCCGATCGTGCGCGCGCCGGGGCATCGCGATCGCACAAAACGGCGCATCCCGATCACCTGAGCGGTGAGGTCCTCTTGGGGTCTCCAGCCCTCGCTGCCTACAGGGCGGCATGGCGACAGAGAGACTACTCATGCAGCAGGTACGAGAGATCCTGAGACAGAAGCTCGCGCT
>Ga0182024_10016332_pt1 | contig 14095 bp, 10 predicted proteins | sample P32metaG_FD_120480 | JGI IMG/M metagenome (GOLD analysis project Ga0182024, IMG submission 120480) | Permafrost microbial communities from Stordalen Mire, Sweden - P3-2 metaG (Illumina Assembly) | ecosystem: Environmental > Terrestrial > Soil > Wetlands > Permafrost | place: Sweden: Stordalen... | reverse complement strand
CGGCCTGAAGGCCGACACCGGCGGCGCCGGGCCGGTGCTCCGCTACTTCGGCCACGAGTTCCCGGTCCGGCCCGGCACCGAGGGCCTGCCGCTGCCCGAGCTGCTGGACGCCCAGCACTACCGGCTGGCCGACTGGCGCCTGGCGGCCACCGAGCTGAACTGGCGGCGGTTCTTCGACATCAGCTCGCTCATCGCGGTCCGGGTCGAGGACCCCGCCGTGTTCGAGGCCACTCACGAGGTGATCCTCCGCCTGGTGGCCGAGGGCCTCATCGACGGGCTGCGGGTGGACCACCCGGACGGCCTGGCCGACCCGCGTGGTTACCTGCGGCGGCTCGCCGACCGCACCGGCGGCGTCTGGGTGTCCACCGAGAAGATCCTGTCCGGGCCGGAACGGCTGCCCGCGGACTGGCCGTGCGCCGGGACCACCGGCTACGACGCGCTCGGCGTGATCGGCGGCCTGTTCCTCGACCCGGCCGGCGGCGCGCCGCTGGCCGCCGCCTACGAGCGCCTCACCGCCGGGCCCGCCCGGTTCGCGGGGGTGGCCGAGGCCGCCAAGCGCGAGGAGGCCGGCCAGGCCCTCGCGGCCGAGGTGTCCCGGCTGTCCCGGCTGGCCGGCGAGGCGGGGCACCCCGGCCTGGAGGGCCTCAGCGCGGCGGACCGGGCCGCCGTGCTCACCGAGCTGCTCACCGCCATGCCCGTGTACCGGGCGTACGTGGTGCCCGGGGAGCCCGCGCCGGCCGTCTCGGCCGAGGTCGTCGGCCGGGCCGCCGGGACGGCCCGGCCCCGCCTGCCGGAGCGGCTGCACACCGCGCTGGACGCCCTGGCGGACCTGGTGCTCGGCCGCGCCGGTGGCCAGCACGCCCGGCTCATCGTGACGTTCCAGCAGGTGTGCGGCCCGGTCATGGCCAAGGGCGTGGAGGACACCGCCTTCTACCGCTGGTCACGTCTGGTCGCGCTGAACGAGGTCGGCGGCGACCCGGACTCCTTCGGGACCAGCCCGGGGGAGTTCCACGAGTTCGCCGCGCGGCTGGCCCGGGACTGGCCGGCCAGCATGACCACGCTGTCCACGCACGACACCAAGCGCCAGGAGGACGTCCGGGCCCGGCTGGCCGTGCTGGCCGAGATCCCGGCGGACTGGGCCGCGGCGGTGACCGGCTGGCACGAGCGGGCCGCCGCGCTGGCCAGCGGGGCGGAACCGGAACCGGACACCGAGTACCTGATGTGGCAGACCCTGGCCGGGGCGTGGCCGCTGGGCCGCGAGCGGCTGACCGCGTACCTGCGCAAGGCGATGCGCGAGGCCAAGGGCCGCACCTCCTGGACCGACCCGGACACCGAGTACGAGTCCCAGGTGCTGACCTTCGCCGAGCTGGTGCTGGAGGACGAGGAGCTCACCGCGCAGATCGGCCGCTTCGCAGCCGCGCTGGACGGCGACGCGCGCGCCAACGCCCTCGGCGCCAAGCTGGTGCAGCTCACCATGCCCGGCGTGGCCGACACGTACCAGGGCTGCGAGCTGGCCGGCCTGCGGCTGGTCGACCCGGACAACCGGGCACCGGCCGATTTCGCCCGCCGCCGGAACCTGCTGGCCGCGCTGGACGCCGGTGATCCGCCCGCCGGCCTGGACGCGCGGCCGCTGGAAATGGACAAGCTGCTGGTCACGGCGGCGGCGCTGCGGCTGCGCCGGGAGCACCCGGACTGGTTCGCGGGGGAGTACGCCCCGCTCGCCGCCGAGGGCCCGGCGGCGCGGCACGCGGTCAGCTTCGCCCGCGGCGGCCACGCGGTCACCGTGGCCACCCGGCTGCCCGCCGGGCTGCGCGAGCGCGGCGGCTGGGCCGGCACCGTGCTGCCCCTGCCGCACCCCGGCCCCTGGCGGGACCTGCTGACCGGTGCCGCCCATCCCGGCGCGCGCCCGCAACTGCCCGATCTTCTCCAACGGCTGCCCGTGGCCCTGCTCGTTTCCGCGGACTCACCCGGGCGGAACTCCCGGTGAGCGTGTTCCGCGTCTGGGCTCCCACGGCCGAGCGGGTCGAGGTGCAGCTCGGGGAGGAGGCCATGGGCGGCGGGGCGCCGCAGGCCATGCACCCGGCCGCTACCCCGGGCTGGTGGGAGGCGGACGTGCCGGGGGCGGCCGCCTCCGGCACCGACTACGCGTTCCGGGTGGACGGCGGTGAGCCGCTGCCGGACCCGAGGTCCCCCTGGCAGCCGCTGGGCAGCGAGGGGCCGAGCCGTACCTACGATCACGGCGCCTTCCGGTGGACCGACCGGGGCTGGCGGGGCGGCCCGCTGCGCGGCGCGGTGATCTACGAGATGCACGTGGGCACGTTCACCCCGGAGGGGACGTTCGACGCGGCGATCGCGCGGCTCGACCACCTCCGCGACCTGGGCGTGGACATGATCGAGCTGATGCCGGTGGCCGCGTTCCCCGGCCAGCACGGCTGGGGCTATGACGGTATCCACCTGTGGGCCGTGCACGAGCCGTACGGCGGCCCGGACGGGCTCAAACGGTTCGTGGACGCCTGCCACGCCCGCCGCGTGGCCGTCCTGCTCGACGTGGTCTACAACCACGTCGGCATCGGCAACCGCCTGGCCGACTTCGGCCCCTACTTCACCGAGGCGCACGTGACCCCGTGGGGTCCGGCGGTCAACCTGGACCAGCCCGGCTCCGACGAGGTCCGCGGCTTCCTGATCGGCAACGCGCTGATGTGGCTGCAGGACTACCACCTGGACGGGCTGCGGCTCGACGCGGTGCACGCGTTCGAGGACCACCGCGCGCTGCACATCCTCGAGGAACTGGCCGTCGAGGTGCAGGGGCTCGGCACGCTGATGAACCGGGAACTCGTCCTCGTCGCCGAGTCGGACCTCAACGACCCGCGGCTGGTCAGCTCCCGGGAGGCGGGCGGGTTCGGCCTGGCGGCCCAGTGGAGCGACGACTTCCACCACGCGGTGCACGCCGCGATCACCGGGGAGCGGCAGGGCTACTACGGCGACTTCGGCTCCATGGGCGCCCTGGTCAAGACCCTGACCCGGGTGTTCTTCCACGACGGGAACTACTCCTCGTTCCGGGGCCGCTCCCATGGCCGGCCGGTCGACCTGCTCCGCATCCCCAGCTTCCGCTTCCTCGGCTACCTGCAGGATCACGACCAGGTCGGCAACCGGGCCACCGGCGACCGGATTTCCAGCGGGCTGTCCGCGGACCTGGTCAAGGTGGGCGCGGGCCTGGTGCTCACCGCGCCGTTCACCCCCATGCTGTTCATGGGCGAGGAGTGGGCCGCCTCCACCCCGTGGCAGTACTTCACCGACCACACCGACCCGGCCCTGGCCACGGCGGTGGCGGATGGCCGCCGGGCGGAGTTCGGCGCGCACGGCTGGGGGCCCGCGGAGGTGCCGAACCCGCAGGACCCCGAGACCTTCCTGCGGTCCAGGCTGGACTGGGCGGAGGTGGGCACGCCGCGGCACCAGGAGATGCTGGCCTGGTACACGGAGCTGATCGCGCTGCGCCGGGCCCGGCCGGAACTGACCGACCCGCAGCTGGACCGGATGAAGGCCGACTACGACGAGGAGCAGCGCTGGCTGGTGGCGCACCGCGGGCGGCTGCGGATCGCGGCCAGCCTGGGCGACCAGCCCCGGCTGCTGCCGCTCGGCGCGCCGGGGACCGCGGTGCTCGCCGCCAGCAGTTCCGGGGTCAGCATCGAGGGGAACCGGCTCAGCATGCCGCCCGCCTCGTTCGCGGTGGTAGCGACCTGAGACTGGTGACCTTAATATCAGGCCCATGCAACAGCGCGTGGAGTCGGTGCGCACGCCCGACGGCCCCTTTGATCTGACGGTCTGGGTTCCCGACGGCGGCAGCGGCCCCGGCCTGCTGCTGATCCAGGAGATCTACGGGGTGAGCGACTACATCCGGGCCGTGGCCGGGGACCTGGCCGGCCTGGGGTACGTCGTCGCGGCGCCGGACCTGTTCTGGCGCCTGCAGCCCGGCTACCAGGCTGCTCACGATGACGCGGGCCTGGCCTCGTCGCTGGAGATCGGGTCCCGGTTCGACGTTGCCCAGGGGGTCACGGACTCGGTCGCGGCGCTGGGCGTGCTGGCGGCGCTGCCCGAGGTGGACGGCGGCGTCGGCATCATCGGGTTCTGCCTCGGCGGGTCCATCGCCTACCTGGCCGCGGCCCAGACGCCGCTGGACGCCGTGATCTCCTTCTACGGCTCCGCCGTGCCCGAGCAGCTGGGCGTGCTGGGCCAGATCACCGCCCCGCTGCTGTTCCACTTCGGCGGCAGCGACCCGTATATCCCGCGGGCAGCGGTCCAGGCCGTGCAGGACGCGTCGGCCGGGCACCCCAACGTGACCATTTACGTGGAAGAAGAGGCCGGGCACGCCTTCCACAACCGCAAGGCGCCCATGTTCCACCAGCCGGAACCGGCCGCCCGGGCCTGGCGGCGGACCGAGGACTTCCTCCGCCGGCACCTGCCCGCCCGCCAGCACGTGGCCTAGCGGCCGGTTCCGGCACCGGGCCGGATGACGGCGGAACGACGGTCAGGGGCTGGTGTCGGGCAGGGCGGGCGAGAATACCCAGAGCACCTGGGTTGGCCCGGCGGCCCAGCTTGCCCGGAAGGTGTGCTGGCTGCCGGCCGGGAAGGTGAACGCGTCACCCTGCTCGAGCGTGACCTGCTCGCCGGCCAGGGAGATCTGCAGCTGCCCGGCCAGGACGAAGACGAACTCCACGTCGGCCGGCAGCGAGTAGGGCTCATCCCCGCTCCCGCCACCCGGCTCGATGTCGCTGAGGATGGCTTGCACGCGCTTCTCGCCGGACGGGGTGAGCAGGTACTCACGGACCCCGGTTCCGCCGAAATCGATCGGCGGGTAGGCCCCCCGCCTGATCACCTCTCCTTTCGACGCCTGGAACAGCGAGCCGACCGAGACGTTCAGTGCCCCGCAGATCCGGATGAGCGAGGCCACTGAGACGTGGGTGAGATCCCGTTCCAGCTTGGACAGGAAGCCCTTGGTCAGCCCGGCCTCCTCGGCAACGTCGGCCATGCTCTTGCGGGCGGCCAGCCTGGCCGCGCGAAGTTGCGCACCGATGCGCGCGACGTCGGGGTCGGCATCTCGCTGGCCATTCCCGCTGGCGCTGGGCACCGTTCTCCTCCTCCTGATGGGGCACGCCGGGCAGCAGCCTGGGCACCTCAATAAGACAGCGGAACTCGTTATGAAACAAGTGTTGACAACCATGAATCATCTGGTGACCATAGCGGGCAAGGCAGGTCAGGTCGGGATAGGAGATGCCATGGCTGCAGAGTCCCGCACGGAAGCCGCGGTCCAGGAGGCTGAGGGCAGGCTGCGCAGCCAGATCGAGGTGCACTCGATCGACTGGATCCCCGACCCGGAACGGCACGGCAAGACCTGGCAGCAGACCATGCTGTGGTTTCTGGGGAACTTCCAGTACTTCACGATCCCGATCGGCTTCGTCGGCCCGTCGCTCGGCCTGTCGCTGGGCTGGTCGATCCTGGCCGGCGTCCTCGGCATCGCAGTCGGCACGCTGTTCATGGCCTTCCACGCCACCCAGGGGCCGGTATTCGGGCTGCCGCAGATGATCCAGACCCGGGCCCAGCTTGGCTACCGCGGCGTGGTGGTCGCGCTGTTCGCCGTGCTGTTCACCTACATGGCCTTCAACGTCGCCGACCAGGTGCTGATGGCCAGCGGGCTGCACGGCGCGTTCGGCTGGAGCGCCGGCGCCGTGGCGATCGTCACCGCGGTGGTCGCCGCCGCGCTGGCCATCTTCGGCTATGACTGGGTCCACCGGGTCTTCCGGTTCCTGCTGGTCATCTCGTTCCCGTGCTACGCGATCATCTCGGTGGCGATCCTCGTCGGGCATGCGGGCGGCGTCACGCCGCATCACCCCGGCGGCTTCATTTTTACCGCGTTCATGGCCCAGTTCTCGGTCGCGGCGGCGTACAACATCACGTACGCGCCCTACGTGTCGGACTACTCGCGCTACCTGCCGCGGAAGACGTCACCACGCGGCATCATCGCTGCCGTGTTCTTCGGCGCGTCCGGTTCGGCGATCTGGCTGATCGCCCTCGGTGCGTGGCTGGCCACCCGGCTCGGCGTGTCCGATGGACTGGTCGGGCTGCAGCGGGTCGGAAACAATGTGGCCGCGCCGCTCGGCTCGATCACCGCGTTCCTGTCCGCGGCGGCGCTGCTCGCCACCATGGGAATGAATGCGTACGGCGGGATGCTGACCGTCCTCACCGGCATCGACTCGTTCAGGAAGATCCGGACCAGCAGGCTCTGGCGGGCGGCGACGATCGTGGCCCTCGCCGTCATCTGGTACGCGATCGGGGCCGGCATCTCGACCAGTGCCTCCAACACCGCCGTCACCGCCGTGCTCAACTCGCTGACGCTGATGCTGTACCTGCTCGTCCCGTGGACCGCGCTGAACCTGGTGGACTTCTTCTTTGTCCGCCGTGGCCACTATGCGATCACCGACATCTTCCGTCCCGACGGCGCCTACGGATCGTGGGGCTGGCGCGGGCTGACCGCGTACTTGGCCGGCTTCGCGGCCGAGATCCCCTTCATGGTGCTCCCGCCGATCGCCGGCTTTTCGTACACCGGCCCCTTCCCCGCCCACCTGACCGACGGCGTGGACTACTCGTGGCTGGTCGGACTGGTCGTTTCCGGCCTGGTATACCTGCTGCTGTCCCGCTCGCTCGACGTGGCGGCCGAAGCACCGGCCATCAGCGCCAGCGAGCGCGAGCTTCGCGCCATCGACGCCGTGGTCGGGACGAGAGACGGCGGGACAAACGACGGGGAGCCCGCCTGAGGGCCCCGGTGCCGGGCACCGGCCCGGCGCGGGGCAGGGACCTGGGGATGTGGGGATGACATGACCGAGCCTGTTCCGCGGATCATCACGGGGGAGATTGCCGGGCAGGTCGACGCCACGCTCGTGCCCAGGTACGGCGGCGAGGCAACGTTCGCCCGCCTGCCGCGCATCGACGAGGTGACGCACGCCGATGCGGCCGTGCTCGGCGTGCCGTTTGACGGCGGGGTCAGCTACCGGCCGGGCGCCCGCTTCGGGCCCGCCCACATCCGGGAATCGTCCCGGCTGCTGCGGCCCTACAACCCGGCCCTTCAGGCGTCGCCGTTCGCCAGCCAGCAGGTGGCCGACGCGGGGGACCTCGCGGTCAACCCGTACAGCATCGAGGAGGCGATCGGCGCCATCGAGCGGGGGGCGCGCGACCTGCTGGAACGGGTGCCGTTCATCCTGATGCTCGGCGGCGACCACACGGTCGCGCTGCCGATGCTCCGGGCGCTGTCGGCCGGGCACGGCCCGCTGGCCGTGGTCCACTTCGATGCTCACCTCGACACCTGGGACACCTACTTCGGCGCCGCTTACACCCACGGCACGCCATTCCGGCGGGCCTCGGAGGAAGGCCTGCTCGACCGGTCGGGGTGCCTGCATATAGGCATCCGCGGCCCCCTGTACACCAGCAGTGATCTGACTCAGGACAGCGAGCTGGGGTTTCAGGTCATCTCCGCTCCAGACGTCGACGAGCTGGGGGTGCCCGGCATGGTGCAGCGCATCCGGCAGCGGGTCGGCGACCGCCCGGTGTACGTCTCGGTCGACATCGACGTGCTGGATCCGGCCCACGCCCCCGGCACCGGCACCCCGGAGGCCGGCGGCCTGTCCAGCCGGGAACTGCTCGCCGCGCTGCGGTCATTCGCCCAGCTGAACCTGGTCGGCGCCGACATCGTGGAGGTCGCACCCGCCTACGACCACGCCCAGATCACCGGGATCGCCGCGGCGCACGTCGGCTACGAGCTACTTTCATCCCTGGCCACCCGGAAGGCAGGCTGATCCTGGCCACTGCCCGGCGGGGGCTGGCCATCCGGGCCGGACCCCAGGTGGGTCACGATCCGGCGGAGCTGCTCGCCGTACCGCTCGCGGAACTCCGGGCTGGACGGGTCCACGCCGAACAGTTCCCGGGCGACCCCCGGCATGATGATCGGCGCGGCGACCATGGCCATCCCGGCCAGCAGCACCGCCGCGGGATCCAGGTCGGCGGCCACCTCCCCGGCCGCCCGCCTGCGGCCCACCCGGTCCAGGTCCGCCTGGCGGCCCGCGCTCCCGTCGGGCGCCGAATCGTCGGCCAGGCCGCGCCACAGGAGCAGGCGCAGGGAGCGCGGATCGTCGAGCGCGTCGGTGAGGTAGCGGACGACGAGGTCAGGCAGGGGCAGGTCGGGTGGGGCGAAGCTGTCTTCGCGGTCCAGCCAGGCTCGCTGCAGGGCCAGGTACAGGCCTTCCTTGGAGCCGAAGTAGTAGTTGATCAGCTGCTTGTTGACGCCGGCACGGCGGGCGATGTCGGCCACCCGGGCGCCCGCGAAGCCCCGCAGCGAGAACTCCTCCAGCGCGGCGGTCAGCAGCAACTGGCGTGAGCGTTCGGCGTCCCGCTGCCGGTCACCCGCGACCGGGGCCCGCCGCGGCCGCCGGGGGCGCGCGGCGCCCGGCTCCCCGGAGCCCGGCTCATCCAGGGTGGGGCGCGCGCTGTCTGAGATCGGCCCGTCCGGGGACTCGCCCGCGCTGTCCGGGATCGGCCCATCCGGGGTCAAGCCCGCGCCGCCCGGCGTCACGCCCGGCCCGTCCTGGGTCACGCCCGGCCCGTCCGGGGCGGCGTTTGTACTGGCCGCGGTCATCTTCCCAGGCTATCATCCGCCCACCTGACACAGCTAGTCATCCGTTTGGTTGACAAGACTCGATAACCGGTTGATAGTTGCCCGTGGACGCCGGCCCGGCCGGGGCTGGCCGGGAAGGAGCATCATGACCGCGGTCATCGAGGCCCGGGAGCTGCGCAAGAACTTCCCGGGGCGCCGGGATCAGGCGATCGAGGCGGTGCGCGGCGTCAGCCTGCAGGTCGCCCGCGGGGAGATCGTCGGATTCCTGGGCCCGAACGGGGCGGGCAAGACCACCACGCTGCGGATGCTGACCACGCTGCTGCCGATCGACGGGGGCAGCGCCGAGGTCGCCGGGCTGGACGTCCGGCGCCAGCCGGGGCGGGTCCGCGCCCGGATCGGCTACGTCAGCCAGCTGGGCGGGGCTGACGAGCTGGCCACCGGCCGGGAGAACCTGACCCTGCAGGGCAGGCTGTACGGGGGGCGCCGTGGGGACGTCGCCCGGCGGGTCGGGGAGGTGCTCGAGCGATTCGACCTGGCCGGGTTCGCGGACCGCCGGGTGCGGACCTACTCCGGCGGCCAGCGGCGCCGCCTCGACGTGGCGCTCGGCGTGGTGCACGAGCCCGAGGTCCTGTTCCTGGACGAGCCGAGCACCGGGCTCGACCCGCAGAACCGGGCCAGCCTCTGGGACCACATCCGCGGGCTGCGGGACCGGGGCACCACGGTCTTCCTGACCACGCACTACCTGGACGAGGCCGACGTCCTCTGCGACCGCATCATGATCATCGACCACGGGACCGTGGTCGCGCAGGGCACTCCCCGGGCGCTCAAGCAGCAGGTGGCGGGCGACGCGATCGTTCTTGTCACCCGCGACGCGGACGCGGCCGGGCTGGCCGCCGCCGAGCTGGCCGGGCAGCCCGGCGTGCGCGACCTCACCGTGGAGGCGGCCGCGGTGCGGATGTACGCCAGCGACGGCGCGGCTGCGCTACCGGGGCTGCTCCGGCTGCTCGACCGGGCGGGTGTCCCGGTCCGCTCGCTGCGGCTGTCCGAGCCGAGCCTCGACGACGTGTTCCTGCGCCAGACCGGGCGGTCGCTGCGGGACGCCGGTGACCCGGCCGCCCCAGCACCGGACCAGGGTGTCCCAGACCAGGATGCGCCGGACCACGGTGTACCAGACCACGGTGTACCGGACCACAGTGCGCCAGACCATGGTGCGCCGGACCACGGGGACGCGGAGGCCGTGGCATGAAGGCCCTGACCGACATCGGCCTGCTCTTCCGCCGCCACCTGGTCCAGCTGCTGCGCAGCCCCGTCTGGCTGGTGGTCGGCTTCTCCACGCCGATTCTCTATCTCGCCCTGTTCACGCCCCTGCTCAAGGATCTGGTCGGCCTGCCCGGGCTGCCCTCCGGCAACGTCCTCGACCTGTTCCTGCCGGGCATTCTGGCCCTGCTCGCGTTCGCCAGCGGCAGCGGACCGGGCTTCAGCACGATCTTCGAGCTGCGGTCCGGGGTTATCGAGCGGCTCCGGGTCACCCCGGCCAGCCGGTTCGCGATCCTGGCCGGCCCGATCCTGGCCTCGATGCTGCTCATGTTCTGCTTCGATCTGGTGGTCGTGACCATCGGGGCCGCCTTCGGCTTCCATGTGCACGCCGCCGGCCTGCTCCTCCTCTGCGTCCCGCTTGCGCTGCTGATGGCGACGATGGCGGCCTTCTCCATCGCCACCGCCCTGGCCACCGGGGACATCAACGGCTTCGCCGCCGTGATCAACGGGCTGAACCTGCCGGTGCTGCTGCTCGGCGGGGTGCTGCTGCCCATCTCACTCGGGCCGGAGTGGATGAAAGTGCTGGCCCACCTCAACCCGCTCTACTACACGGTCACCGCTGCCCGGGTCCTAGCCGCCGGCACCTTTACCGGCGCGGCCGTGTGGCAGGCGTTCGCCGTGCTCACCCCGCTGTGCGTGGTCGTGCTGGGCTGGGCCACGGCTGTGGTGCGCCGGGCCGTGGCCTGACGCGGCTCCCAGGCCGGCCTTTGCGGCGAGGATGAGCGCCAGGGCCAGGATGACGGCACCCGCGATCCCGGTGGGCCCGAGCCGGTCACCCAGGATCAGCGCCGCGAGGACGGTGCCGGTGAGCGGCTCGAGCAGGGACAGCAGGGCGGCGATGCCCGCCGGGGCGGTCCGCAGGGCGCGGAAGTACAGCGTGTAGGCCACGGCTGTCGGGGCGGTGCCGAGCACGGCGAGCAGCCCGAGGGTGACCGGGCCGGGAGTGAAGCCGATCCCGCCGAAGGCTGCCGCCAGCGGCAGCAGGACCAGGCCGCCGAGGGCGAACCCGAAGCCGGTCGCGGCCAGGTCATCCAGGCCCCGGACCGGCCGGGCGCTGACCAGCGTGAGGGTGGCGAACCCGGCGCCCGCGAGGACCGCCAGGCCCGCGCTGGCCAGCACTGCGGTCTCTGCGAAGCCGCCGGACGGCAGGCCCACCAGCAGTCCGAGGCCGGTGAGCGCGAGGCCGGTGGCGCAGCCCGCCAGCCGGCCGATCCGGCGCTGGCCCCGCACCCGCTGGGCGGCCAGAACCAGGACTGGGGCGCTCCCGATGGTGACCAGGGTGGCCAGGCTGACCGACGTCAGTGACACGGCCGTGAAGTAGCAGCCCTGGAACACCGCGGCCAGCCCGGCGATCACGGTGATGCGGGTCCAGGCCGCCCGCCCCGCCGGCCAGCGGCGGCCGGTCAGCACGAGGAAGACGATGATCAGCGCGCCACCGGTGGCGAGCCGGTACCCGGCCACGGACAGGGCGGGCAGGCCGGAACTGCGTTCCAGCAGGCGGCCGGTGAGACCGCCTGTTCCCCAGAGCAGCCCGGCGGCCGCCAGGCAGGCCAGGCCGGTCCCGGGCCGGCGGGCGGCGGCAGGCCCCGTGGTTCGAGCAGGCGTGGTTGGAGCAGGCGTGGTGCCAGCGTTCATGGAAGATCGCTCCTGCGACGAGAAGGGAGAGGGTCGCGGAAGCGGGGTGGAACGCCAGGGCTGTGCTCGCTGACGGCCGGGGCCCGCCCGGAAACAGGCGAACTCAGAAGAACAGCACGCCCAGGTTCAGAGGCCCTGGCGCGCTACGGCTGACCCCGCTCAGGAGCGGGGCGGCGGGGTGATGGGAAAGAGCCGGTGCACGTGCTCCATCGTAGCGGTTACCTGGCCGCGGGTTAGCTGGCCGGGGTGACGATCCCGTATTCGTGGATCTTCCGGTAGATGGTGGCGCGGGACATCCCCAGCGACTTGGCCGCCTGGACCTTGTTGCCCTGGTAGTCGAGCAGGCCCTGGACGATCGCGTCCCGTTCCATGGACTCCAGCGGGGACAGCAGGCGCCTGCTCACCGTCCAGCATTCGGGCGGGAGGTCGGCCGGCTGGATGGACCCGGTGCGGCGCTTCTGCACGACCCGCCTGAGCACCTGCCACAGCTGCTCGGTGTTGCCCGGCCACTTCGACCGCAGCAGCAGCTGCATGGCCTCCGGCGAGCAGGTCAGCCGGCCATGCTGGCCCAGCTTGGCCACGAAGAACGGGACCAGCACGTGCAGGTCCTCGATGTGGTGGCGCAGCGGCGGCAGCTCCACCGTGCTGGGGAAGAAGCGCAGCAGCTTGGTCAGGTCGCCGTGGGCGCGCCGGCGGTCCAGCGTGACCGCCACCCACAAGTCGTTCTGCCGTGAGGCGGCCCGGGCCTCCTGGAGGGCGGCGGTCAGCGCGTTCAGCTGGCGGGCGTTGAGCACGTCCACGTGCCGGATGACCAGCGAGCCCTCACCGTCGAGCAGCTCGCGGCGGGCCCGCAGCAGCCAGTCGGTGTCCGTGGCCTCGGTCGCGTCGAGGACGTAGAAGCGCTCTGCGGGGTTGCGGCGCTGGTGCACCGCGCGGACCAGGGTCAGCTTGCCCACCCCCGGCTCGCCCTCCAGGGCGAGCCACTCGGCCGAGTCGTACACGAACTCGACCTGCCGGCAGCCCCGCAGCCAGAGCGCCCCGTTGCCGACCAGGCCGGGCAGGGACATGGGCGGCTTGAGGGCGGAGTCCGCCGCCGGGCGCTGGCTGGCCGACTCGATCAGCTTCACGTGCACGACACCGCCCGCGACGTGATCGTCGCCCCGGATCGGGCGGCAGTACATCCGGGCCTGGATCCCGCTGGGCAGCTCGACGGATGCCGTGCCCGCCTGCAGGCTGGCCAGCATCTCGGCGGCCTGGCCGAGGAGCACCCCCTGGTCGCCCGGGTCGAGGACCTGGCGGGCGTACTCGTTCATCATGACGACGTCGTTGTTCAGGGCCAGCACGATCCCGCTGGTGCGCCGGCAGGCCCGCATGTACTCCTGCATCAGCTGGAGCTCCCGCGCGCTGCTGTCCGCGAGCATGGCCTGGGTGATCTGGTCCGCGGTGGTCTTGGCCAGCGCGATGAGCAGCGGGTCGGCGTCCTTGCGCCAGCAGGTCAGGTCGACCGCCCCGACGGCCTTCCCGGAGATCGGGTCGTGGATCGGGACGCCGGCGCAGGCCAGGTCCTCGAGGTCCTCGGCGTAGTGCTCGTGGCCGAACACGGCCGCAGGCTGGCCGCCCTCCAGCGCGGTGCCGATCCCGTTGGTGCCCACGTACTCCTCGGCGTAGCTGAAGCCCGGGGCGAGCTGGACCGCGTCCAGGTGGCGTTCCAGGTCGTGGTCCGCAGTCATCCTGCTGAGCACGACGCCCGCGGCGTCGGTGAGGATGAGGCTGATCGGCTGCCCCTCCAGGTGCTCGCGCAGATTGCGCAGCACGGGCATGGCGTTGCGGGTCAGCGGGGTGTCAAGGTCCGGATCCCGGACGTAGGGCAGCGCCACCCGGTCGGCAGCCACCTTCCACTCCCGCGACCGCCACCAGGAGGCCAGGATCGGCTCACGCACGTCACTCGGCCGGACCGATTCGGCCGTCAGGAACCGCTCCCGCGTCTTAGCCAGCCCCTTGCTGTCGGCCAAGGCTGGCAGGTGCACTGCTATGGGCACCATCGCGCCTCCGTACCTCCCGGCACCCGTTCGCGCACGCTGCTCCACTCAGCTTGCGCCCGGGCATCCCGGGTTCGCGTCTTACTTACCCAAAATAAGTGCGGCGTTACCTCTACCTGTCTCAAGTTGAGACCGGCGGCCCCGTAAGGGGGGCGTTTTGATCGAAGGACACCGGCTTACTTGCGCCTGCCGCTGAAGAATCCGGAGTCGCTCATGGACCGACCAGGCATGCCCCCCGGTGAAACCTTCAACCCCTGGAGCGTCGTCAACCTGGTCTTTCATCACCTGGCTGACCAGGGACTGCATCCGGTCCTGGGTGAATCGGGCGACCCTGGCCCCCCCGCCACAGAGCTGCTCCGGGCGCTCGGGATCCAGCCGGCCGCCGAGGGGAACCAGCGGAACTCCGAGGAGATCCAGGACCAGCTCGCCGAGCTCCGGAACATCT
>Ga0182024_10016331_pt1 | contig 14095 bp, 12 predicted proteins | sample P32metaG_FD_120480 | JGI IMG/M metagenome (GOLD analysis project Ga0182024, IMG submission 120480) | Permafrost microbial communities from Stordalen Mire, Sweden - P3-2 metaG (Illumina Assembly) | ecosystem: Environmental > Terrestrial > Soil > Wetlands > Permafrost | place: Sweden: Stordalen... | reverse complement strand
CCATCGCGATCCCGCCCTCGTCCCGAAATTGGTAGGGCTGGCCGAGCGCTTCCGGGATGACGAGAATGTCGGAAAACAGGATCGCCGCGTCCAAGGCGAAGCGGCGGACGGGCTGGAGAGTCGCCTCCGCCGCAAGCTCCGGGGTCTTCACTATTTCCAGAAACCCGTGCTTTGCCTTTAACTTCCGGTACTCGGGCAGATAGCGACCGGCCTGGCGCATGATCCAGACCGGCGGGCGCTCGAGCGGCTGGCACGCGCATGCGGCAAGAAAGCGTTCGCGGGAGGTCATGCGAATGGGATTCCGCGATTGCCGCGCCGCATTGTCAAACTAGCCTGCCAGCCAGTCGCGCGGCCGCAGAAAGTCTTCGACAAGTCGGGACTCCGGTCCGCCCGGTTCGGGGTGCCAGTCGTAGTCCCACCGTACGAGCGGGGGAAGGCTCATGAGGATCGACTCGGCCCGTCCTCCGCTTTGCAGTCCAAATAGCGTGCCGCGGTCCCAGACCAGATTGAATTCGACGTAGCGGCCGCGGCGGAAAAGCTGGAAACGCCGTTCACGTTCCCCGTACGCCGTGCCCTTGCGCCTGGCCACTATCGGAAGATAGGCCGGCAGGAAAGCGTCGCCGACGCTGCGGGCCACGGCGAAACTGCGCTCGAACCCGAGCTCGTTAAAGTCGTCGAAAAACAGCCCGCCTATTCCGCGGGCCTCGCCGCGGTGCCTTAGATGGAAATATTCGTCGCACGCCTTTTTGAACCGGGGATAGAGCTCCTCGCCGAACGGCTGGACTGCCGCGCGCGCGGTCCGATGCCAGTGAACCGCATCGTCGGCAAAGCCGTAAAATGGAGTAAGGTCGAATCCGCCGCCAAACCAGAACGTTTCCGCGCCCGGCTTCGCCGAAAAAAAGCGCACGTTCGCGTGGCTCGTCGGCACGTACGGATTCCGCGGATGGATGACGAGCGAGACTCCGAGCGCCTCCCAGCCCTTTACGGCGGTCTGCGGCCGATGTTGGGTCGCGGACGCAGGCAGCTCGGCTCCGTGCACGTGGGAAAATGCGACGCCAGCCTTTTCAAATACCGCACCCTCGGCGAGCACCCTCGTCCGGCCACCGCCGCCCTCCGGCCTGCTCCAGGTGTCCTCGCAAAATTTCGCCGTCCCGTCTTCGGCCTCGAGGGCCGAGCAAATCCTATCCTGGAGGCCCAGGAGGTAGGTTTTGACCGCGGGAATCGAGGGGGGCATCCTTGAAACCTTAGCTGGTTGAGTTTACTGGCTGAGGCCGGGGACCGAAAACTGGATCCCGGTGTTCCCTGCAGGAGCGGCTTTGGGTGCAGAGGAATTCGCCGCGCCCGCCGATGGAGCCGGGACGCTCACCGGCGGAACCACAATTGAATCGATCGCGAATCCGCGCTCTATCAGTTGGGCGATCTTCAGATCCCGGCTCTGCGAGTCCGGACTATCCATCATGACTGCGATAATTCGGTGGCCGTTGCGCAGGGCGGTGGCGGAGAGGCAGAAACCCGCCCCGCTCGTGAAACCGGTCTTGAGACCGTCTACGCCAGCGATGCGCCCCAGCAGGTGATTGTGATTGGTCATCATGGTGGGCGGAAATCGGCGGCCTGCCCCGAAAGCGCGCGACCTGACGGAGGTATACTTGAGGATGTCCGTGCGCAGGAGGAGATAGCGGCAGAGGATGGCAAAATCGCGCGGGGTCGTTAGATCCCCGTCGGCGATCCGGCGGCTCGGGGGCGGCAGTCCGTTGGGGCTTCGAAACGTGGTGTGATTCATCCCGAGTGCCCGGGCCTTCGCGTTCATCCATTCGACGAATGCGGGGACGGACCCGGCGCTGGCGTGCGCCAGGGTGTACGCCGCGTCATTCGCCGATTGGATCATCATCGCATAGATGAGTTCCTCGACCGGAAATGTCTCCCCGGTCTTAAGCCAGACGCTGGTGCTGTCCTTGAGCATTCCCACCCGGGCGTCGGCGGCCGTCGCGGTGATGGGCGTCTGAAGAGTGAAGGCCCCGCTCCTGATCCGATCGTCCAGCACCGCGAAGGTCATCAGTTTAGTCATGCTCGCCGGCGGGCTCACCTCATCGGCATGATCCTCGAAGAGCACCCGGCCGGAGGTTGCGTCCACGACGATAGCCCCCCTGTAGGCGGCGTTGGCGCGCGAACTCTGTGCCCACGCCGAGGGGCCCGTCTGGAGCGCGGCAATTAGGGCCAGGGTTGCGGCTGGAAGGATAGTCCTGCAGAGTCTCATTCGGAGGGCGTAAAGTCGGGCGGCAATTCGCGAAGGGTCAGCCCTGGATTTTTCTCGATAAAATAGCGGAGAGTCCAGTCGTTTGGAAACAGGGCGACCGGCTGGCCGTTCCTGTCGGCGCCAAGGCTGACGCCCGTCGCGACGATAAGATCCTTCGGATCGGCAAGCGAGGGATGGGGATCAACCCATCGAAGCAGGGTCCATGGCGTCTCTGCGAGGCGGGACTCCGCCCCGTATTCGCTTTCCAGGCGATATTGAACCACCTCGAATTGCAGCGGCCCGACCGCGGCGAGCAGCGTTGCGCCGGGCGGCGCGTGCCGCGCCGTGAACGACTGCACAACGCCTTCCTTGAGGAGCTGTTCCAATCCCGCCCGGAATTTCTTCGCGTCAGCGGGGCTTGCGCTCGAAATGTAGGCGAATACCTCCGGGGCGAATCGGGGAATCTCGTTGAAAACGATGCCCCGCTCGCCGGAGAGCGTGTCGCCGATTCCAAACGAATCATGGCCGACCAGGCCGATCACATCGCCCGGCCACGCCTCATCCACGGTGGCCCTCTCCTGGCCGAAGAGCTTGTGCGAGGACGACAGCCGAACGGTTTTCCCAGTGCGCGGGTTCAAGACGCTCATGTCCCGCTCGAACCTGCCCGAGCAGATCCGCAGGAATGCGATCCGATCACGGTGCTTCGGGTCCATGTTCGCCTGGATCTTGAAAATGAACCCGGAAAAACCGGGATGGTCGACCGGGACAACCCCGTTGTCGACCGCGGGCGGTAAGCTCGCGCTGGCGGCGCGGCGCCGAGGCTGCGGAGGCACGGAGTCGTGGAGAAACCCGTCCAATAGAAGCTGGATTCCAAAATTATTCACCGCGCTACCGAAATAGACCGGCGTTTGCCGGCCCGCGCGCACGGCCTCCAGATCGAAGGTATGGCCTGCGCCGTCCAGCATCGCGATCTGTTCGCTAACCTCGGCATACACCGACTCGGACAGCCGTTCTTTGACGACGGGGTCGGCCAGCGAAGTGACCTGGACGGGCGCCTGGTAAGACCCTCCGGGCACGCGTTCGAACAGGTGAACTTGGCGGGTGCGGCGGTCGTATACTCCCCGAAACTCGGGGCCGTTTCCGAGCGGCCAGACGACGGGCGACGATTGCAGTCCGAGGACGCTCTCCAGCTCGTCCAGCAGGGCCAGCGGATTGCGCGTCGGCCGGTCGCACTTGTTCATGAACGTAAAAATCGGAATTCCCCTCCTGCGGCACACCTCGAAAAGCTTTCGGGTCTGGGCCTCGACGCCTTTGCCGGCGTCGATCACCATGAGCGCGGCATCGACAGCGGTCAGGACCCGGTAGGTGTCCTCGGAAAAGTCCTTGTGTCCGGGGGTGTCGAGGAGATTGACCGCGTAGCCTCCGTAGTCGAACTGGAGGACCGTAGTGCTGATTGAAATGCCGCGCTGGCGCTCGAGCTCCATCCAGTCCGAAGCCGTTGCACGCTGGTTCTTTCGGTCCCTAACCGCACCCGCCAGGTGGATCGCGTTGCCATAAAGCAGGAATTTCTCCGTAAGCGTGGTTTTTCCCGCGTCCGGATGGGAGATGATCGCGAAGGTGCGTCTGCGGGCGATTTCGGCGGCGGGAGCCATGGAAAAAAGGAACAGTGTGCCCGGCCGGACGGGCGCTGGCAAGGGAAAGGCTAGGCTAGAGCAGGTTGAGCTGCGAGTCGTCGGGAGCGGGCGCGACAGTGATCTTTTTCTTGGGCCGGGCGGAGGGGGCGGGCACGTCGACCGAGGTATCGTCGCCCTCCAGGTGCGCCAGGATGGCGCGGGCCCGATCGATTACGGAAATCGGCAGCCCGGCCAGGCGGGCTACCTGGATACCATAGCTGCGGTCCGTGGCGCCCGGCACGACCCTTCGAACGAAGACGATCTCATCGTTCCATTCCTTGACCGCGACCGAGAGATTGCGCAGCCGAGGAAGGTGCTTTTCGAGCTGCGTGAGTTCCTGGTAGTGGGTGGCGAAAAGGGTCCGCGGTCCGCCGTCGGGATCCCTGTGGAGGTGCTCCACGACGGACCAGGCGATGCTCAGTCCATCGTACGTCGACGTGCCGCGGCCGATCTCGTCCAAAATGATGAGCGATCGGTTGGTCGCGTTGTTGAGGATGTTGGCCGTTTCATTCATCTCGACCATGAAGGTCGAATTTCCGTGCGACAGATCGTCGCTTGCGCCCACCCGCGAGAAGATCCGATCGACGAGACCGATGCGGCAAGATTTTGCCGGCACCCAGCAGCCGATCTGGGCAAGCAGGGCGATCAGCGCGACCTGCCGGATGTAGGTCGATTTTCCCGCCATGTTCGGCCCGGTTATCAGGGCGATCTGAGCCTCGCTGCAGGACAGCGAGGTGTCGTTCGGTACAAAACCAGGACCGGCTCCAGCCGGCCGCGATTCGGGCGCCCGCAGCATCTGCTCCACGACGGGATGGCGGCCCTCCACGATTTCGAATCCGTCGCCTTCGCCCAATTCCGGGCGGCAATAATCCCATTCACGGGCGAGAACGGCCCAGCCGGCGAGAACATCGAGCCCGGCGAGAGCTTCGGCCGTTTCGGTAAGTGCAGGCGCTTCGGCGAGCACAGCGGCGACCAGCGACTGGAAAATCTCCTGCTCGCGGGCCAGCGCGTTTTCCTCGGCGCTGAAAATCTCCTTTTCTTTTTTGCGGAGCTCCCCAGTCACGTAGCGCTCGCCACCGACAGTGGTCTGGCGGCGGATGTAATCGGACGGTACCAGGTGGAGGTTCGCCTTCGTGATTTCGATGTAATAGCCAAAATTATTCGTAAACCTCACCTTGAGACTCCGTATTCCGGTGCGCTGCTGCTCGGTGCGCTCCAGTTCCGAAAGCCAAGTCCGGTTGTCGCTTGTAAGCGCGCGCAGTCGGTCGAGTTCGGAGTCATGTCCGGCCTTGATGAAATGGCCGTCCTCGAGGTCGGCGGGCAGCTCGATTGCGAGCGCGCTCTCGAGAAGCGCGCGCAAGTCCGGGATCTCGTGAAGTCTCGCTTGGACGCTCGCAAGGCCGGGGCCAATGGAACCCGAATCCGAGTCGGGGGAGAGCGCTCCGATGGCGGATTTCAGGCCGGGCATCTGGGACAGCGTGTCCCGGATGCCGCCGAGTTCGCGGGGATTGCGAAGCCGGTTTTGCAACCTTCCAAGGATCCGGGGAATGTCCCGGACATTGACCAGAAGTTCCCGAAGCTTCGCCAGCCTGGCCGGGTGGCGCGCGAGTTCACCGACGAGATCCTGCCGCCGGCGGATTTCGGAAATATCGAGGGTGGGCGCAGCGAGCCAGCGTTCCAGCAGTCGGACCCCGCATGAGGTCGCCGTCCGGTTGATCGCCCAAAGAAGAGACCCGTCGCGCGCGCCCCGGCTGGAGCTGAAAACCTCCAGATTCCGGAGCGTCGCCGGATCCATGAGCAGGCTCTGGGAGCTGCGGTATTCCTGCAGGCCGCGGAGGTTCTCGGGCTTTGCGCAGAGGTTGTCCGTCGCATACCGGACCAGCGCTCCCGCGGGCCCCAGCGCGGGATGCGCCGCTGCGATTCCGAATCCGTCCAGGTTTAGGACACCGAGGGTCGCCATGACCGCCTGCGCTCCCGAGGCGCGGGCGAACAGGACTTCTGGCAGTTCGGTGCACAGCCGCCGGGCCGCGAATTCATGGAGGCCGTGAACGGCCGTCTGCTCGTGCGGGCAGGCCTGCCAGCGGGCAAGTTCCCCTTCGGCGACCAGCAATTCATCGGGCGCCAAAGCGGAGAGGATCGGCAGCAGATTTTCGATCCGGCTGTCGGTCGCGATCTTGAACTCCCCGGTCGAGATATCCAGCCACGCCGCGTGGAGGCCGCTCCGGTCGAGCACGATTGCGGCCAGGTAGTGGTTGCGCGCCGCATCCACCTGGTTCGCGGCCAGGGTTGTCCCCGGGCTCAAGATCCGCGTCAGCTTGCGGGTAACGAGCCGGCCCGGCTGGGCCGCGTCCTGCTGGTCGCAAAGGGCGACTTTTTTTCCCGCCGCCAGCAGCTTGCCGACGTACGTGTCGACGGCGTGGTACGGAATCCCCGCCATGGGATTCCCCTGGCGCTTGGCCAGCGTAAGCCCGAGCAGCCGCGATGCGGCAACCGCATCGTCGAAGAACATCTCGTAGAAATCGCCAAGCCGGAAAAGGAGCAGGGTGTCCCGGGGCAGCCCGCGCCGCACCTCGAGATACTGCTGCATCATCGGGGTCGGCTTGTCGGTCTCGTTCATCTTCATCAGAAGAGGCGGAGGCAGGCTAGCGCCCGGACCACAGGCGAAAAGACGCGAGCAGAAAATCCTCCAGGGCAGCCGATTCGTTGAAGTTAACCCTCAGCAGACCCGCGCCGTGCTCGAGTCTTTTGATGACGGCTGTGAATGCCCGCCGCGCGAGCTCGTCGCCCGCCTCCAGCTTCGATCTTGCATGGATCCGCGTGGATTCCTCGATATCGGCGAGGAATCGGGCCCTGAGTCCGTTGGCCAGGCCTATTTCGATCGCGATCTGCTGGTCCTCGTCCACGTCCGCAGGCAGCGAGCTTTTTTGCAGCGCCCAGGCCTCGTCGGTGGCCTTGTCCAGGATGAATCCGAAACGCGCGACAAGCCCGTAGATCGCGAAGATGTGGTCGGTGATGGACCTTTTGTCCAGCGAGGCCGCGGGCGCGATGCGGCCGAGCCAGGCTCCGTAATCGGCGAGCCAGGAGGCCCAGAGCGGAGCGGAGGCACCCGCCCCGGCCGAGTTCGAGGCGCTTTCTCCGGCTCTTGCATGGGAAAACCGGAAGTGCAGGCAACGGCTTCGAATTGTGGGAAGCAATGCGTACGGATGCGTCGTTAGCAGAAGGAGGGTCGTATGCTCAGGCGGTTCTTCAAGGGTCTTTAAAAAAATGTTCGCCGCGGTCGAGTTCATCCGATCCGCCTCGTAGACCACCGCGATCTTCAGAGGGGAGATCCTCGCCGACATTTGCACCTTGGCAATCAGCTCCCGTGTGGCATCGGCGCTGATCACGCGCATTCTCCCGGCGGGCCGAAGCGCAAAGAAATCCGGGTGCCCTTCGAGCGGAAAGTGCGTTTCGCTCTTTCCGTTCAAAAGCCTGTCGGAAATCGCGTTCGCGACCGCCGCCAGCGTATCGGGATTATCCCCGTGCAAAAGCAGGCTGTGGCCCAGGCGCTGCCGGTCGATCGCCCGGTCGATGACCGAAGCAGCCGGCGTGCCCTGCAGGGCCGCGGGCCACGGTTGGACGGGGGATGACGGCTGCACGGGAAAAAGTGAATGCCCAAGGGACCGCGATCGGGCCGGAAATTGACCGGCTTCCTATTTCAAACGCAGCTTAACCGCCGACCAGATCATCGTCTCAATCGCGTCCTCGCTCTTCGTCCCGTCGATAACGATGAACCGCTCCGGCATACTCTTGCCGAGAACGAGGTATCCATCCCGCACCTTGTGGTAAAAATCGATGTTCTGACGTTCCATCCGGTTCGGCACGTCGGACGCGCGCTGACGGATGCGGGCCAGGCTGACCTCGGTCGGCACATCGATGATCACGGTCATATCCGGCATGACGGTGCCGACGGCGAACCGGTTGATCTCGTGCACCGGGTTGAGGGCCAGATTGCGCCCGATCCCCTGGTAGACGGTCGATGAATCGAGAAACCGGTCGCTGAGCACAATCGCGCCCCGCACGAGGGCCGGGGCGATGATTTCCCGCACGAGCTGGGCCCTGGAAGCCGTAAACAGCAGAAGCTCGGTTTCCGCGGACATTTCCTCCCCTTTGGAGTTGTGCACGATGATGTTTCGAATCTGCTCGCCGATCTCCGTTCCGCCGGGCTCCCGCACAGACACGACGTCGCGCCTGAGTTTTTGCAGATGGGCGGCCAATCGGATGATTTGGGTCGATTTGCCGCTGCCTTCCGAGCCTTCGAACGAGATAAGCTTGCCGGCGGATTTGGATTTTTTAGGCATCGGCTCAGTCTGAACGTCTTGCGGCTCCGCGTTCAACCAAATTGGCCGCGGAATCAAACAAAAGCGCGCCGCCCCAGTCCTAGCCGGGCCGCGAAAGTCGTTGATCGGTCCGGCAAAAAGGGCCAACACTTTTTTCCACTGACATGCCCGCCGCGCAATTTCTTGTTCCACTCATCGCCCTCGCAAATCCGATCCGGGTTTTTCAAAACTGTGACGGAGTGGGCGAGACCATCGTGGCCGGACTCGGCGTCTTTAGCATTATCGCCTGGGCGATGATGATAGGTAAGCGAAACGATTTGGCGGCCCTGCGCCGGATGAATCACATTTTCGAACGGAAACTCCGCGAGGAGCGCCGGGTGCTCGACCTTCCGGAGACTTTCCGCAACAAGAGCTCGATCCCGTACGCCGACCTCTTCGGCGAGGCGATCGAGGCCTATTGGCGCGCCGCGGCAATCGGAAAGGAAAAGGGGATAGACACCGCGCGCTTCCGCCTGGAGCTTGCCGAAAACGCGCTCCAACGGGGCCTCGCCCGCCAGATAGACAATTATGAGTCGAGCATGATCTTCCTCGCGAGCATCGTCGCCGGCGCGCCCTTCCTGGGACTGCTTGGCACTGTGTGGGGCGTCATGACCGCATTCGATTCCGTCTCGGTCCAGCAGACTGCGTCCATCCAGACGCTTGCCCCCGGCGTCTCGGCGGCGCTGCTCACCACGATCTCGGGGCTCCTCGTCGCGATCCCTTCGCTTTTCGGTTATAATCTTCTTCAGGCCAAGACTCGGATAATGATCACGGAATTGGAAAATTTCGCCAGCTCGCTGGCGGACCGGATCGAGCTCGAGAGCTGACGGAGAACGGCGATCCATGGCGCGCACATTTCGCAGGCAACGGCAATCCCGCCCGATCGCGGACATCAATGTCACGAACCTGATCGATCTCGGATTCACGCTCCTGATCATCTTCATGATATCGACGCCGCTCATCGACAAGGAGCAGACGATCCCGATCCGGCTGCCGGTCGAGTCGAAGAGCGCGCAGGTGAAGCCTGATATAGGGGATACATATGTGGCGATATCCGTCGATGCCCGCGGCCGCTACTATATCAACAGCCAGCAGACCCCGATTCCGCTGGCCGAGCTTCGCACCCGGCTTCAGGCCATGGGTCAGGACAAGAAGCCGCCCGTCATCCGAATCCGTGGCGACGGGAACGTGACCTACGACAAGATTGTCCAGCTCATGGACGAACTGAAAAAAGCGAATCTATTGAGATTCACGTTCGACACGCAAACGGGGACTTGAGCCGCGACCTGAGGCACGCAGCCGTGAACGCACACTCTCCCCGGGCTTATTTTCTATCCACCTTCTTTCACGCGTTTGTCATTGCGCTCATTCTATTGATCGGCCTCGCCGCAAACCAGAATCCGCAGGAAACAGCGAAGGTGTTCGAGTTGGTCGCCGGCACTGGCGACAATTACGGCGCCACCGTCGCACCGGCGATAGGAGTTCCAGATGGCGTCAAAATGACCGTTCCGGCACCGCCCTCTTCCCCCGCGCCGCCCGCAATTCCGCAACAATCCGCTCCGATTGCGGAGGCGCCTTCGATTCCGGTTCCAAAACCGCCCGCGAACCCGACTCCTGCTAAGACGAATCAGCCGCCGGATTTCACGAAAGTGGTTCAGAGCGCCGAAAAGAAGAAGTTGGCGAGGATCGAGGCCCAATACCGCAGGCAGCTCGCGAAAGAGGCCGCAGCGGAGAAAAAGCAGCGGGAATCCTACGATCAATACCTGAAGGAGCACGGCAGCCCGTCGGCGAATCCACCCCGGGTGGATTCCGAGGGGATCGCAGGCGGTGTCGTCGGCGGATCGACGGCCAACAAGGTAGGGGGCGCAGGCGGAAAGGCTCTCTCCAGGGAAGAGCAGGATCTGCTCGACTCGTATTTCGCGATGCTGAAATCCCGCGTTAAGGAGAACCTTGTTCCGCCGGCCGGTGTGAGCGATCGGCTGGAAGCTCAAGTAGAGTTTTATCTTTCGGCCGATGGCGGCTTGTCTCGCGTGCGAATTGTGCGCTCGTCGGGCAACAGCGACTTCGACGAATCCGTGATCGAAGCTTTCCGCCACACGCAGATGCCCGCCCGCCCCGACCACCGGAGTGATATGGATACTCTAACGATCAACATGCGGGACGAGGACTCGGAGTCGCCCTAGTCTAGTGTCTGGTCGGCCCGAGATCTGCGGAATTAGGTTTTTCCGAATCGCTTCCCGGGTGGGGATTGTTGAATATCCGCTTCCCCCCATGAGCACCCTGTCATCCTGTGTCTGCGCGGCTGTCTGGCCGCTCCTCTCCTTGACTGCCCTGGCCTCCATTGCGCGGGCGGCCGATGCGCCCCGCGAACGCCTGCTGATCGATTCCGGATGGCGCTTTTTGAGAACTGAATTTTCGCCGGATCAAGGCGCATTCGGCGATCCCGTGATGCAAACGGCGGTTCTCGCGACCCGCGATTCATTTCTCGGGCGAAGCCTTTCAAAAGGGCCCGGGGCGGACGCCGTTCCGGACGGGGGCCCCTGCGCCCGGTCCGATTACGACGATAGCGGATGGCGTATGGTCGATCTCCCGCACGACTGGGGCATCGAAGGTCCATTCAAGGAAGAATACTCCGGCGCAACCGGCCGGCTCCCGTTTTGGGGCAGCGCTTGGTACAGGAAGAAACTGGACATCCCAGCGAGCGACGCCGGGCGCCGAATATTTCTCGATATCGACGGCGCGATGGCGTACGCGACCGTTTGGCTCAACGGGCGGTACGTCGGCGGCTGGCCCTACGGCTATGAGTCATTCCAGCTGGACTTATCGCCCTTTGTCGTTCCCGGCGGCTCGAACGTTCTAGCTATCCGCCTGGATAATCCCCCGAATTCCTCCCGTTGGTATCCGGGTGGCGGGATCTACCGCAACGTGTGGCTGGAGAAGACCTCGCCTGTTCATGTGGCCCACTGGGGAACGACGGTGACGACCCCGGATGTATCGGGCGACTCAGCGACCGTAAAAATCGCAGCGACTCTCGAAAATAACTCCGATTCGGAAGCGGATGTAACTGTGCGGACGGAGATCTACGAGCTCGGCGCAAGCGGATCAAAGTCCGGGAATGCCGTCGCGGTTTCCGATGCCTCACCGGCCAAGGTCCCGGCGCATGGAGAGGTTCGTGCGGACGGGCTGGTCCAGGTGAACCATCCCGCGCTTTGGAGCGCCCGTTCGCCCCGCCGATACGTTGCCGTCACGCATGTGTCCGGCGCGGAAGGCGAGCTCGACGCCTACGAAACTCCGTTTGGAATCCGGACGCTCGTATTCGATCCTTCCAAAGGTTTTCTTTTGAACGGCGAGCGGCTTAAATTCCAGGGGGTATGCGACCACCATGACCTTGGAAGCCTCGGCACGGCCGTGAACGTCCGCGCCCTCGAGCGGCAGCTTGAGTTGCTTCAGGAGATGGGCTGCAACGCGATCCGAACCAGCCATAACCCGCCAGCTCCGGAGCTATTGGACCTTTGCGACCGGATGGGATTCGTCGTGATGGACGAAGCCTTCGACTGCTGGGTGCGGCAGAAGCGCCCGAACGACTACCACCGGCTTTTTGCGGAGTGGCATGAGGCCGACCTTCGGGCGCAGATCAGGCGCGATAGAAACCATCCTTCGGTCATTATTTGGAGCATCGGAAATGAAATACCGGAGGCGCCCACCCCCGAGGGCGTCGCGATAGCAACAGAACTCGCCCGGATCGCTCATGAGGAAGATCCCACGCGCCCCGTGACATCGGCATGCAACAGCGTCCCAGCCGGCTACAACGGATTCCAGAATGCGGTCGACGTATTCGGCTACAATTATCGCTTTTTCGAGTACGCTAAGTTTCACGAGACGCATCCCGAGAAGTTTCTATACGGGAGCGAAACCGCTTCGACGGTCAGTTCGCGGGGCGTGTATGTTTTCCCCGTGGTCGAGGACAAGTCCAAGGGCCTGACGGCTGACTTTCAGGTGAGTTCCTACGACCTGTACGCCCCCAGGTGGGCGTACCCCCCGGACGCCGAATTCCGGGCCGAGGATCAGGACAGCTACGTCAATGGCGAATTCGTCTGGACGGGCTGGGACTATCTCGGGGAACCGACGCCCTATGGCGGACCGAATGATCCGGCCCGAAGTTCCTATTTTGGGATCATCGATCTGGCGGGTTTCAAAAAGGACCGATTTTACGATTACCAGGCGCACTGGCGGCCGGACCTTCCGATGGCGCACCTCCTGCCGCATTGGTCTTGGCCGGATCGCGTCGGCCAGGTGACGCCTGTGTTCGTCTACACCTCGGGGGACGAGGCGGAGCTCTTCCTTAATGGAAAATCGCTCGGTAAGAAGACCAAGGGTCAGTATGAGTATGTGCTTCGCTGGAATGATGTCGTCTATGAACCCGGTGAATTAAAGGTCGTCGCATACAAGGGCGGCAAACAATGGGCCGAGGATGCCGAAAAGACGGCGGGACCGGCCGCGAAGCTGGTCCTCCAAGCGGATCGGACCGAGGTGACCGCGGACGGCCGGGATCTGGTTTTCATCACGGCATCGGTTCTAGACAAGGACGGCGTCCTCGTTCCACGGGCGATGAATCGCATCCGATTCGCCGTGTCAGGGCCCGGCGCGATCGCGGCCACGGACAATGGCGATGCGACGAGCTTCGAGTCTTTCCAGTCTCCCGATCGCAATGCATTCAACGGCCTTGCATTGGCGGTCGTGCGCACGCACGAAGGTCAACCCGGCCCCATTGCGATCTCCGCCGAATCCGACGGCCTCTCGGGCGCGGCATTGACCGTCACGGCCACGCCCGGGCGGTAGCTTTTCTGACGGATTGAATCACAAGGCGGACACTTGAGTCCGTTGTAATACTCGACCAACTAATATGGGATTACCTGGAGTCCAGCCACCCTATCGAAATGCCGAGTGTTCCGACTGACTAGAGGCAGGCTGAACGCCAAAGCGGTCGCAGCAATCCAAAGATCATTGTCCCCGATATGCCTGCCCGTTGTCCGCAATTCGCGGCCAAGGCGCGAGGCGGTCCAGGCGATGTTCTCATCGATCTCTATCACGGTGAAAAGATGCAAGCCGGCCTGAACTTCGGCCGGAGCGTCACAGCCCTCGGCATATTCGGCCCAGCAGATCCGGGAGGTGTAAAGCGGTGCGTCTAAGTGTGCGCGCAGGAAATGCTCCGTGTGTGCTTTTTGCTTCCGGCTGCGCTGGCCGGAAGCGTGGATTAGGAATTCGCTGTCGAAGAGCATCAGGTTACGCGAAGGTCGCGTGACCGTTTTCTTCCGGCCACCGCTCGTTTAATGGCGATCCAGTTCGCACCTCGACCAAAGGCGCCGGCCTTCATTTCCTTCAGCAGATCGGCAGCAGTCGCCTTGGCGGGAGGAAGCGTGATGCGGCGAACGACGGCAGAAAATGACTCGCCGTCGCGTCGCGTCGCTTTCAGACGCTTGTAGGCGTCGACTTCGAGTGAAATGGTCTTGGAGGGCATCGGGACATGGTGCACAGACTCTCTGTGTAGTCAATAGAGAGCGTTACGGCGAAATTGGCGGAGAGAGAGGGATTGGCGGCCTTCGGCCGGTGCTTCGCACCCGCGCTACGCGCGACCCATCTACGCTCGCTTCGCTCGCTTCGTCGAACCCTCGAAGGGTTCTCATCCCTCGGCGACGATCATTGGCTATGAAATTGGCGGAGAGAGAGGGATTCGAACCCTCGGTAAGGTTTTAAAGCCCTACAACGGTTTAGCAAACCGTCCCTTTCGGCCACTCAGGCACCTCTCCGGATAATCCAGGTTCAAGACCTTG